>OBLN01000065.1_pt1 | contig 37303 bp, 43 predicted proteins | sample 1519301 | NCBI WGS metagenome assembly OBLN01 (sample SAMEA2452533, study PRJEB22499) | sediment metagenome | reverse complement strand
GTAATAAGTGGTATTGCGGCTGAGATTATAGATTTTGTGGTGCGTGGGGACCATTCTGATCTTTTATTGATATTTACTAAAATCGTTGCTGTGATTTGCTGATTGCTACCTTGTCTAGTTTGCAGAATTGCTTATTGGCAGACAATAATAAATTTTGTAGAGGAAATATACTAAATAGTAATATATTATTTAAGTCCGTGCAAACTTAAAATCGATTTCTGCAAACTGAACAACATTACAGCAGAATAGGAGATACAGATACATTATGAAATTAGCAAAACCATTTATTTTAATCGTTTTACTGATAGCAGGTTTTTCTGCCGGCTGCGTCGAAGAGGAACAGCAGGTCCCCAACACCAGGGAACTTTACATGACAAGCATGTATGAAGAAGCAATTGCATCGGCGGATAGCATACAGGCAGATGATCCATACTATACTGACGCCCAGATCTATAAATATACTGACGCCCAGATCTATAAAGGAGAATCCCTCTACGCACTTAACAGGTATCAGGAAGCAATAGAATGTTATGATAAAGTAATAGAGATTGATTCCGAGAACAGGGATGCATGGACTTACAAGGGCGATTCTCTTCTCGAACTTTATGAGTATGACGAAGCAGACGCATGCTATGACAAAGCAATGGAGATCGATCCGGAATTTGATGAAGCATGGGAAGGAAAAGGAATGGTCCTGTATTATAGTTACAGGTATAATGAATCATCAGAATACTTCGAGAAGGCAATTGAATATTCTGACAAAAGGATAAACTCCGACCCGGAGAATTATGAGCCATGGTATAACAAAGGTGTATCTTATTCATATCTTGAAAACAAGAACAACGAGTCACTCGAATGCTATGAGAAGGCAATAGAGATCAATCCGGAATTTGCTTTTGCGTGGCAAGGAAAAGGATATACCCTTATCGAACTCGGCAGATATGACGAAGCAATCCAATCCTACGATAAAGCAATAGAGCTCAACCAGGGAGATGCTTATCCATGGGAAGGAAAAGGATATGCGCTTATTGAACTCGGGAAATATGACGAGGCAATCGAAGCCTATGATGAAGCAATAGAACTCTATCAGGAATTTGCTTATGCATGGCAAGGGAAAGGATATGCACTTTACAAACTTGAGAGATATGATGAAGCCATAGAATACTTTGATAAAGCAATAGAAATCGATTCCGAATTTGCCTACGCATGGGCAGATAAAGGGTACGCACTTGACAAACTGGAGAGATATGACGAAGCGATAGAATGCTTTGACAAAGCAATAGAGATCGATTCCGAATATTCTTACGCATGGGCAGAAAAAGGATATGCACTTAGCAAACTTGGCAGCTATGATGAAGCCATAGAATGCTATGATAAAGCACTAGAGATCAATCCGGAATATGCATACACATGGGAAGAAAAAGGAGATACACTTAAAGAACTAGGCAGGTCTGATGAAGCAAGCGAATGCTACCAGAAAGCAGAACAACTTCGCTCTTAAGCTAAAATAGGAATAATAAGCAGTTGTCAGATACTCGAACCTACGAATGCGGGCCAATACAGTAAATGACAGATAAAGGGCAAATAATGAAAAATAGCAATTTGTTGTTGATATTATCCATATCTCTGGTAGCTATACTATCTGCAGGATGTGTTTTTGATCAGGGGGATTCAGGCACATCCCCTGCTGAAGTAACAGACCTTGAACAAATATACAGGGCTGCAATAGAAGATGCAATGATAGCCGAAGAGGATGAGATATACACCGAATTGACCCCGATAATCGAGTCTAACACTGATCTTCAATGGATTGAAGCTTCAGGAGAAAAATATGTACTTGTTGTCACATGGACTAAGTATCCTGAGAGCTACCCTGTCGATTCAAACGTGTCCACATGGTGGGGAGACACATGGGTAATGGTCATTCCTGAGTTGAAAGACTTCGTTGAGATAAATGACATCCGGGATGATGAGCTGACACTCAGACTGGAACAGCTCATCGGCCTTCCGTATGATGACGGAAATGAGTATTTTGTGGAAATGTGGGTCAGGCCGGATGACCTTTTCAGACCAACTCCTGACCCGGAGATCACAGATACTCAGGCTCAACTTGATTTTAATGAGAACGTCTCACAGGAGCATGTTGAATGGTTTAATTCCCTTAGAAATACCATCTATAATCAGTACCCATGGAGCAGACTGAGGTACACATACAATTGGGGAAATCCTGACAGTGATGTGGGACTGAGCGAGTACGTCATCAGGAATAATTCAACAGTAATAGTAAGTTCAGTCTCAACAATTTCCGACTATTTCAATCAGGAATCCTTTTGAACATTTGAATACTCAAATAAACAGTATTCCTTTCTTTTTTGCGATTATGAACGGGTTGCATCACAAGAGTGACAGCAAAAACTACGTCATCAGGAATAATTCAACAGTAATAGTAAGTTCAGTCTCAACAACTCTTGATTATTTCCATCAGGAATCGTTTTGATAATCGGAATGCTCAAAGAAATAGCATTCCTTTCTTTTTTTGCGATATAGAAAGGTGTTGTATCCGGAAGTGACAGCAAAACCAGACACGCAGATTATTGTATTAAATTATTGAAACTATCACATCTGGATTTTAATATATTAGATTGAAGTGAGATTATGTCAATTCTCTCTTCAGTATCTTGTGTGCAACGTTTAGCTCTTTGAATTTTTCAAGGTCTCCGGTTGGCTTGTCCGGATGCAACTCTTTTGACAGCATCTTGTACTTTTCATTGATTACTGTAAAATCGGTCTCATCGTGGTCACAGCCAAAGAATTCTCTTGCTTCCTGACGTTTCTGATGAACGTCTTTATCCTCTTTGAACTCTGAAATGAAATCAGCTATTGTAATGTCCCCTGAAAGAACCCTGTTTGCTTCGATATCAATTACCCTGGACAGGACATAGAGGTTTTCTACGTAATTCTTTTGCATATTATGGCTGTAATGCATCCTATCGTCCCCTAGCCACCAGGTTGCAGAAGCTTTAACCTTTTTCATTGCAAGGCGCTCAAGAGGGATATCAATGTCATTTTCGTTAACACCGATCTTTCTTAGAATCGTAATAATATTATTCTGAAATTGTATGGCCCTTCTGTTACTGGCACCCTTAACAACTACTGAACCAATTTCATGTCCTTTTATTTTAAGCATTTTATTCACTCTTTTTCGTGTTTGGAGTCTCCACTAGTCCATGCTCCTTTATATATCCATGCATTTTCCGGAATAGATTTTCTCCCGCAAATATCCACGGACCGACAGCCGTACATCAAAAAAGCGTAGTAAGCGGCACTTAAATGTACAAACAGCGAATCATGTATAATCGGATAAACATCTCAAAATATTGTGGAATCATAAGTATACGATTTGATTTTGAACTTTATGACACACCTGCCACTCCCCATGTAACATTGAACTCTTTTATATATGAAAAAAATGAAATAAGAACTCATGGCACCCAGTTCATTCCTTGATGAGATATTGCGCAAGGGTCTTCATCTGGCATCTGTTGCCATCGTGCTTGTCTATGCCTTTTTCGGAAAACAGATAGTCCTGTATTTCATGACCGTCTACCTTGTCCTCATACTCCTCATCGAACACATGAGACTTGACCGTGGCTTCAGGTTGCCTGTACTACATTACCTGCTGCGCCGGAAGGAGGAAACATCAATCGGAGGACATGTCTATTTCACGCTTGGCGCCATAGTTGCAGTCTCCGTATTCAGCCAGAACGTTGCCTATGCCGCAATCCTGATGGCCACCTTCGGTGACATGAGTGCAGCACTTATTGGTAAAAGCATTGGCAGGACAAGAATATTCAGGGGAGGAAAATCCCTGGAAGGATGTACTGCCGAGTTCATCGTAGACCTGATCATTGGCTATGCTTTCCTTTCAAACTGGAGCATTGCATTTGCCATGGCGCTTGTTGCCACGTTTGTAGAAACAAGCTTTGAAAAAATAGATGACAATCTTACCATCCCTGTGTTCTCAGGTTTTGTTGCAGAATTGCTTTTGATACTCACGACTTATGTCCGCCTGTAGAAGAAAAGTCCATGCACTTTTAAAAAGTTTATAAACAATAAAGTCCATAAATAAGTTGCTATGCCATGCGAACAGACGATTCTGGGTAAAATAATATACGGACCTGAAGCAGAGGTCATTGAAGGTTATATTGTAATAGAGGATGGCATCATTAAGGAAGTTCACGAAAAAAAGAATGATTCCGGAATAATCATTGCACCCTGTTTTGTTAACGCCCATACCCACATCGGAGATTCAGTATGCAAAGACCCTGTGCTTGGAAATGTGCATGGTCATTTTGTAGAGAGAGACCTTAGTCAGTTAGTTCAACCACCACACGGGCTGAAGCACCGGATATTGAACAGGACACCACATAAGAAGATGGTAGAAGCGATGAGAAACTCACTTGAGGATATGAACAACACCGGCACATATGCATTTGCAGATTTCAGGGAGGGAGGGACAAAAGGCATAGTTGCACTAAAAGAAGCACTTGAATCATCAGACCTTGATGCCAGGATCTTCGGACGACCAGCGAGTGATGCAGGGAAAAATGACATTTCAGAAGAGCTGGAAACACTGCTTGACTATGCAGACGGGCTTGGAATGAGCGGTGCGAATGACATGGACATGGAAATACTGGAAAACGCAAGGCAGCACTCGTTAAAAACAGGCAAGACCTTTGCAATACATGCAGGTGAACACAGTCGGAGTGACATCGGAAAAGCATTATCCCTTGACCCGGATATCCTCATACATATGACCCAGGCAACTCAGCATGATCTCAAAAAAGTTGCTGATATGGACATACCGATAGTGGTTTGTCCAAGATCGAACTTTATAACCGGAGTAGGGATGGCACCTATTGTAGATATGCTGGATCAGGGGGTAAAAGTGGCAATTGGAACCGATAATGTAATGCTGAATTCGGCCAATATGTTCTCTGAAATGGAGGTATTGTCAAAAATATTTGGTATAGAGGACAGACAAGTATTTATGATGTGTACGCTTATGGGTGCAACAATATTGGGACTTGATGCGCCCGGCTATATTCTGGAAGGAAATATAGCAAAAATAATGATCATTAACGGTAATTCAAATAACCTCACAGGTATAAGAGACCCGATCAGTGGAATTGTAAGGAGAGGGCGACCTGATGACATACTATCTGTGATGATATAATAGGGACATATTTACAAAGGAGAGGGACAATGACAAGTGCTCTGTATAAAAAGATTTTTATTGCAACCGATGGATCCACACAAAACAGGAAAGCAATTCAGCACAGTATTGAACTTGCAAAACTGAGTGGGGCTAAATTATATGCAGGATATGTTGTTGATACTGCAGCTTTTGCTTCTATCCCCATGGATTCCGGCTGGGAAATGATGTATGAACTCCTTGAACAGGAAGCAAATGTTGCAACCGAGTCCGTCGGAGAAATGGCTAAGGATGCAGGTATTCCTTTTGAAATGGTGACCCTTGAAGGGAATCCAAGCCACGAGATAATTGAATTTGCGGACAATAATGACATTGACCTGATAGTACTGGGAACTCTTGGAAAGACCGGATTAGACAGATTCCTGCTTGGCAGTGTAGCAGAAAAGGTCACAAGAAACTCAAAAGTACCTGTGCTTGTAGTACAGGGAGACTCTGAGAAAGAAGAGTAGGGAGTTAAACAATGCCAAAAAACACGAAAGTCTCTGACATAATGAGGACAGACGTTGCCTTTGCAACTCTCCCGGGCTCAAGGGACGAAGTCCACACTCTCCTAAAAAGTAAAAAGGTATCAGGAGTACCCGTATTAAAAGACGGGAAACTTGTGGGAATTGTCAGCAGGGCAAACCTTCTGAGAAACCCTGAGGAAGAGCAATTAGCTCTTTTAATGACACGCAATCCCATAGTCATAGACCCTGATGTAGATATAACAATTGCAGCAAAGATCCTTCTGGATAACAATATCAGAAGATTACCTGTCGTAAAGGACGATAAACTGCTGGGAATCATTTCTGTTGCAGATATCGTTGCATCTATTGCCGAAATGGACATTATCGACCACGTAGGACAATACGTTAATCCGACAGTTGTGCCTGTATGGACAGACACTCCGTTGAACGTCGCCGCCAGAATCATGGAACTTGCAAAATCAAAAGCAGCCCCCGTTATTGATAGCAGCCTCGAAGTAGTTGGCATAATTACAGATCGTGACATCATTAACGCCAGTATCATTGAAGATACAGTGGAAATGTCTGACATGTCCAATGGTTCAGATGATGATGAATGGACATGGGAATCCATGAGAGATACCATGAGCATTTACTACAGTGTTTCAAGAGTAAAGGTTCCTGACATACCTGTAAAGGATGTAATGGTTGCAGATCTCGTAAAAGCTGCATACATCTCAGGTGTGAGTGAATGTGCATTGAAGATGAAAAGGAATAAGATCGACCAGATACCAGTCGTCAATGCAAATCAGAAATTCCTTGGACTTCTACGTGACCGTAATCTCATGAAGGCTATTATAGACCAGGAATAAAAAAGACCATCATTTCAGGGCACTCATTGCCCTAAATTCTTTTTTTAATTAAGTGATTCTGATGGAACGTCCATTCATATTCATAAATTCAGCAATGTCTGCTGACGGCAAGATATCCACAAAGGAAAGAAAACAGGTAAAAATATCCGGCAAGATCGATTTTAACCGTATGGATCAACTCAGGGCAGAGTCTGATGCTATAATGGTTGGTATTGGCACGGTTCTTGCAGATGACCCGAGCCTGACCGTGAAATCCCCTGAACTTCAGTATAACAGGATAAAGGCAGGTCTTAATGCAAATCCTTTGAGGATCATTGTCGACAGCAAAGCACGAACTCCCTGTGATTCGGATATTTTCAGGAAGGGAGAAGGAAAGCGGATCATAATCGTTTCGGAATCTGCCCCTCTGGAAAAAGTGGCCAAGCTTCAGGAAAAAGCAGACATTGTTGTGTGCGGAAAGGATAAAGTAGATCTTCCGGAAGCCATGCATGAGCTTAAGAAACGTGGAATTAAGCGATTAATGATAGAAGGCGGAGCAACGCTTAACTGGGGAATGCTTTCCAATGGCCTTGTTGATGAGATATACACCTTTGTAGGAAACCTGATAATCGGAGGGAAGAGTTCCCCTACCTTTGTTGATGGAGAAGGTTTCCCGGAAAAAGAGCTTTTGAAGCTTGACTTAATGGATGCTGAAAAAATAGAAGACGGCATTTTATTGAAATGGAAAGTCCTTGAAAAGTAACTGATATATTATTCTTTTTTTTGACATTCGGTTTTGTACGTATGTCCCAATACAGTACACAAACTATAAATCAAAATAGTTTTATAGAAGACGAACAAGAGTGATACCATGAACAAAATAATCCTGCCCGTAGTAGCCATCATAGCCGTACTCTTTATGGTTGTAGGCCTGATAGGCGACAATAAAGCTGTAGATGACAGTGCAATCATCACCGCTGCCAACATGCAGCAATTGAACGATGCACTTGCAGAAGGTCCGGTTCTGATAGAGATCGGAACAGATAGCTGTCCTGCATGCATTGCCCAAAAACCCATCATGGCTGATATAGCAAATGATTATGAAGATAAAGCCACTGTCATGTTTATAAATACAGAGAAGACCAGAGCCATTGCTGCAAGTTTTAATGTATACACTATCCCGGACATATTTGTCATCGCAGAAAATAGTGATGAAGGCTACATCTACATGGGGGCAGACGGACAGGCAACAATGGACAGGAACAAAGCCAGATACATAGGTATCACCGCCAGGAAAACACTGACAGATATCCTTGATGCAGCAATTGAATACAGACAATGACCAATAGGTGTACAATATGCTGGAAGCGACATCACTCACACCCATCGCCGCTTTTTTTGCAGGGATCGTGAGTGTACTTTCCCCATGCGTACTTCCACTTCTGCCAATTATACTCGCCTATTCCACAGGCAACAGTAAATTCCGTCCCCTTGCAATAATAATCGGGCTTGCCATATCATTCACGATTATGGGCGTTGCTGCTTCTGCCTTTGGAACATTGTTCCTGCCCTATATCAGCAAGCTAAGAATCATTGCTGAGATCATGATAATTCTCATTGGCCTTTCAATGCTGATGGAAAAAGAGATATTTGCTTTCTTTTTACAGTACACAGGAAAGATACACACTGAAGGAAAAGGACTCCTTGGCGGACTTGTCGTTGGTGCCTCACTGGGAATAGTGTGGATCCCATGTGTAGGACCCATACTTGCATCCATCCTCACATTGGTGGCACTGGAAAGTAATATTATCTACGGCGCAGAACTTCTCCTGATATACTCCCTGGGTTTTGCAATCCCGATGATGCTTATTGCCTATTCTGCAAAACTGTCCGGCGACAGGCTTAGCAGGTTATCGGAATTAGATATTGAACTCAAAAAAGCAGCAGGAATTATACTCGTAGTTGTGGGACTGTGGATGGTCTACACTAACCATATTGTTGCCTATTTATGAATAAGAACCAGATGATTAAAATTAAAGATCAAAATTAGAAAAGGTGAATGTGCTTAATCAATTACACATTCATCATCATTTGCTATTGCAACAAGTTCATTAACACAGGCAACAGCCATTGGAGTTCCACCACGTGTACCCACACATGTTATTGAAGGAACAGGTGCATTCCTGACAACTTCTTTTGATTCTGCGGCATTGACGAAGCCCACAGGTGTACCTACAATGATTGCCGGTTTAATGCCATGCTCTATCATCCTGCAGACTGCAAAAGCAGCTGATGGTGCATTACCAATTGCCACAATTGAACCTTCAAGTATGTCTTTGCATTTCAGGAAACCTGCAGCAGTTCTGGTAATACCGTACTTGCGGGCAAGTTCTGCATCCTCATCCTTGTCAAGCACACAGATGACCTCACAGTTGTGACCTCTCTTGGTAATCCCTGCTTTGACCATGTTAATATCAACAAGAATAGGAGCACCCTTTTTGATAGCTTCTACGCCTGCTTTCATAGGATTGTTGACAAAGCGCATAAGATCTGCAACTGCCGGGTCACCGGTTGAGGTTACACAGCGCTGTCTGACCTTGTCCTCAATTGTCTCATCACCAACGAGTTTTTTAGCAATATTACGACTGGTCATGTAAATCGCCTTTGCCTCATCGGTTTGTGACCCAAGGTCGGTACATATACCAACAAGTTCAGGGTCGATCTCAGTGGTCATTTCCACAAGTTCTTCGATACTTGTGTCTGCCTTTTTGGATTCAGTAGTCATATTTCCTATGATACCCCCTAGGAGTGATTATTCTCTTCCCGTATGCTGACTCCCATATACGGGAATCATTGGTCGTGATAAGAATAGTTGTGCTCATGTCCACCCAGTCGTTGTGGTCCATGACCTCGCCAAGGGTGGTAACTATGTAATCCTGATCCTTGTCCCTGAGGGCATTCTTCACAAGACCAACTGGTACCGAATCATCCTTATGACGCCTGATTATCTCAATAGCCTTTGAGAAATTGGATTTGCGCTGGCGGCTCTTAGGATTGTACAGTGACATCACAAAGTCTGCAGATGCTGCTGCATCAAGTCTTTTCTCAATGACTTCCCACGGAGTCAGGAGGTCACTGAGACTGACAGTACACATGTCATTAACGATAGGTGCACCAAGCACACTTGCCGCTGCTGTGATAGCTGTGACACCAGGGAGGACTTCGATCTCAACATCCAGACCTGTGTGCTCTGCCACTTCAAGGACAAGACCTGCCATTCCGTAAATGTTTGCATCTCCACCGCTTATCATGGATACAATGTTTTCCTGTGCAAGCTCAACTGCCTTACGTGAACGGTCAACTTCCTTACCCATGGCACTGCGGACGATCTCCTGTTTGTCCAGCAGGCTTGCCATCTGGTCGAGATAGGTACCGTTTCCAACGATGTAGTCTGAATTCAGGATGACGTCTCTTGCCTTTACCGTTAGCTGTTCGACAGAACCCGGACCTATACCAATAATGTAAAGCTTTCCTTTTGCTTCACTCTGCGATTGCGATTGTGACCCTACCATATGCCTTCTTCCTTAGTATCAATTCTTTTTTTTCCGACAACGCCAGTGCAGCAGGCTCTGCAACACCTGTAAGCCCGAAGCGTTTTGCCTGCGAAGCTGACGGCGCATCATATGTATTCAATTCATCGTGATCAATGAAAGTTATTCCAATTCCAAGAATTTCTGCAGCCTCATGGAGACCTGCTTCGTTCTCTTTTAATTTTGCAGACGCCAGCGCATGCACTTCATCGATGCTCCTGCCTGCCTCAGCAAGTGCATTATTGATCGCATCGATTGCTTCCTGGCTTTTGATGCCCTTTCGGGCCCCGATACCTATGATCATGCGTTTTCTGCCTTTTCTTTTTTCAGGACCGAAACATCGTCCCCGACAATGACTATCTTAGGACCCTTTATCTCAAGGACCTCAACATCCTCGTCAAGCAAAGCGCAGTTAACCTGTACAGTGGAAGGTTTGTTGACAATATCACAACCAAGTGCCTTGGCAATACCCTCTACAGAATTCCTGTTATGGACTTCCGTAGCCGTTGTGACAACAGGAACAGGACCTATTTCAGCTATCTTCCTGACGACCTCATTGCCCCCATGATGACCGCCAAGCAGCGGGATTGCGAAATTCATATTCGAATCCACTACAATGACTGCAGGATCCTTCCATTTGTCCTCAATAAGCGGTGCGATCTCACGCACTACAATGCCTGTGGCAAAGACTGCCACAATAGCATCATACTGCTCGAAGGCCTTTTTGAAGACGCTTTTATCGTACATCAGGACATCAGCATTCAGATGTCCTGCCAGACGCTCTGCAACCTCAAGATTTCTCTCAAAGGTTATGACAGCGGTTCTTGTGCCACTCCGTATAAGTAAGACCTCCCGTAATTGCCATAGTCAACAGGGTCGACAACTCCGCCGATAAGGATCATTGCGGAACGTTTGATTCCTGCTTCCTTTACCTTTCCGGCGATATCTGCCACTGTACCCTTTATGATCTTCTGGTCTGGCCAGGATGCATGGAAGACCACTGCAACCGGAGTGTCAGGTGCATATTCAACCTTTTCCATGATCTGCTCTATTTTCTGGGTTCCCAGGAAAACAGCCATGGTTGCGTTGTGTCTTGAAAGTTCCTTTATCTGGTCCTTCTCAAGGGTCTTGCCAGCAGGACGTGTTATAATAAGGGTTTCTGAAACATCGTTCAGAGTGAGCTGGGTCTGCAATGCGGCTGCTGTTGCAAATACAGAGGAAACACCAGGTATTATCTCGACCACTACGTCGAATTTCTTCAGTTCCTCTATCTGCTCAACGATGGAACCATACAGTGATGGGTCACCGCTGTGTAATCTCACAACTTTCTTGCCTGCATTGAGATTGTCAACTATCAGTTTGTTAGTTTCATCAAGGGTAAGTCCGTAACTATCGATCTTTTCCCCTTTGGAGTAATTGAGTACTTCAGGATTCACAAGGGAACCGGCGTATATTACAAGGTCAGCCTCTTCAAGAAGCTCTTTTCCCATTACAGTGATATACTTAGCGTTTCCCGGACCGGAACCTACAAAATAGACTTTCTTGTCTGTCATCTTGATTCTCCCTGCGATTATTCCTTTTCTGCAAAGATAATACTGAAATAATTACCTTTTTCAGGAATCTTCTCTCTTTCTGTGATTATGACTTCCCTGTCACTGAAAAGGCGTTCACAGAAAGTGAATTTGTTAAAACCTTCCTTTTCAAATGAATCGATGATCTCAAGCGGCTTACTTGCCTTCAGCCTGATCTTATACTGGCTCTCTGAGCCATCGCTGACCTCAAAGGAAGAGTCAACCTCTGCCCCGGTCTGTGCAGCGAATGATGTGATAGAGCTGATTCCCGGAATTGTTGCTGTTTCAACATCAGGATAGAACTTCTTCATCACACGTTTTAAATGAGTGAATGTTGAGAAAAAGTTAGGATCACCGATGAGACCAAAAACAACAAGGTTGTCCTTTGATTCTTCAGCAAGCATGTCAGCATTCTTCTTCCAGACGGCATTTAGCACATCATAGTCTGTCAACATGGGGAATTCCAGGATTTCTGATTCTGCATAAGGTGCCACCAGATCCGCAGCCATGGGACCAGGAACGTATACCTTGTATGCATTTTTCAGGTTTTCAACAGCTTTCAATGTAAGAAGCTCCGGATCTCCCGGACCAAGTCCAACTCCAACAAGCATTTTTTTATCACCATCAAGATTAAAGATCAATTCTTACCTGATCTTCCGACAACAATATATACCGGATTTTCAGGTTTGAACATGGTTTCACCGGTAATCGGTGCGCCACGTGAAACAATTAAATGCAGTACCTCATCGAATAAGTCAAGTTCTTTCATCTTATTTATTACGTTTACGACCGTTTCGATCCTGACTGCATTCACCACAATACTCTTTGCCTTTTTCTCGGCAAGCACTTCAAGCACACGGGAAATGTTTTTTGTGCCACCAATAAATGCACAATCGATAGACCCAACATCCTGCTTTTCCAGGATCTCTGAAGATTCACCGGAAAAAACTTGGGCATTGGTAATCTTAAATGCTTCGAAATTTTTCTTCGTTACATTTATTGCCTCTTCCCTTGCATCAATGGCACATATGCTAATATTACGTACCATTTTTGAAGCTTCTATAGACACGGCTCCCGTACCACAACCAATGTCGAAAAATCTACAGTTATCCGTTAAATCAAGTTTTGATAGGGCAACTGCAATTATCTCCGGTTTTGTCGGACCGCCACTTACGTGCATAAGTTCTGTCATGTTCCACCTTAACTAAGATAAACTGGAGTTAAGTAGATATAAGTTGTCCTTCATAAAACTGTTGCATTATTACGAAATAGTATAGCAATTCAAAAATATTTAGGGCGGTTGCAATGGAGAATAAGAAAAAAGCTAAGAAACTACTGGTATTGGGTACTGCATCAGACGTAGGCAAGAGCATAATGGTCACAGGCCTGTGCAAGATCCTTTCCAGAAAATACAAGGTTGCACCATTTAAGGCCCAGAACATGAGCCTGAACTCATGGATCACAAAAGATGGAAAGGAAATCGGAATTGCCCAGGCGATACAGGCCAAAGCTGCCGGGGTCGAACCCACAGCAGATATGAACCCGGTGCTCCTCAAACCCAAAGGAGACAGGACATCACAGGTCATCGTCCTTGGTGAACCGTATGCCGATAAGACCGCAGGTAACTATTACGATTCCATAGAGGAAATGCATGACGTGCTCAGGGGAGCCCTTGAAAGGCTTGAGTCCGAATACGACCTCATAGTCATGGAAGGCGCAGGCGGAGCCGCCGAGATAAACCTCTATGACCGCGATATCGTCAACATAGGAACTGCACGCATAACAGGCGCACCCATCATACTGGTAGGAGATATCGAATCAGGAGGAGTATTTGCGAGCCTTTACGGAACAAAGGAATTGTTGCCCGATGATGTCAGCAAGAACCTGAAAGGGTTCGTCATCAACAAATTCAGGGGCGACCCTGCCATACTCGAGCCCGGATTAAAGCAGCTTGAAGACCTGACAGACGTACCTGTTCTTGGAGTTCTGCCATATTACAAGCTCAATATACCATCCGAAGATTCCATGGCCATCAGGAAGAAGAAAGGCAGGGCTGAAAAAGAGGATATCAACGATATTGACATTGCAGTTATCCGCCTTCCAAGGATTTCCAATTTCACAGATTTCGAGCCACTTGAGAGGATTGCGAACGTCAGGTATGTCGACCTTGACGAGAATCTCGGAAATCCTGATTGTGTCATAATCCCGGGCACGAAAAATACCGTCAGTGACCTGCTTGACCTTCAGGAAAGCGGCATGGATATCCAGATACGCAACCTAAAAGGAAAAGCAGCCATCTTCGGCATTTGCGGCGGTTACCAGATGCTTGGAAAAGTTATCCACGATTCCGGCGTAGAGAACGGAGTTGAGGCAGACTATGAAGGTCTTGGACTCCTTGATACCGAAACTACTTTTGGCGAATACAAAAAGAGGACAGTCCAGGTACAGAAGGATATAGTTGCCGATGGTCCCATCTTCAGGAATATCAAAGGGGACAAAATTTGGGGCTACGAGATACACATGGGCGCAACAAAGACACCAAGAACCGTTTTTGGAGATGACGGCAGCATTGACGAAAGCGGCACTGTGGTGGGCACATACCTTCACGGGCTTTTCGAGAATGAGAACATCAGGCATGCACTCATGATATACCTGACTGAAAAGAAGGGTATAGAGTACCATCCAGAAACGGTCACAACAGAAGACGAAGCTTATGAAGAGCTTGCAGAAGTTGTTGAAAGCTGTCTCGACATGAAGAAGATATACCAGCTCATCGAAGAGCAGGAATGAGTGAAGGGATTTCCCCTTTCACCTTTTTCATCCTCTTTCTACCCTCACATAAATACTGTCGGCCATTTCTGAATCAACGGCATATCTTGTATGATTCAAATCAAAAACATACGAAGGATACGACTGAACAAGACCGATCGAGATGCCAGGTAGTACACCCATCGAAAGCATCTTTTGCATCTTCTGTTCCTCCCTCATGTCAAAATAAGCTATCTTGCCACTTTGACCATTCTTCAGTGCAGAGAGAGGAGCAACTACATGTTCGATTTCTTCCCTTGCTTTTTTACAGCATTCACCCTCAGGAATTTGTTTCCCATGTGGGCAGGTACGCGGATGACCCAGCAATATACATACATTCTCATCAATACCCCTGTGAAGTATGTGTTCGAACTCGCAGGCAGAACTACGAACATGTTTCTCCTTTGTGTTCAGCACATCCACAAGAAGCCTTTCTGCTAATCTGCGTCTTCTGACAACTGTCCTTCCGTTGGCATCCCCTTCTTCCGAAAGCGTTGCCAGAGAATCGGACAGCAGGATGTTGCCCGTCTCAAGCAGTTCACTGAGCTCAGGTGAAGCCTCATCCAGACCAAGTGATGAGAGATTCACCGAATCATTCATTTCTTCATTGATGCATACCCACATCTGTTCAAGGATGTTCTCTGCATCTTCACTTATTTTCATTTGAATATCCCTCTTATGAATTTTTCCAGTTTTGTTTCCGGTGCTATTTCATATCCGCAAGCCGGACAACGCTGCATGTTACAAGAACTAAACCTCCCGCAACCCGAACATTTTGACCTGTCAGGTTCATCGAACTCTTTGCCACAAAGAGGACATTTCATAGTACTACCCCGAATGTTGTGAGAAGGTAGTTAACAATGAATCCTACTGCAAAAGCACCCGGGAAAATGAAAGCTGCCATTGCAACAGCGGTTTTGACTCCTCTTTCTTTTACCGTCACCAGGAACTGGGCAATACATGGCATGAACAAGGTCAGTGTGATGGCTGCAACCACAATGTTCACTCCGGTCAGCATACCGGCATTGTACATATCAAACAGACCGGCTGCACCAAAATCCCTCCTGAAGAAACCATAGAAGAACATAAGTCCCGCTTCAGCCGGAAGACCGATCCACTGTGAAGGATAGCCCATAAGGTTAACAGCTATGTCAAACAGGCCGGTAAGTCTTCCTACCCAAATAAGCACACTTGCAATAACGAAGAGCGGAAGTACTTCAAAGAAATACCATTGCATTCTGGAATATGTTTTTACAAGCACATTTGATAGTTTCGGAAGTCTGAGTGGAGGCATTTCGATAAAGAAACTTGGCTTTTCCCCAGGCATGACGAAAGAGGAGAGATAACCTATCAACAAAAGTTCAAAGCCAATCACAATTGCCCATATTGCCAGTGCCTTTCCACTGAATGAGAGCACACCCAGTATGACCCCAAGTTGAGCAGAACAGGGAATTGCCAGTGCCAGCAGCATACTTGCAATAACCTTCTCCCTCTTTGTTTCAAGAGTACGGGTTACCATGGTCGCCATGGTAGCACATCCAAAACCAAGTACCATAGGTATAACAGCTCTGCCGCTCATACCCATTTTTTTGAAAACACGATCAATCAGCATTGCAAGACGAGGCAGGTATCCTGTATCCTCGACAATAGAAAACACAATGAAGAATGCACCAACAAGAGGCATAATAAGCGCTATTGCATATGTTACCGCCTGAGTGAATACTCCGTATTCACCTACAAAGAGGTCCTGTACGACAGGATACGGCACAAAGGAATTGAATGCCCCTATGACCCAGGGATTGATCAGCTCACCGAAAAGTGTGCTCTCAAGATAGTCCACAACAGTACCTGCTGCAAAACCGCCTACAAACTTGTACAAGCCAAAGTATAGCACCAGTAGTAATATAGGAATACCGGTTATCGGTTGTATGAGAAGTTTGTCTATGCGCTCACTGAAAGATGGAGAGGATTTATTTCTTGAATTCTCACTGTTTATCCCAACCATATTGTTCATTATCATAGCAGAGTCAACGATATCATTGACATATTCCTGCCTTTCTATTGTCATTACATAATTAAGGGGATCAGAATACTCTTTCTCAGTCCCTTCGACGATCTTATTGATAGCTTCAATGTCCTCATGCTTCTGTTTCACTTCCTCAAGTGCAATCGCATCATTCAGGAGGAGCAATTGTGCAACTGTTTTTTTTGAGATTGAATATTCAGACCTGAGAAGTGACGAGATCCCATCAATGGCATACGTTATTCCTCTGCTGTGCTCTACGATCTTGCTTCCAGCAGATTGAAAGCTGTAAGAAGATATGGCTTCTTCAAGACGGTCCATCCCCTCTCCTTTAATAGAGGTCGTGCAGATGACCGGAATCCCCAGTTTCTTTTCAAGTTCGGATTCATTGATACTGATACCTCTGGCAGATGCTTCATCCATCATATTCAGAACAAGTATGAGAGGGACATCGGCTTCGATCAACTGAATTGTGAGTGGAAGCATACGCTGAAGATTTTTGGCATCGACCACATGCAGGTACACAAAAGGCTTACTGTTGAAAACATATTTTTGTGAAACACGTTCTTCCTCTGTGATCGGTTGCAGGGAATACATGCCAGGAGTGTCTATAATCTCATACTCTTTCCCCTTGATCTGCCCCTTTCCCTTACTTACAGCCACCGTGGTTCCCGGATAATTGGAAACCACTGCATAGCTGTCTGAAAAATAGTTGAAGATAACACTTTTCCCGACGTTCGGGTTCCCCACAAGGATGATCTTTTCAAGACCGTTTTGGGTGTCGCCTTCAACATTACAGCAACTCTTTTTTTTAAGAATGTTTAACATTATTTACAAACCTCGCGAATATAGGCATCCCTAATAATAGAAGTCATAGTAAACATTATGATATAAATGTTTGCATGCCTAACACTTTTAGCCACGGTAACAGAACAAGAGTTCCATAGCGATACAAGAAATAATAGAAATGCAGATTCTGCAAATAGCAAAGAATAATGCAGACTTCTAATTCCATAAAGAATAAATACTATCATCTCATTATTGCCCATTACTGTACAATTATATACATTAATGCGTAGATGGGTGCTAACATGAAAGGATACATAAAGAAAGTAAGTGAAAAGCAGAACCTCACAATAAAGGAAGCAGAGGATGCTATCACAAAGATATTCACAGAGGCCACTGACGCACAGATAGCCGGTCTCCTCATTGCCCTGAAAATGAAGGGAGAGACTACTGAAGAAATTGCAGGCTTTGCCATCGGGATGAAAAAGGCCGCCAACACAATTGCTCCGAAAGTAGAAGGGGTGCTTGTTGACGTGGTAGGCACCGGCGGTGACAGGCACAATACCATCAATGTTTCAACTGCATCTGCCATTGTAACTGCAGCAGCCGGTGTGGCCGTTGCAAAACATGGCAACCGCTCCATTACTTCACTTTCAGGAAGTGCAGACGTCCTGAGAGAACTGGGAATAAAGGTAGACAAGGCACCCGAAGATGTGACTGCTTCAATTGAAAAGGACGGCATCGGTTTCATGTTCGCACCCATCTTTCACCCTGCAATGAAAAGGGTCGGACCCATCAGACAGGAAATGGGAGTTCGGACGGTTTTCAACATACTTGGCCCACTTACAAATCCTGCAAATGCAAAGGTGCAACTTGTTGGTGTTTTTGAAAAGAAACTTTGCGAACCGTTTGCTCAGGTAATGAAGAAACTGGGAGTTGAAAGAGCAATGGTCGTCCACGGGGACGGCATGGATGAGATATCCAATATATCCGAAACATACGTTGCCGAACTCAGGGACGGAAAGATCAGCACTTATACACTGACACCTGAAGAGTTTGGAATAAAGAGAGCAACAGCAACTGACATTGTAGGTGGCACACCTAAAGAGAACGCACTTGACATAATATACATCCTCAAAGGTGAAAAAGGACCTAAGAGGGATATCATAGTAATGAATTCCGCTGCAGCACTTTATGTTGCAGGCAAGGCCGGCTCCGTGAAAGAAGCAATACCAATGGTAGAAGAGATAATTGACAGCGGTAAGGCCATGCAGAAACTGATGGAGTTCAGTGACAACGACAACATTCACGAGGTTATATATGAAGCAGCTTTCAAGAGTGAAGATATGCGGAATGAAGTCTGCTGAAGACATAGAACTGGCAGTGAGCTTCGGAGCTGATGCTGTTGGTTTTATCACCGAGGTTCCGGTGAACACGCCCAGGAAACTGAATGCGCAGACCGCAGCAGAACTCGTAAAGACCATCCCCTTCTTTGTGGACTCAGTGCTTGTGATAATGCCAGCAAGCGGACAGGATGCACTGGACCTTATAGGAAAGGTAAACCCGGATGTCGTACAGCTTCACAATGAGCTCAGTGCAGAAGAAATAGAAATCATACGTGACGGCACACACCAGAAGATCATAAGGACATTTACCATACCCGTTGAAAGCAGGGAACTACCTTCAGACCTGATGAAACAGGTGGATGCACTGCTTGATAATGACCTGATAGACGGCATACTTCTGGACTCTGGCAAAGCAGGAGCCACCGGTGGTACTGGAATGGTGCATGACTGGTCAATAAGCAGGCAGGTCGTGGAGAATACGAAGGCCCCAGTCATACTTGCCGGCGGGCTCAAGCCCGATAATGTGAGAGATGCCGTTAAAGAGGTCAGACCATTTGCTGTGGATACTGCCTCAGGTGTAGAGAGCAATGGAAAAAAAGACCCTGCAAAAGTATGCAGGTTTATAGAAGAAGCCAGGTGTATCAATGGTTGATTTTGATCTTAGTAAAGAGGATTTCATATCCCTTGTTGAAAATTCACAAAAGCCTGCAATCGTGCAGCTTATGACAAAAGTGGATAGCATATGCACACCCCTGCAGTTGTACGCAACCCTGCAGAATGCAGGACATTCATATCTGCTGGAGTCCGTAGAGAAGGAAAAAAGACATGCAAGATATTCATTTGTAGGTTACGAACCGGAGATGGTAGTATCCATTAAGGACAGATACCTGACCATCGAGTGCCAGATGAACTCCGAGCTTACAAAACATATCTATAACAGGCTCAAGTCCATCGGAAATATTGAATCCCTTGTTGGCGGGAAGTTCAGGGTAAAGGTCAGTGAAGGAGATGATGCTCTTGCAGCATTCCGCAAGATATACCCCACAAGTACCGACACAACACTCCTTAACCAGAAGCGTTTTGACAGGCAGACCTTCCTTGGTGGTGCCATCGGGTACAACAGTTATGACCTTGTATACGATTCCTGGTTAGATATTGATAAAAAGCCCGATGCTGACACACCGGACATGCATTTTGCAATTATGACAAAGACCTTTGTCTTTGACCATATAACCAACGAGACATATATTGTGATCACCCCATTTGTCACAGAAACCAGTGAGATGGATGCTGTTTATGAGCATGCATACTCAGAGGCACTGCTGATGGAGAGATCATTGCAGATGGCATCGGTCATCAGTATCAGTGAGGACATCCCTGCTGCAGACTCAGAAGACCCTGTTGCCAACGTCAATCAGGAAGCTTATGAGGAAGCGGTCAGGAAGTCAAAACAGCACATCATTGACGGTGACATATTCCAGGTTGTTATCTCCCGCAGGTACACCGTTAAAATGAAACAGACACCCCTGCAACTCTACATCAGACTGAGGAGTATCAATCCAAGCCCTTACATGTATATCTTCAACTTCAAGGACATTGGCATAGTGGGTGCAAGCCCTGAGACCCTCATGACAGTCTTTGACAGGAAAGTCATCTCAAACCCAATAGCAGGAACCTGCCCCCGTGGTAAGGATGATGAAGAGGACAAAGTGCTTGCAGAAAAAATGCTCAGTGATGAGAAGGAACGTGCTGAGCATGTAATGCTTGTCGACCTCGGGCGCAATGACGTCAGGATGGTCTCAAAAGGCGGAACTGTCAAGGTCGACGACCTCATGAGCGTTGTAAAATATTCACACCTCCAGCACATCGAAAGTACTGTAAGCGGAGAGCTCAGGGATGAATGCGACCAGTTTGATGCCACACGCGCCATATTCCCCGCAGGAACGCTATCAGGTGCTCCAAAGATCAGGGCAATGGAAATAATAGATGACCTTGAACCTGAATCAAGAGGAATATACGGCGGCGGAGTTGGTTATTATTCATGGAACGGCGACGCTGACTTTGCAATCGTCATAAGGACAGTGCTTATTAAGAATAACACAGCCTATGTGCAGGCAGGAGCTGGCATCGTGGCTGACTCAGACCCGACATACGAATACAATGAAACGGAAAGAAAAATGGCTGCGATGATAAAGGCAATAGGAGGCAAATAATGAAGATATTGTTCATTGACAACAAAGATTCATTCGTTTGGAACCTCGTGGATTTTGTATCCATATTCGAGCCGGACACTGTGGTCGTCCCCAACACAATTACCATTGAAGAGGTTAAGGCTATGAAACCGGACGGAATTATTATTTCACCCGGACCCGGCACACCTCACAACCCAGCAGATATTGGAACATGTCTTGACATCATCAGGGAGTTTGGACCAAAGATTCCCGTACTTGGAGTCTGCCTTGGACACCAGGCCATAAATACCGCATATGGCGGGACCATCGGCCATGCAGATGGAGGACCCATACATGGCAAAACATCTGACATAACTCACGAAAATACAACACTCTTTGCTAACCTTAAAGGTGATTTCAAGGGCGGAAGATACCACTCCCTTGCCATAAAGGAACTGGCCGATGACCTGAAAGTCACCGCAAAGACAAACGATGGCATAATCATGGCCGTCGAACACAAGGAATATCCGGTGTACGGCGTGCAGTTCCATCCGGAATCTATCCTTACAGATGAAGGAGTGAAGATCATCAGGAATTTCCTCAGGATAGTCGAAGGCGTGCATAAGGATTAAGCGTTTGCAGGTTTATTGTTGACTATGATTATCGGCATCACCGGGACACCGGGAACTGGAAAAACCTCGGTAACGAAACTACTGGAAAATGACCCGCTCTGCCAGGTGATCCACCTCAACGAGCTCATCAAGGAAGAGAAGCTCTATTCAGAGGTGGATACTGAGAGGGATTGTGTCGTTGCTGACATGGACCTTGTATATGACAGGGTTCTGGAGCTACAGGACAAATCATATCCTGTGACCATAGTTGACAGCCACCTTTCCCACCATATTGCCGATATAGTTATTGTGCTGAGGACATCGCCTGCAAAACTGAAAGAAAGACTGGAAAAAAGGAAGTATTCAGTTGAAAAAGTACGGGAAAACCTCGAAGCAGAAGCCCTGGACATCATCCTGGCGGAAGCGGTGGACTGGTGCGAGAAGGTCTTTGAACTCGATACGACAGAAGGAACTGTGGATAGAACCTTCAAGCATATCGGGAGAATAATAAAGGGACTTCGAAGAGGGGACACTGAAGAACTCGAACAGGAATTCAGACCCGGATCTGTGGACTGGAGCGACTATTTCTTCGATTGACCTTTTACTTTTATTTTTTCGATTAGAAATTACAGGCTACTTTTCGACATTCTTGTCAAATTTTGCCACATAACGCTACTATTAATAATAACAGATAAATATGGATAATTGACAATAGTTAATTATAATAATTTTTACTGTCCTTGTGCCGAGGTGACAGAGTGGCTAATGTGACCGCCTGCAGAGCGGTTTTTCGGGAGTTCGAATCTTCCCCTCGGCATTTGCATTTACATACTGTTCATATTTGACCCATATTTATAAAGGAGTTAAACTGTGGCACTCAAAGTATACAATACCTTAACAAGAGAGCTGGAAGATTTTGCCCCCATCCAGGGGAAAAAAGTAAACATGTATGTTTGCGGCCCCACAGTATATGACCACTGCCACCTTGGACATGCAAGGAGCTATGTTTCTTTTGATGTAATAAGACGATATCTTATTTACAGAGGATATGATGTCAACTACACTTCCAACATAACTGATGTAGATGACAAGGTAATCAACAGAGCAAAAGAAACAGGAGAAGATCCTTTTGTCCTTTCCCGCAAGTTCACAGAGTCATTCATAGAGGATATGGAAACTCTCGCTGTGCTGCCCCCGGATACTCAGCCAAAGGTCACGGAACACATTCTTGATATCACCGAGACCGTGGGAGCACTTATAGAAAACGGCACTGCCTACGTAACTCCTAAAGGAAACGTGTATTACGACCTCACAACATCAGAGGACAAGATAGGAATACTGAGCCACCAGACCGCAGAAGGACTTCTTGAAGGCTCTGGAAACAGGGTAGAAGTAGAGGATGATAAAAGATACCAGCTTGATTTCGTTCTCTGGAAATCTGCCCCAGAAGGTGAACCCGGATGGAATAGTCCATGGGGCTGGGGCCGCCCGGGCTGGCATATAGAATGTTCTGTAATGTCAATGAAGTACGGTTCAGGACAACTTGACATCCACGGCGGCGGCATGGACCTGATCTTCCCGCACCATGAGGCTGAAATACACCAGTCTGAAAGTTGCAGTGGAAAGCATCCTTTCAGCAAGTACTGGATGCACAACGGTTTCCTGACCATCGACCAGGAGAAAATGTCAAAGTCCCTTGGTAATTTCTTCACCATTAAAGAGGTGCTCAGCAAATTCTCCCCCGGAACTATCAGGTTCTTCATAGTCTATACACACTACAGGAGTACTATCGATTTCAGCGAGGAGACTCTGGAAGAGGCGGGCAGGGCAAGAAAAAGACTGTTGAATACGATATCGAACGTGAAACATGCCTTGAAAGAAGCTCATGGAGATGGAATTGATTGCGGACTTATTGAATTAATAACCGGGGCCAGAGAGGCATTTATCAATTCAATGGATGATGATTTCAATACAAGAGAAGCTATTGGGAATCTTTTTGTGTTCTCCCGCAAGGTAAATTCCATAGTTTCCAGTGAAAAGCCCGGTAGTGTAGCACTCGAGGATGTACTGAAATTCTATTCAGAGATCAACGAAGTGCTTGGAATATTCACTGAGGATGAAGGCCCTGCCTCAGAAGATATACCGGATGGCCTGTCGGATGAGGATATCACGGAAATGATAGAACTTCGGGAAAAAGCACGTACAGAGAAGGACTGGGCAAGATCCGATGCCATTCGGGATGAGCTTAAAGAGAAAGGGATTGTAATTGAAGATGGGAAAGATGGAGTCAGATGGGGACGAATGTAAGGCTTAAAAGAAACCCATTTGCCCAAGGACCATATCACAAACACTAATCAGCCATACATTTGGACTTTTTACATGAACTGTAGTGATTTAACCGCCCTTTTTCCAGGAGAATCTCATTTTCCATAAATTTGATGTGGCGGATCATGTCCTTATACGCCTGGGATGTTTCATGCATCTTGAACTCCCTTGATATTTTTAATAACAGTGACAGGTTTTCAAGCAGTTCAGTCGATTCTATCAGAACCATTTATTCAATACTCCGTGAGATAATTTTATTTTAATTTGTTTCAATCTTAAATTAACATAAAGGGAAGTACTTTAGTATCTCTCCAAAAAATCCACTCTGTACTTAGAACGCAGCCTTCATTCGAATAACGCGTTAATTTTATTCACAGCATCTCCAGAATTCTCTGCATAGATGTCGGCGCCGATTCTGTCAGCCCACTCCTGAGTTACAGGTGCACCACCAACCATTGTTTTGACGTTGTGCCTGAAACCTGCTTCATTGAGCTGCTCCTCTATACGCATCTGATTGATCATCGTGATGGTCATAAGTGCTGACGAGGCTACTACATCTGCTTTAACTTCCCTGGCTTTTTCTACATAACTCTCAATGGGCACATCACTGCCAAGATCCACCACATTATATCCTGCAATCCTGAGCGCTGTTGCAACAATATCCTTTCCTATAGAATGGATATCACCTTCAATTGTACCTATAACAACTGTGCCTCTTGATTTGGTTTCAGCACCCATCTTTTCCATTTCAGGTAAAAGTATGTCAATTGCTGCCTGCATTGCATCAACTGCTGCAATGATATGAGGAAGGTATAATGTGCCTGCTTCAAACTGTTCACCCAGAGATGTCATTGCCACTTTGAAACCTTCCTCAATGAGCTCCGCGGGATGAATACCTGCAGCAAGGGCTTCGTTAGCAATGTTTTTTGCTGCCTTATCATCAAATTCCATGATAGCTTCTTTTGCCTTCGCAATAATCTCTTGCTTGTTGAGCATTGGAACTTCCTTTTTACTCTAGTCTCAGCCTTCTTATGAAAATGGAACGTGAAACCAATCAATAAAATTACTACAAAGAGAAGTTATATAGAATAAACCGAATGCAACATGTCTATTGAATATTAATTAAGAGAAGGTAAAGTAAGATACAATCATGCTTGCAATATTACAGCGTGCTTGCAATATAACAGTTAAATTCTGAGCATCTTACAAAAACGGGTCATTAGACATATTGCGTTTTGGTCATTTCTGATGAAGAAATGGCAATACATTCTTCAATCTAAACAGCAAATTTGATTATGCAGGACTTTGCAGCTCAGATGAAAAGCCCTGATAGGTAAAATACATTTTTTACTTATTACAAAGGCATCTCAAAACCTTTGTTTCAAAAATAATACTTTCAGAGTCCTCAACAATAACAAACAGGAACTATTATTTATTTCTACATTCTAAAGAAGAACATGACCCGAATTTACCAGGTAGACGCTTTCACCGATAAACCATTCCACGGCAACCCGGCAGGAGTGTGCATACTTGAAGAGCCGGCAGATGAAAAATGGATGCAGAACGTGGCAAAGGAGATGAACCTTTCAGAGACTGCATTCCTTTATCCTGAAAATGATGGCTATAACCTGCGCTGGTTCGCACCGGATTCTGAAGTTGACCTGTGCGGACATGCAACACTGGCAAGCGCCCACGTGCTATGGGAGAAAGAATATACAGGGAAAGATGAGATTTTAAAGTTCTTTACAAAAAGCGGATTGCTCACGGCAAAAATAAAGGAAAAGTGGATAGAGCTGGACTTTCCTACATTGCATGAAGAAGTATCTGAAGCACCCACAGGACTTATCGAGGCTCTTGGGACTGAGCCACAATATGTTGGCAGGAATGCTTTTGACTACATCGTGGAAGTAGTGTCAGAAGAAGAAGTCAGATCGATTGTGCCTGATTTAGCCAAACTTTCAAATGTAACTACCCGGGGCGTCATTGTAACTGCCCTTGCAGACTCAGAAGCTTATGATTTCATATCCAGACTCTTTGCTCCTTCAATCGGCATACCTGAAGATCCGGTTACCGGGTCTGCTCATTGCTGCCTTGGACCTTACTGGATGAAGAAGCTGGGGAAAAGCAGCTTAAATGCATACCAGGCATCTGAAAGAGGTGGATTTTTGAAAGTTCAGGTCAAAGGAGAAAGAGTACTCCTTTCCGGAAAAGCAGTAACTGTTCTTGAAGGTGAGATTCTTGCGCAACAATGAAAGTGAAATACCAAATCGTTTCAATCCAATTCATGTAATTGGAAAGAACATAATTGATACAACTCTAAGTCCTATATCTAATATTTTATGTCCTGTCTGCAAGAAAGCTGGGATGCCTGTCAAAAATGTCACAGTCAGGCATATTGTCAAAAAAGAGCAAATGGAAAGAGTCGGGAAAGGGGACTATCACCTGTGCATGGACCCTGAATGTGATGTTGCTTACTACGACGAGAATGGTGCCATCTTTGATAAGGACAACATCCGAGTGCCTTTATGGTTCAAAAAAGATGCAAATCCAAAATATGCCTGCTACTGCAGCCGTATAACTGAAAATGATGTGATTAAAGCAGTTATGGAACAGGGAATGCAGGATATGGGAACCATAAGGGAATTCTATGATAAAGGTGCCAAATGCCAGTGCAAGGTGAGAAATCCAACGGGGAACTGCTGCTCAAAGGTATTCAATGCAGCTATCCACAAAGGTCTCGAATTAAAAAGTAAAAACATTTACTGATACTAGTCAGCATCTGATTTGGAAACGCTTTTGAGCCGGTTAACACCATCTATTTCATCAATTACATCAGCAACCGCTTCAGGAACAAGCGACCTCCAGTCCTCATCATTCAACATACGCCTTCGTATTTCACTGCCAGAATAACCTTCCCTCTTATACATTGGAGGTTGCCTGACATCGATACCTGCTTCCTTGAAAAGACGTACAACTAACGGATTATTGGAGTAGACTACATCAAAAGGTGGCGTCATAGAAATAATATGGGAAACCCACACGGCATTTCTTTGCAGGTCTTCCAGAGGTATGGCGTAATGTTTCACATTAGCATCTTCGAGAGAATGCCTGATCATCATTACGCGTTCACCTGCAGTAAATGGATTCTTAGGCTCGTGGCTTTTCTGCGCACTGCCTATACCAATTACGACCTCATCAACATCCCGGGCAATATCATTTATAATGGAATAATGTCCGAGATGAAATGGTTGAAAGCGTCCGATATAGAACGCTCTTCTCATGTACATATGTGATAACCATCAGTGAATGCCACATTCATCGAATGTGAACTTCTCACACACTTCTAGATAGTGTCCTGAGTTGTTATCGTGTTTCATTTTAGCAAGTTTCTGGATCAGGTCCATTCCTGGTTTTGGATCTTCCATGAGCTCGACCTTGTCTTTGACAAGTTCAAACATCTTCTTGCCTACGTCTGTGCGTATGAGCACACAGTTCCAGCCATCCGGAGTACCGACTGAACCGAGTGAGATATCAGCGGACACTGAAGTATAGTCACAACAGTGATGACATGGGTTCCTTGCATAGTGAGCAACTTCAGGGATCTTCACACTGTGGGCTTCACCATCTTTTGTGTAGTTCCAGAATTTACCCTTACCGAAGTCCATCTTTACGACATCGTCAAGGTTAAGTCCCATTACTTCAGGAACGATCTTCTCGGTCATAACATCATGATGGAAACTTTCCATGCACAGCAGACCAAGGATCACAACGATCTTGTCGTTGTTATTCTCAACAAGGAGACGTGCGCCGTGTGCCTGACAGGGTACGCCAATTACGCCTATCTTATCGTATTTCTCAAAAGGTTCCCTGAGTGCTGAAAGTACGGAATCGTAGGTATACTTAGTACCTGTTGTCCTGTCAACATCTTCCGGTTTGGTCATAACTATGAGCTCAGTACCCCATTTATCATCCTTGGTGATACCAACAATACAATCTACAGTACCGGTTTCCAGCAAAGCCTTTGCTAATATGGATGTGACACCACCATCCTGACCTTGGATAGTGCTCTTTGCTCCGAAGAACTCTTTTACATTTGCAAATTCGTCTTCTGCATATCCATCGATCACAGGACACAATCTTCCGCATGTGAGACATCCTTCACATACATTAGGTGCTGCTCCTTGGATATATAATTCTAAATTATCAGGGTCACGGACTTCTGCACGCTTGTTCATAACAATAGCACCAGCAGGGCATGCTGAAACACATGCCCCACAAGCGGTACAGACGTCGTGCTCAATGACCTCTAATATTTTTGGATGGGCCATTAATTGCCTCCGACGTTCTTTTCTTATTTTCCAATGATTTCTTTGCCGATGAGCTTGATAGCCTTCTCTTTGTCAGGTCCGATTGGGGAACCTGCAACAATCTGGGTTACGCCGATGTCAAGCAGGTCATTGATCCTTGCCTTACAGTCATCTGGTGTTCCGCAGATAGAGAATGCCTCCATCATGTCAGTTGTAACCATGCCGCCCATGAGTGCACCGAAGTCGCCCTTTGCGATTGCTCCGCCGATGTCAGCCTTTGCTGCTACATCAATGCCGTGGCGCTCAAGTACCATGTCAGGTGAACCTGCAACGATGAATGCAACTACGATCTGTGCTGCCTTTGCTGCCTTTGCAGCATCCTTGTCAATTGAGAAGCATGCATATGCTGCAACATCAACTTCCTTAGGGTCGCGGCCTGCTTTCTTTGCGCCTGCTGCGATCTGCTGTACAGCTACTTCAAAGTCCTTTGGGTGTGATGCATTGATAAGTACACCGTCTGCTACCTCTCCTGAGAGTTCGAGCATCTTTGGACCCTGTGCACCTATATATATAGGTACATTGCCAGCCCTGAATGCCATCTTTGCACCGTTGAACTTAACCATTTCGCCATCCAGATTTACCTTCTCTCCTGAGATGAAACCACGGATAGCTGCAATGCTTTCCTTTGTTGTGGTGAGTGGTTTGTCCCATGAGATGCCCATTGCATCGAAGGTTGCCTTGTCTCCAGGACCGAGACCGAGAATTGCACGGCCGCCTGATATCTCATTGAGGGAAGCAATGCTTGATGCAGTGATAGCTGCGTTCCTTGTGTAGGGATTTGTGACACCTGTTCCGAGCTTGATACTGTTTGTGCTCATTGCAAGCACGGATAAGGTTGAGTAAACATCACGGTTGTTGTAGTGGTCGGTAATCCATACATTGTCAAAGCCCTGCTGTTCAGCAAGCTTTGCGTAGTGAGCGATTTTCAGTACTGGGTCACTTGGTACAAATTCTATTCCAAAAGTCATTTGAATCCTCCTCTAAAGAGTGTTGTTACTCAGGTATCTATACATATTTAAAACTTTGTTGGTTTGATTTTGGCAAAACACGCGAAAATGATGAGCAAAGAACAAGCCAAAAGTGATCAGAGAAGTACGAATGATCAAAACAGAGTCATCATATAATAGAACTGCAGAACATTAACACTCTGTGAAAAATAAACATGTACTTACCGTTACAGATATATCCGGTAAATGTCAGAAGAAATATTGTTCATATTTGTAGGAGGTGACAATGTCGAGGGAGTTATTTAGTCATTGCCTCAAACAAGCATTTGCCTATCTGCAAGAATATGAGATATATACGGGAACAGCTTGCGAACAAACTAAATTTTGAATAGAGTGATCATCATGAAATGCTATGAATGTTCAAAAAATGGTAAAGATAGCGATACACTGGCTATCTGCATAATCTGTGGGAGAGGTGTCTGTAAGGAACACCTGGTCAGGGAAGAAACACCTGTATGGGAAGGTGAATACAGCATAAAACTGAAGTGTGGAATGGGGATAGCCTGCGATTATAAGGATGTCCAGCACTGGAAGAAAGTGCTCTGCATGCCTTGCCATAAAGCACTGGTGGAGAACTATTAGGTGATATCATGATGAAATGCTATGACTGCATGGAAGAAGGAAAAGACGCAGAAGCAACATGTGTCTGTATCGCTTGCGGAAAAGGACTTTGCACTGACCACACGAAGGAACTTGAACTTCCGGTATCAGTAGGTCAGCCACCTCATGTTCAAAGGCTTCCAAACGGATTGCCAAGGATTCTGTGCCACTACTGTTTTGGCCAGACCATTGAAGACGGATTTGACTGATTATATTTGCTTTAATAACAGGGAGGATAAATTATGTGCGGAGAAAATAAAGGAAAAGGATGTGGCGGACACAAAGAGATCATTGACGATATGTCCGGGAAATTAGGATTCACACCACAGATTCTGGAAACACTTGGAGAGCTTGAACCTGAGTTCCTCCACAAGTACAACATGTGCAACAACAAGATACTCAGTGACGGAGCACTGCCTGCTAAAACAAAGATACTGATGGCTCTTGCAGTCGTTGCATCAAAGCAGTGTGAACGTTGTGTTGCATCACAAATGAAGAGTGCTCTGAAGAACGGAGCAACAAAAGAAGAGATAATGGAGACAATGGATGTCATTTTCATCACATCCGGCGCTCCTGCAGTTGCTGCATGCAGAGATGCACTGAAGCTGCTCAAATAAGATATTCTTTGAAGGAGCCACAAGGCTCCTTTGAACAAATTCAATTAATTCGTGATATACTATTGAGAGGATAGGATATGTGGGGAAGGGTTGGGAAAGGCAGCCTGATTTTCATGGCAGCCATCATTTTAGTATCTTTGTTCAGCGGCTTTGCAGCTGCAACAGAAGCTACAAAATTCGGAGAATATTCTGCCGATGATTTTACATACGAAAGCAGATGCAGACAATGCCATGCCATCATTTATGGGGAATGGGAAGGTACAATGCACTTCAATGCATATCTGGATCCTTTCTATCTGGAAGAGGTAAAAGTTGCAAGTGCTGACACCGACGGACTGGTGGACGAATTCTGCTCCCGATGCCACACCCCCATAGGTGTTGTGTCCGGTGAGATACCCCCTTTAGATGGCTCCGGAATGAGTGACATCTCAAAGCTCGGAGTACAATGTGACTTCTGTCATGTCGTATCAGGAAGTAACGGAACAGGCAATGCACCATTCACAGTAACCCCGGGAGATACAAAATGGGGACCTTTTGACGACTCAAAGTCTGCCTATCATGACTCAGAATACCTTGAACTCTATACCCAATCCGAATATTGTGGCATGTGCCATGAAGTGATACATCCGGTTAACGGACTTGTCATAGATGACACGTACCCAACATGGAAGGACAGCCAGTACGCTGAGGACAATGTGGAATGCCAGGATTGCCATATGACTGAAGGCATCACAGGATTCGAGGCAAACCCCGGCCGTGCAGGATCCGGTGCACCTAAGAGAGACCATATTTCATCACATGATATCGTGGGTGGAAACGCATTCATTCCCGTAATGTTCGGTGCTGGAAACGTTGCAGACATGGCAATTGAAAGGCTTCAAAATGCTGCAACACTGGAAGTGACGACACCTGAGACAGTAGCCACAGGTGAAAAGGTCAATATTCAGGCAGCCATCACAAATTCAGGAGCAGGACATAACATCCCAACCGGTGTTTCAGAGATAAGACAGATATGGCTTGAAGTGATTGTCACTGACAGCGAAGGTAAAGAGATATACAGTGCAGGTACCCTTGATGGCGAAGGGAACATAGAATCAGCAAAAATTATTTATAATAATATACTGGCCGATAGTGACGGTAATGCAACCGATAGTTTCTGGCTTGCCGACAGGGTTCTGGAAGATAACAGGATCGGACCTAAAGAAACCGTGACAGAAGAACACACATTCATTCTGCCAGAAGATATTGTTTATCCACTAAAGGTAGAGACAAGCCTGAATTACAGGTCAGCGCCTCAGTATATCATTGACCACCTGTTTGGTAAGGAAATGTATGAGGTCCCTGTAATAAGCATGAATAAGGCGTCCAGTACTATATACGACCCTTCCACCCCACCTGAGGAGAGAACGGAATCAACACCAGGATTCAGCATCTTTGCTGCTTCCATGGCCTTTGTCCTGATTATGCATATTTTTACAGAAAATAAAAGGAGGAAATAAAAAATGCCACCAAAAGTAGACAGGAATAAATGTGAAGGAATTGGCGCATGCGCAGAATCATGTCCAACAGATGTTATAGACATTGAATCAGACGAGAGCGGAAATCTGAAAGCCGTAATCGCACGCCCGGATGACTGTGTGGAATGTGGGAACTGTGTTGACGCCTGTCCTACAGAAGCAATAACATTAGACTGAAAACAATACGGAGTGCCATAATGTCAGATGACACCAGCATTCGGCTACTGGGAATTTCAGGCAGTCCCAGGAAGAAATCCACAGACTATGTTGTGAATGAAGCCCTCAGATTCGCACAGGAGAAATATGACGTAGAAGTAGAGTATTTTTCTGCCAGTGGCAAAAATATGAAATTCTGCATCCATTGCGATTACTGTGTACGTAAAAAAGAGGGATGCATACACAAGGATGACCTCGTGGAACTCTACGATAAAATGCTATGGGCTGATGCATGGATAATTGGCACTCCCGTATACCAGGGTACTTTAAGTGCCCAGACAAAGACAATAATGGACAGGTGTCGTGCAGTCGTTGCCCGTGACCCTAAGGCCTTTATGAACAAGGTCGGCGCTGCAGCTGCTGTTGGCGGAGACAGGATAGGCGGACAGGAACCGGCCATACAGAATATTCTTAATTTCTATATAATCAGTGAGATGATACCTGTTGGAGGCGGATCCTTTGGATCCAATCTTGGAGGGACTTTCTGGTCCCAGGACAAAGGTGCAGAAGGAGTTGCCGAGGATTCGGAAGGAATTCGAAGTCTTCACAGAACCGTCAACAAGATGATCAAGACAGCCATTGCGATGAAGACTCTCAAATAGAGGTGAGACGTTGAAATTCGAAGAGCCTGTGAACGAGATAATCAAACGGACATACAATGTGAAAAGTTTCAGGTTCAAAAAACCGGAGGCTTTTGATTACAAAGCCGGACAATACATCACAGTGACACTTGATTCCCATGGGAAGAAGATGAGTAAGGCTTTCACCCTTTCAAGCAGCCCTACGGAAAAAGACCATATTGAATTTACAAAGAAACTCACAGGACATGAGTATTCCAATATGCTGGATGCCATGGAAGTCGGAGATACAGCACTTATAAGTGGTCCATTCGGAAAAATGACCTTTGAAGGAGAGTACGAGAAAATAGCACTCCTGAGTGGTGGAATAGGAATTACCCCGATGATCAGTATCTGTAAGTATTCCACTGATATGAAGCTGAGTACGGATATCATGTTAATATGCAGCGATAAGACTGAGCAGGACATGATATTTACGGAAGAACTTGAAGAAATGAAAAAGCAAAATCCGAACCTTACCGTATTCAATACACTCACGAGAGCTTCAGAAAGCTGGACAGGATGCAGGGAACGCATATGCGAGAGTATGATCATAAGAGAACTACCCGATTACGCTGAACGGGCTTTCTATGTATGCGGACCGCCGCCGATGGTGGACTCTATGATGGAAATGCTCCACAATATGAAAATACCTGACAGCATGATACACAAAGAATCATTGATAGGATATTGAAGCAAATTTCAGGAATAAAGAGGAGAGGAGGCAGCAAGAATCATGAAGAGAATAGCATGGGGAATTACCGGATCAGGCGACCTGATCAAAGAGACATATGACACAATGGTCGATATCAAGAAGAAAAGCGATATCGAAATAATGGTCTTCCTGTCAAAAGAAGGTGAAACGGTCATGAAATGGTATCGGATGTGGAATGATATACAGAAGGATTTTCCTAATTTCAAGACCGATGCGGGACCGAACTCACCCTTCATAGCAGGTCCTTTGCAGGTGGGATATTATGATGCCCTTATCGTCGCCCCTACAACCTCAAACACTGTAGCCAAGATAGTATACGGTATTGCCGATACCCTTGTCACGAACGTTGTTGCGCAGACAGCAAAGGGAAAAACTCCGATCTACATTCTTCCGGTGGACCAGAAAAGAGGAACTGTGAAAACAGTATCTCCGGAAGGACGTGTAATGGAACTGAAAATGCGTGAGATCGATGTAACGAACACTGAAAAACTTGCGCAGATGGAGAATATAACGGTACTGGAAAGACCAGATGATCTTTACGACATCCTGGGCATCAGTAAGGATTAGAAAAAAGTATAGCCTTCCCGGAGATAGATGTCAGGCAGATTGCCAATGACATCATCCAGTTTCCTGACAGACCTGAACGTGGCATAGGCTGCAATTAAGCTGTCAAGGGCATCTCCATCTTTATTATTTATTATTGTTTCCCGGAGAGCTTCCCGGATAGTTATTCCTTTGTGGAGCAACTCATCCAGAATGTATTCCCTTGTTCTTTTCTCTTTTTCAGATCTGCCTTTATAGCTTATGTAAAGACCCTCGCTCTTCAGCGTTGATGCCGGACATACCTCCATAATCCAGGGCTTACTTTCATGTGGACTCTGCATCGGAATAGCACATACTTTGTCAGCCATTACAAGAGGATGCACAACATCACGAATTCCATGATATGTCTGTTTGAATACCCAGAGATTATAAATGCTAAATGGGGCTTTGACCTCAACATCAGTAAGACGCTTCAATTCACTCCTCCCTCCGGCAACCTGCATAGCCTTGCGAAATTGGTCTGCAGAGGGATATTCGTGAGGAAAATCAGATATAAAAGAATACCAGTCCTTCCCGGACATCAATTGTCGGGGAAGACTGAAAGGGAAATCCATCCCGAAAACAGACTTTTTGTCTGATACTATCAGGTCGCACAAAGCAGAAAGACAAACATCCCGGTCTTTTACTTTTCCGGGAACAAGCTCTGATACCGGATAACATTTAACAATTACCAGTTCTCCTGTTTCCACAAAGCCTTCGCTTACCCATATCTTGCGACCTGCATCCTTTGCACCACTGAAATCAACGCCATATATCCTGCGCTGTATTCCAGTGGCAGCAAATGTCATGTATGATTCCGGTTCAGTTATCGCGCAGGCCTCTGATGAACTCACCTGTCATCACATAGGCTTCATCATCAGTGAACTGCTTTGGAGGATGTTTCATGAAATAGGATGAAGGCGAATACAGGATTCCACCGATTCCCCTGTCAAGAGCAATTTTACAGCACCTTATAGCGTCAATGACAACACCAGCGGAATTAGGAGAGTCCTCTACCGAAAGACGAAGCTCGATATTCATTGGAACATCACCAAAGAGCTTACCTTCCATCCTCAGGAAGCAGACCTTGTTATCATTCTGCCATGGTACGTAATCACTTGGACCCACATGGATATTATCATCGTCCATCCTCTGGCCAACTACAGACTGGACAGCTTCTGTTTTAGATTCCTTCTTGGAAGCAAGTCTGTTTCTGTTAAGCATGTTAAGGAAGTCAGTGTTACCCCCCGTATTGAGCTGGTAGGTCCTCTCCAGTTTCACACCACGTTTACGGAAAAGGTCTGCAAGTGTCCTGTGAGTGATAGTCGCTCCAAGCTGGGCCTTTATGTCATCACCGATGATCGGAATACCTTTCTCCTCGAATTTTGCAGCCCATTCAGGATTGCTGACGATGAAAACAGGCATGTTATTAATGTATGCAACTCCTGCCTCAAGAGCACATTCAGCATAGAAACTGGTGGCTTCCTCTGAGCCTACTGGAAGATAGTTAAGTAATATCTCTGCCCCGGATTCTTTTAATTTTTGAACCACCGATTCTTTGTCAGCTTCTTTTTCAGAAGAAGGAATGAATCTTCTGCTGTCACTGTAATTTACCATATGTTCGGAAACACCGTCAAGAATACGGCCCATTTGTACAATTACATCCGTTTTTGGAAGGTCAGGGCAGAATACGGCCGTACAGTTGGGTAACGCAAAAACAGCCTCTGATATATCCTTACCAACTTTCCTTTTGTCAATATCAAATGCAGCAACTACCTCGATATCAAATGGCCTGTAGCCACCAATTTCCCAGTGCATAAGGCCTATAGCATCGTTTTCTTCTTTGTTTTTGTAATACTCAATGCCTTGTATCAGAGAGCTTGCACAATTGCCAATACCTGCAATTGCAATCTTGATTTTGTCCATTCAACTACCTCTATGAAAGTGATTTTTGAAAGTAAGTGACATATAATATATAACCAGATTAATGTATTGTTACAAATAAAAAGTTTTCTAAACAGAAGATGGTTGCCAACTTTCATAAGATATGAATGCAGGCACGTCAACTACCACCCTATGAATAGAGTGGCTTGTCTTTCTAGGTTCCTTAACAGGACAGAAGACTATGGGACAGTTGACAGATGCCCCTGGATGATATGTTCTTGGAAGCGTTTATATCGGCGTTTTCATTATGTCCGCATTTAACACAACAGAACTCTGATTGAGTTTTTCTGTTGTTCTTGTCGATGTGTCCACACACCGAACATTCTCTGGATGTGTTTTTAGGGTCTATCTCAAATACTGGAATACCTGCGAGAGCGGCTTTGTATTTGAGAAAGTTACCCAATTCATCGAAAGCCCATTTACCGATAGCTGTTCTTACTGCTTTGTTAACCGTGCCGTTGGTCCTAATGCCTTTGAGCTTTTCAATGGCAATAGCCCTGTTTGTGTCTTTTGCAATTTGAACGATCGCTTTAGCTATGCAATGATTTGTATCTTTTTTAAATCGTCTTTCCTTTCCACTTATTTTCTTGAGATGTTTTTTGGCTGAGTGAGTTCCTACGCTTTGGAGCTTTGCTTTAAGATTTGAATAACGTTGACGTACTTCCGTACACTTTTTTCCAGAGAATATCTCGCCGTCAGAGGTTGTAGCTATGTTAACTATTCCCATGTCTATGCCTATGACTCCGTTGGGGTCTATAGGGTCCGCATCAGGAACGTCTGCAACTACCATAAGATAGAAGGTATTGTTATGGTAGATGAGGTCTGCCTGTCCTCTTACTCTATCCATATCAAGAGGCCGATATTCTCCATATTTAATGGTGATGCGTTCTCTACCTTCAAGTGTTAGGATAGAGATCTCATCCGATGTTTTGAATGTAAGAATCCTCTGGTCGTAGACGATAGCACCATGTTTATCGAATTCGTGACAACATGATCTATCAGCTTTGTAAGATTCTGCTACTTTACCTATTGCTCTAACTACCATTTGAGAAGAAAGGTCAAATTTTTCCCTAACATCATAATAAGCAATTCTATGGATGGCGATTTTACCGAATACACGATTGCTCCATACTATTTTTGAGATATAATCGCATGCTTCGTTGAAACGTTCCATGGTCTCTAATAATGCCTTATGTTGTTGATTATTAGGATATAATTTTACCTTGATAGTCAGAAGCATATATTGAACATATGATCCATCATTATATGGCATTTTCGTTGGGATTTGACGCATTCCTCCACCGCATGAATACGGTGGTCT
>OBLN01000064.1_pt1 | contig 37397 bp, 43 predicted proteins | sample 1519301 | NCBI WGS metagenome assembly OBLN01 (sample SAMEA2452533, study PRJEB22499) | sediment metagenome | reverse complement strand
TCTGGAGGGTAAGGATCTTGATGAAATAAGAGAAGAGATAAAGTCCATCTCTAGGGAAGAGCTTGATTTCAATCTAAGACCTCCAGATAGAAGTAGCGTAGACAGGTATCGCAGCAGCTACTACTACATGTTCCACAATCCCTGTGCCTTGATAAAGACCTCCTACGGCTGTCCCTACACCTGTAGCTTCTGCTTCTGCAGGGAGATAACAGGTGGAAAATATCATTCAAGGTCAATGGATGATGTAATGGATGAGCTTATGGAAATTCCCGAGGAAGAGGTCTATATAGTGGATGATGATTTCCTGTTTGACAGGGAAAAACTCCTGGACTTTGAGAGACTCCTCAAGGAAAGGAAGATAAACAAAAGGTATCTTGTCTATGGAAGGGCTGACTTTATCGCCCAGAACCGGGACTTAATGGAAAGGCTTAGGGATGTCGGCCTCCAGGCTGTAATTGTGGGAATTGAATCCATAAGGGAAAAGGACCTTTCAGGCTACAACAAGAAGACCACAAGGGCAATGAATGAAGAGGCCATCCAGATCCTTAGGGAGCTTGGAATTGAGCTCTATGCCACAATGATCATCCCTCTGGATTTTTCCAAGGAGGATTTCAGGGAGCTGACAGGATGGCTGAAACAGATGAAGGTCACCTTTGTAAATCTCCAGCCCTTGACCCCACTACCTGGAACAGCCATTTTCCATGAATACAGGGACAGGCTCCTTTATGACACCTCGGACCATCATGTATTCGACATGGCACACGTGGTCCTGAGGCCTGAGAGGATGAGTGTGAGGATGTTCTATGTCCGCTTGCTCCTATCCTATTACAGGGTCGTCATTAGACCTGTGAACATCCTTAGACTGGTCAGGAGATACGGACTTTGGGCAAATCTGAGGATGCTTAAGGGAAGCCAGATGGTTTGCCTCCAGTACATGAAGAAGATAATGAGGGGATACTGATGAAAAAGCTTATATTGATACAGCCAAGTCCATATGATAACAAGGGAAATCCCATAAAGAAAAGGAAGCTTTACTTTGTTGGTCTCTCCCTTCCCCTTCTGGCAGCCATGACCCCGTCCGACTGGGAGGTGGAGATCATTTTTGAGATAATCGAGGACATTCCCTTGGATACGGATGCCGACCTTATTGGAATAAGCACAATGGGACACGGGGTAATCCGGTCCATTGACCTTGCCAAGGAGTTCAGAAGTAGGGGAAAGACTGTGGTAATGGGTGGATATATGGCAAGCATCATGCCTCAGGAGGCCATGAAGTACTGTGATTCCCTGGTGGAAGGGGATGCGGAGCATGTGTGGAAAAGGCTGATCGAGGATTTTGAAAGAGGCGATCTAAAGAATCATTACAAGGAGCCCCTTGGGGAAGCCTGGTTTTCAACTCCAAAGCCCAGGTTTGACCTGATTGTGGACAAGAGCATCGGGGACTTTCTTCCGGTCCAGGCTGGAAGGGGATGCCCAAACACCTGCAGCTTCTGCTCAGTGGCCTGCCTTTACAAGGGCAGCTATGTAAAAAAACCGGTCCAGGAGGTAAAGAGGGACCTTCAGCAGGTCAGGGACCTTGGCTTCAGGAAGGTTCTCCTTCTTGATGACAATATCTTCTCCGACAGGGAATACCTTAAGGACCTCTTGAGCATTCTTAGGGAGATGAAGCTGGAGTGGATGAGCCAGTGTGACATAAGGATCGGCAGGGAGGATGACCTGCTTGAAGACCTTGCTGAGAGCGGTTGTACCACCCTTAGCTTTGGACTGGAAAGCATAAGCAGGGAAAGCCTGGTAGCCATGAACAAGGGGTGGGCAAGACCTGAGAAGTACACGGAACTGATCAAAAACATTAAAAGGCATGGAATAGACGTATCCACTGAAATGGTGGTTGGAGGGGAGGGGGATACCCTGGAATCCATAGGAAGGACCAAGGATTTCATTGAAGAGAACAGGATATCCGTCCCCAGGTTCTACATTCTGACACCATTTCCTGGAACCTCCTTCTTCAGGCAGATGGAGGCTGAAGGTAGACTTGAAAACAGGGATATCTACTCCTACGATGGAACATCAGCGGTCCACACCCCTGCCAACATGACCGCACAGGAGCTTACCGACAGCTACTGGGAGCTCTATGAATCCCTGTTTACCATCAGATCCATCTTCAGAAGAAATATCATGAAGAGGGAGTTTCTTAAAGAGCCCCTGAGGTATCTTTTCTATGGAATTGTGAACCTGTATTACAGACACCAGATAAGGAACAGAATAACCCCAAACATATTCTAAGGGAGGACAAAATGAGAATACTATTGGTAAGACCCCCCAGAATCAAGCAGGCCATAACCCTTGGAAGTTTCATGTTTTCTGAGCCTTTGGGACTTGAGATGATATACGGGGTCCTTAAGGAGGACCACCAGGTCAAAATTCTGGACATGATGATCCAGGAGGACCTGACAGGTGAGCTAAGGGATTTTTCGCCACATCTTGTTGGAATAACAAGCCTGTGCATAGATGTTGACAGGGTGATTTCTCTTGGGAGGGAGTGCAAAGCCTTTGACGGTGAGATAATCACAATGGTGGGAGGAACCCAGACCCTCCTGTTTCCTGGGAGCTTTTTTGATGAAGGGATAGATCATATATTCAAGTTCTCCACAAGGGAGAATGTTCTTGAGCTGATGGATCAATTGGAAGAGGGGCGGATTGAGGTGCTGGATGGTGTCCTGTCCAGAGACCTATCCTATCATGACACAGGGGTTCAGGGTAGGAATGAATACCTCCCTCCAGACAGGGAGTCAACCAGCAGGTATAGAAGCCACTATTCCTACTTTGGCTACAGGCCAGCTGCAATAATGGAGCTTGGACTTGGCTGCGGTAAAACCTGCGACTTCTGCCTTCGCTGGAGGATAGAGGGAGCCAGGGAGGAGATGATACGAGAGGAAATATGGCAGGAGGACCTACTTTCAATCAAGGAGCCCACGGTCATGTTTATTGACAATGACCTTTTTTCAGATGACGGTAAGGTGGACCACCTTATAAGCTTCATTCAGGAGAATGGAATAGACAAGAACTACATAGCATATGGATCAGTCCACGGAATTCTGAGACACAGGGATAAGGTCAGGAAGATGGCATCCCTTGGTCTCAAGGCCCTTTTGGTAGGGTATGAAACCTTCGATGATGGGGAGTTGTCAAGGTACAGGAAAAAGTCCACAACAGATGAGAACAGGGAGGTTGCAAGGCTTCTTCAGGAAATCGGCATAGATGTTTGGGCATCCTTTATGGCCCATCCTGATTGGACCAGGGAGGACTTCAGGACCTTCAGAAGGTATATTAGGGAACTTGCTCCGGAAATATCAACCATCAATCCCCTTACACCATTTCCAGGTCTGCCCCTGTTTGAAAAGTACAGGGATAGGCTTTTATACCATGTGGAGGATTATCATAGGTGGAGCTTTGGCCAGGTTATGATCATGCCCTCCAAAATGTCCCTCAGGTCCTATTATATGGAGCTCCTGAAGACATACCTGTATATAAACCTTGCCCTCAACAGAAACACGGAGATGATAAGGAAGTACGGATTTGTCAATATCCTAAGAATCCTCAAGGGCTCCATTGGAGCCTCGTTCAAATACATCCGCCTGATGAGTCAACGGGGACGGTTCTCCTGACTCAAAACAGGGTGAGTCAGGAGAACCGTCCCCGGCGACTCACTTGATTAATTGCCGAGTAATCGGGTATGTATTGACCATGGATTACCTTATTAATGTATGAAATGGAGGGTGAGAAAAAATGAGAAAAAGACTCATTTCAATAATTGGAATAATGACGCTGGTGCTTTTGCTTTCAGCATGTGGAGCAGGCACGGATGAGGCAATCAAGAATCCCGATGATCCAATAGTGCTGGGATCCTTTGTTGATACAGAGGGTGGAATCCTTGGAAACATGATTCTTCTTGCACTTGAGGATAAGGGATACCAAATTGAGGATAAGGTTCAGTTTGGAACCCCGGATGTCCACAGGAATGCACTTCTTGAAGGTGAACTCCACATTGGGATAGACTACACGGGAAACGGACAGTTCTACTCGGAGGGCTTCGAGGAGGATCTGTGGCGGGATGCAGATGAGGGCTACCAGGCAATCAAGGGATATGATGAGGAGAACAACAATCTCATATGGCTCAGCCCTGCAAAGGCAAACAACACGGAGGCCCTTGCAGTCAAGAGGGAGTTCGCAGAGGCCAATGACATTACGGACATGTATGATTTTGCTGAGTATGTTAACAAGGGAGGCTATGTAAAGTTTATAACCAGCCAGCTTTTCGCGGAGAAGTACACTGGTCTATTGGGCATGGAGGAAGCCTATGGCTTCACACTAACTCCAGACCAGCTGATAATGCTGCCACATGGAAATACGGCTGAGACCCTGAGTGCTCTGGCAAACGAGACCGATGGGGTTAACGTGGCCCTGGCCTATGGTACGGATGGTTCCATTGCAGACCTGGACCTTGTGGTAATAGACGATCCCCTTTCCATACCACCAGTCTATGAGCCATCAGCAATCGTGAGAGGTGAGGTGCTTGAAAAATATCCTGAGATTCAGGATATAATCGAGGAGGTATTCGCCACATTGAACCTTGAGAACCTCCAGGAGATGAACAAGCTTGTAATAGTTGATGGAGCATCACCAAGGGATGTTGCACAGGACCACCTTGTGGAAAATGGATTGTTGGAAGAGTAGCTATTGAGGGTGATTATATGGCAGAGAAAAAAGACAAGGTATTGATTCTGCTGTCAGCGCTGGGTATCGGAGCCTTCTTCATCTTTCCCCTGGTGGAGGCCAAGCCAAACCGAATTGTAGCGGGAGAGAGGCTGTTTGCACTTGAATACCTCGGCGTCTTTGGAGCTTTGATCATTATGGGATGGGCCATTTTATTGGCCCTTTCTTTGTATGCAGCAAAAAGCAAGGCTGAATACGTATCAGCTGTGTCTATTCTTGAGGCTGCAGGGCTTGTATTTCTTCTCCCTATTGGAGCAGGGACCATAATGGAAATTGGTGCAAATCCCAGGATCAGCTTTTCAGCTGGCTTCTATATGCAGGTCCTCCTTTTGTACATAATTATTTCGACCTATCTGCCAAGGGCAGCATGGAGCAGAAAGCTTAAGGCTGCCTTGGGGATTGGAGCTTTTCTGGGCTTGGGCTTATCCATGTCCATGGGTTACTTTGACAGCCTATCAATCATAAAGGAGTACGGGGTCCGGCAAAGGCAATTCTACAACAACCTTTACATCCATGGGGTCCTTACCTTCGGATCGGTCCTGGCCGGAGGCATAATAGCGATACCCCTGGGATACCTGGCATACTCCAGGAGTAGGCTTGAGGGAAGGATAATGGTTCCCTTGAGCATAATAGAGACTATACCAAGCCTGTCCCTCTTTGGTATCCTACTTGTACCTCTTTCAGGACTTGGACAGCTACCCTTTTTCCGAGCCATTGGGGTAAGTGGGATCGGATGGGCTCCCGCCTTTGTGGCCCTAACCCTTTACACCCTGCTACCCATAGGAAGAAATACCTTGACCGGGTTTCATTCAATAGATAAAAACGTTGTTCAGGCTGCCAAAGGAATGGGAATGAGCAGAAGACAGATCCTGAGAAAGATTGAGATACCCCTTGCCTTTCCGGTAATATTCACCGGTATCCGAATAGCATTTATCCAAACCATAGGTGGTGCAGTCCTGGCAGGTCTGGTTGGTGGGGGAGGGATGGGAAGCTTTGTCTTTCTGGGCCTCGCCGAGGCATCCCCAGACCTTATACTCCTGGGAGTTATCCCCATTGTCTTCTTCACGGTTATACTGGACTATTCCCTTAAGGCTTTTGAGAAATATGTAAGGAGGGCTGTTTATGATTGAAATGAAGGATGTGACAAAAGCATATGGAGATTTCAAGGCTGTGGACAAGCTCTCCCTACATGTTGACAGAGGGGAGCTCCTGGTAATACTGGGACCTTCAGGCTGTGGAAAGTCAACTACACTTAGGCTTATGAACAAGATGACCGAAAGGACCTCGGGAACCATAAGAATTAAGGAAAAGGATATTGATTCCTTTGTGGAGGAAGACCTGAGGAAAGGCATTGGATATGTCATCCAAAGCATAGGTCTATTTCCTCATATGAACGTATGGAAAAACATTGCAACCGTACCTCAGCTCCTTGGCTGGGAGGAAAAGAGAATCGAAGAGAGGATCCATGACCTGCTCAAGCTAGTTGGACTGGACCCGGACAAGTACAAGGACAAGAAGCCATCACAGCTGTCAGGGGGTGAGGCTCAGAGAGTTGGAGTTGCAAGGGCCCTTGCATCCGATCCTGATATCCTGCTTATGGACGAGCCATTTGGTGCCGTAGACCCCATAAACAGATTGCGGCTCCAAAAGGAATTCAGGCAGATTCAGAGACGTCTCCAGAAGACTGTGGTGTTTGTGACCCATGATATTGATGAAGCCATACTCCTTGGGGACAGGATTTGCATCATGAACCATGGAAAGGTGGTCAGCCTTGACACACCTGAAAGGGTGGTCCTCCATTCAAAGGATGATTTTGTTGACAGCTTCTTCAAAGGCCAGGGAATCCTTACTATCCTATCAAGGAAGGATGCCAGGGACTACACGGAGGAAGTTCCATGTGAGGGTGATGAAATATCCGGAGATGCAACCCTTAAGGAGGCACTTTCCCTGATGCTTCTTACCGGTGAGGACAGGGTGGCTGTAGATGGTGGAAGCATTTCCTTCAACAGAATCCTTCAGGTGGTTGGGAGGGATATAAATGAGAAGGCCTAATGGAAATATGGTTGCAGCCCTTGTCCTGATTGTTATCCTTGCCATGATTGTGATCTATTCAAAGGAATTTGAGGGCTTGCTTTACAGATATTTCAGCACAAAAAATACAACTGGATCAAGGACACCCTTGGTTGTATATTTTGGGCAGCATATTTGGATGGTCCTGGTTTCAAGCTTAATCGCCGTTGGAATTGGCGTGGGTCTTGGAATTTTTGCAACCACAAAAAGTGGTGAGGAATTCAGGGACCCCCTGCTTAAGGTTGTAAACCTGGGTCAGGCATTTCCATCCCCGGCCCTTCTGGCACTTATGGTCCCAATGCTGGGCTATGGCTATGAGGGAGCCTTTATTGCCCTGGTTGTCTATGCCCTGATGCCCATAGTATACAATGTGGTTGTGGGAATTCAGGAGGTGCCGGAGGATGTTGTGGATGCAGCGGTGGGAATGGGGATGACACCCTTCCAGCTCTACAAAAAAATAAAAATCCCCCTGGCACTCAATGTTATCCTTGGGGGAATCAGAACAGCTCTTGTGATAAATATAAGCGCCACAACCCTTGCGGCAGCCGTTGGTGCGGGAGGTCTGGGGGTGCTTGTGGTAAACGGGGTAAGAACCTTTGATATGGTCCTTATTCTCCCAGGGAGCAATCCCCGTAACAATTATGGCGGTCATAGCTGAGCTTCTTCTCAAGGAGGCCCAGTCCAGGCTGTCATTCTAGACCGGGGGGACGTACCCCCTGGGAACATTGCCTTAAGGGTGAGTCAAAAAGAACCGTCCCCCTGACTCAGATAGGGGCGGATATACCGTACGACGGAGGTTGCAATCACGACGCCACAAGCTATTGAGATGGCAATGAAAAGTGATTCTCCGCCGGTGACAAGGGCCTGGGAAAAGTCGTTGTCGATAATGTGAAACATGGTGTAATAGATTCCATAGCCTGGTACAAATGGTATTATTCCTGGAATAATAAATATTGTAGCAGGCTGTTTTTTGTATATAGCAGCCAGCTCCCCAACAAGGCCCACAAAAATGGATCCAACAAAGGCCGGGATTATGAAGCTGGTAGCCGTCTGCTGAAGCATTATGTAGACAATCCAGCCAAGCATACCGCTTAGGGATGCCAGGGGAACAAGCCTTCTTGGCAGGTTGAATATTATTGAAAAACCGATTACACACAAGAGGGAATAAAATCCCTGGGTTAAGATATACATACAAATCCTCCTAAATGAATGCAATGATTCCCTGAAGCACTATACCCACGCCAAAGGCTAGGGCGATTGCGATGAAAAGCGCCTCCATCATCTTTGTGGTCCCTGCAATAAGCTCTCCGGAGATAAGGTCCCGGATTCCATTGGTGAGTGAAACCCCGGGAACCAGGGTCATCAAGGGACCGATTATGACGGTGTTAAAATCAGCGGTCATTGAAAGACCACCCACCACAAATACCATGAATATGCTCAAGAGGGCTGAAATCAGTCCTCCAAGTATGTTTTTGACAAAGAAGTTAAGCTTTCTGACCGTAAGCTTGTCCATAGAGAAGACCGTAATGCTTGATGCCATATAGGCAAGGACAAACTCAACAAAGCTACCTCCAAACATCAGCACAAAGAAGCCTCCTGCCATACCGCTGAAGGCATACCTTATGGGCTTTGAAAATTTAGGTGGAGACCTGAGCTCACTTAGGATTATCTCCGTTTCCTCCTGGGTCATATTCCCTTGGGTGAATATCCTGGAAAAGGAGTTTGCCCTTGCTATTGTCTCAAGGTCAAGCCCGATTGAAGGCACCCTGGAAACGGTTGTGTAGGGTTCCCCGTTTATGTGGGCTCCAACTATTATTCCTGTGGACATTACGAAAACCTCCACGGGAGAGTTTGTCTTGGAGGAAATCATCCTGTTTATTGTTTCCTCCACCCTGTAGGTCTCAGCCCCGTTCTGGAGCATGATCATCCCTGTTTCCACCGCTGTTGCAATTGCTTTCTTTAAAGTCGTTTCTTCCATCTGATTGCTCCTATAGATTAAGTGATACTGTCCCCTCTGATACGATTTCAACCTCCCCGTCAAGGAAGATTTCCTCTGCAGCACCATCTGACCATCTCACATCAATTTTCAGATTGCCACCTGGCTGATTTACATCCCTTGAAATACTGACATCATCAAGATATGAGAGGCAAACACCCAGTGCAGCCGTACCTGAGGCACAGCTTTTTTCCCAGCAGGTTGTATCTGTTCCCTTGACATACACAAGGGGTTCCAGGTACTTTTCCTCAAAATTGTAAAACATGATTCCAAAGGCTTCGTAGCCCTCCTGGTCCATCTCCGCTTTAACAATATTGAAGAATTCAAGGGTGCTTCTTACAGCGTCCTTGTCAACCACAAAGTGTGTTATTCCAAAGAAGTCCACCCTGATTGCGGCTATGGTCTCCCCCTGGATTACAAACTCCTGGGCACCAACTGATCTGGGCAAGGGCATCTGTATCCTGGAACGGAACCGGTTCCTCTCCTTTAGAGGCGTGACTATGCAGTCCACATTCCTCTCCCAGCCTGATACCTGAATGGGAACCAGGTAGTCATCCCCCTGGGCCTTGATCGAGGGATACCCTGTGTAGACCATATAGGCTGCGAAGGACCTGCTTGCATTTCCGCAGAACTCCCCTCCCATCATCTGGAGCCTAAGGGTTTCTGTGGAATCCGGCAGCAGGGTTTTTTCTATGAAACCTACCTGCTCTGCATGTACACTTTCATAGCTCATAAGCTTCCGTGAGATTTCGGCATGGTCCTTTCTTGGGACCTGGTCAAGAACGTAGACAGTCATATTCTGTGCCGGGTTTACCTTTACATAATGTAATATCATGATTCTACCCCCTCTCTTCTCCTTTAGTATAGCAAAGAATGGAGGTAATATCACTAATAAACGAAAAAAAGACAAGGCATAAAGCCTTGTCAATTATGGTGCGGCTGAAGGGACTCGAACCCCCACCCTAGCAATTAGGACTAGAACCTGAATCTAGCGCGTCTGCCAGTTCCGCCACAGCCGCATGAACACCTTTTATTATACACCTGAGATCTATTTTTTTCAATTATTTTCTGAATGAAGTTCTGACTTATTTACCCAACATAGTTGTGGTACAATGGAGAAAACAAGGAGGTGATGGGAATGGCCGAAAAGAGATTTCAGGTTGTCCACAAGGAGGGAACCCTCTCCAGCACCAAGGTTATCGTGGACAGGGAAACGGGAGTAAATTATCTGTTTGTAGGTGAGGGCTATGCAGGAGGTCTTACGGTTCTTTTGGACAAGGATGGTAAACCGGTTATCACACCTGTGGGAAGGTACCCACTGTAATGAAAAAAATAGTTCTAATTGCCATTTTATCGGTGATCCTGATGTCCCTGGTGGATGGATTTATAAATCCAGGATACGGGATGAAGTCTGCAATCAAGATTGTACTCTTTTTCCTGGTGCCCCTTATCAGCGCAGGCTGGGTTGGGATAAAGGACTTCAAGGACCTTTTAAAGCCTACTGGAAGAAGGGCAATGTCAATAACACTTGTCCTTGGCCTTGGAGTCTATGCAGGAATAATGGCAGTCTATTTCATCCTAAGACCCTACATTGACCTACAGGCAATAAGGCTTGCCCTGGAGGAGGACCTTGGAGTCAATCGGGGAAATTTCATATTGGTTGCCCTCTACATTTCCTTCGTGAATTCACTTCTTGAGGAATTCTTCTTCAGGGGCTATCTGTTCCTGGGGCTTCTCCAGCGGACTGGAAGAATTGCGGCATATTCCATTAGTGCCTTTCTGTTTGCAGCCTATCATGTGGCAATAATAGGAAGCTGGTTCAGTCCCCTGATATTCATGCTTGCCATGGCGGGACTCTTTATTGGTGGACTGATCTTTAACTATCTCAACGAAAGAAACGGAAACATCATCAATTCCTGGGTTGTACATCTGATGGCAAATCTTGCCATCAATACCGTTGGGCTGATGATGTTTGGCATGGTCTGATAGAATAAAAATCCCTCCTTCGGGTATGTAATAGGATAGAGAATAAACTAGGAGGGATTGTTTTATGAAAAAGGTAGCAATATTGATAGAGAACATGTTTGATGAGAAGGAGCTGATCTATCCTTACTTCAGACTGAAGGAGGACTTTGAGGTCCACCTTGTGGGTTCCCAGAAGGACACGACATACACCAGCAAATCAGGGGTTGCCATGAAGAGTACCCATGGATCTGCTGATGTGAAGGCCGATGACTATGCGGGGATCCTCATACCTGGAGGCTTTTCTCCTGACAATATGAGAAGGACAGAATCCACCAAGGACCTTGTAAAGGAGTTTTGCAGCCAGAACAAGCCAATAGCTGCAATCTGCCACGGACCATGGATGATGGCATCCTGCTGCGACCTTAAGGGCAAGGACATCACTTCATTCTTCTCAATCAAGGATGACCTTATCAATGCAGGTGCAAACTGGGTGGATAAGGAGGTTGTTATTAGCGGCAACCTTATAACCTCAAGAAATCCAAACGACCTGCCAGTGTTTGTCAAAACCTTTGTGGATGCTGTGAAGTAGGGCAATAACAAGATAAAGTTTTTACAGAAAATTTAAAAACATCTCTTGACAGATTTCATTCCTGGTATTAGAATGATAAAAAGCGTTGATGAGGAAGAGTATGTCCTGCAGGGTCAAAAGAGAGAGAGGTTCACCGGCTGAAAGACTTCTCGCGATACCCAGGTCAGAAAACCACCTCGGAGCACAATCCTGAAAAGAGTAGGGAATTGCGTGGGCACACGTTACGGCCTCTTAATCGAGTTTTTGAATTTAGGTGGAAGCGAGCATATACACTCGTCCTTTTTGGACGGGTGTTATTTTTTTTAGAAATTATTAAGGAAAAAGGGGAGGCGAGGCGGATGGAAGGTGTTGTAGCAAAATTCGGAGGAAGCTCACTGGCTGACAGCCAGCAGTTCAGAAAGGTGAAGGGAATAGTCACGGAAAACCCTGACAGGAGGATCATAGTTCCATCAGCACCAGGCAAGAGGCATGGAAAGGACCACAAGGTCACGGACCTCTTGTACATGTGCCATCAGCTCTCCTCACACAATCTGCATTTTGATGAGGTGTTCCAGCTTATTCGGGACCGTTACCAAGGCATATGCAGGGATCTTGGGCTTGAAACCCCAATCGGTCAAATACTTGACCAGGTAAGGGAGGACATATCAAAGGGGGCTTCAAGGGACTACTGTGCAAGCAGGGGAGAATACATCAACGGTAGGATACTTGCGGATTATCTGGAGTCGGACTTTGTTGATGCGGCAGAGGTCATAAGGTTTGACAAGAGGGGAGCCTTTGATGAGACAGAGACCAAGAGACTTGTCAAGGAAAGGCTATCAGATGCCCAAAGGACGGTTGTGCCTGGCTTTTACGGGGCGGACGGCGATGGGAATATCATAACCTTCTCAAGGGGAGGATCGGATGTCACAGGATCAATACTTGCTGATGGAATCGGAGCCAAGCTCTACGAAAACTGGACTGATGTTTCAGGCTTTTTAAAGGCGGATCCAAAGATAGTGAAGGATCCATTGCCAATCAGGGAGGTAACCTACAAGGAGCTGAGGGAGCTATCCTACATGGGTGCACCGGTGCTTCACGAGGAGGCAATCTTTCCCGTAAGAAGCAAGGGGATACCCATACAGATAAGAAACACAAACAGGCCTGAAGATCCGGGAACCCTGATTGTGAACGACGACTGGTCTGAACCCAGTCCTGGAATCATAACTGGTCTGGCTGGCAAGAAGGACTTCACTGTAATATCAGTGGAGAAGACCCAGATGACAGGTGAAAAGGGGTTTTTAAGAAAGCTTGTATCGGTGTTTGAGGCCAACGATGTGACCATTGAGCACATGCCCTCAAGCATAGACTCCATATCAGTGATTGTTTCAGATAAGGAACTGAATGGAAAGCTATCAAAGCTTATGGAGGAGATAAGGATATACTGCAATCCGGACAATATTGCAGCATATTCCAAGATGGCCCTTTTGGCAGTTGTTGGAAGGGGAATGATAAACACCAAGGGAGTTTCATCAAGGGTATTCACTGCCCTATACAAGGATGATATAAATATCAGGATGATTTCACAGGGCTCAAGTGAAATAAACATCCTAATTGGAATTGAGAATGACGACTTTGAAAGGTCTGTTAGTGCAATATACAATGCATTCAACGAAAGGGAGGGTAATTAGATGAGAAAATTCAATGTTGCGGTGGTAGGAGCTACGGGACTTGTTGGCAGAACCATATTACAGGTTCTTCAGGAGGAGGATTTTCCCATCGAAAACCTCTATCCCATGGCATCGGAAAGGTCTGAAGGGGACCTGATCCAGTTCAAGGACAGGGAATACAAGGTAATCAGGGTTTCAGACCAGGCATTTGACAATGATATAGATATTGCCTTCTTTTCAGCGGGAGGTGCAGTAAGTGAAAGGTACGCCCCTGTGGCAGCGGAAAAGGGAATCCAGGTGGTGGACAACAGCTCCGTTTTCAGGATGAATCCTGAGGTTCCCCTGGTGGTGCCGGAGGTCAACCCAGAGGATATCAAGAAATCAAAGGGAATAATCGCAAACCCAAACTGTTCGACAATCCAGTGCATGCTTCCCCTAAAGGCTTTGCAGGATGCATACGGAATTGAAAGGGTTGTCTATTCCACCTACCAGAGTGTATCAGGTTCCGGGACCAGGGGTCTAAGGGACCTGGACGAGGGATTGGAAGAATTCTACCCACATCCCATCAAGGGGAATGTGCTTCCACACATAGATGTATTTTTGGACAATGGCTACACCAAGGAAGAGATGAAGATGATAGATGAAACAAGGAAGATTCTTCATGATGACGGTATGAAGGTGACTGCGACAGCCGTAAGGGTTCCTGTGAGGTTTGCCCACAGTGTTTCGGCAAATGTCCAGCTTTCAAGGAAGTTTGACCTGGATGTCGTCAAGAAAATGCTGGGAGACTATCCCGGGATTATACTAAAGGACGATCCAGGTAGGGGTGAATACCCTATACCCCAGGATGCAGAGGGGAAAAATGAGGTTTATGTCGGTAGGATAAGAAGGGACTTCAGTCAGGACAACACCTTGAATCTCTGGATAGTGGCAGACAATATAAGGAAGGGAGCAGCCACAAATGCAGTTCAGATAGGTAAGCTGCTTGTTGAGAATTGGGAGGATATGAAATGATAAATATAGGATTACTGGGATTTGGAACAGTTGGACAGGGAGTTTACAGGATCCTTCAGGAAAAAGGGGACGACCTTAAGGCCCTCCTTGGAAGGGAAATTGAAATCAAGAGCATACTTGTAAGGGACCTTTACAAGGAACGTGGCACTGAGGTGCCCTTGAGCAAGTTGACCCTAAATCCCGATGACATTGTTTCAGATGAGGATATTGACATAATAGTTGAGGTAACCGGTGATGTGGACCTCAGCTACAGAATCATAAGCAGGGCCTTTGAAAGAGGCAAGCATGTTGTAACTGCCAATAAGGCAGTGGTATCGGCATATTTTGAGGAGCTATCACACCTGGCGGAGGAAAATGGGGTCTTCTTCCTCTATGAGGCCAGTGTGGCAGGTGGAATTCCTGTTCTGAAGCCTCTCAAGGACCAGATAAGGTTGAACAGGATAAGCAGAATCCAGGGGATACTGAATGGAACCTGCAACTATATCCTCACCAGGATGACCGATGAGGGGCTGGCCTATGGAGACGTCCTCAAGGAGGCACAGAAGCTAGGCTATGCCGAAGCCGACCCATCCTCGGATGTTGAGGGGATAGATACCATGAGAAAGCTGAGGATAATGTCAACAATAGCCCTGGGGGCATCCATAACCGAGGATGATATAATCTGCGATGGCATCGACAAGGTATCTGACCTGGACATTGATCTCCTGAAGGACAAGGGCATGAAGGTCAAGCTCATAGCAGAAGCCAGGGAAGTTGAGGGCGGCTACCAGGCAATTGTACAGCCAAAGGCCCTTCCTCTGGGAAGTTATTTTGCAGGGGTAAACGGAGCCTACAATGGAATTTCAATGGATGGAAACCATTCGGGAACACTGGGTTTTCAGGGACCGGGGGCTGGAATGCATCCAACAGCAAATGCAATTTTGACAGACGTCATTGACTGTATATTGGAAACACAGGAAAAGACAAGTCCTCTTAGAGGGAGAAAGCTTGAAAACAGGAATGAAGACATAGCTGGAAGGTATTATCTTAGGATTTCAGGTTACGATGGTTCAGTTCATAACTTCAGTAAGTACGCTGAGGAGATCCTTCTTGATGAGGACGGGGAGTTCGCCTTCATATCGGGGGAGGTCAGTCTGTATGAGCTGATTCATAAGCTGGCGGAGTTCGAGGATAAGCCATTTTCATTGATAGCAATTGAACAGTAGGAGGATAAGATGAGATATTACAGCACTAGAAACAAGGATAATGTGGTTTCCTCCATGGAGGCCATAATAAAGGGAATCGCAGAGGATGGGGGACTTTTCGTTCCGGAGAGCTTTCCCTCTCTTCCAAGGCTTGAAGACATAAGGGACCTAAGCTACAAGGAGCTGGCCAAGCTGATTCTTGGGATGTATTTTGATGACTACCCAGAGGAGGATATTGAAGGGGCTGTCAGGGGAGCATATGGTGACAAGTTTGGAAACAGGGAGCCTGTGAGACTTGTGGAAAAGGGAGGGGTGCATTTCCTTGAGCTCTTCCATGGACCGACCCTAGCCTTCAAGGATATGGCCCTTACAATACTTCCATATCTGATGAGGTCAGCCCTCCTGAACAAGGGAGTGGAAGAGGAGGTCGTGGTTCTTGCGGCAACCTCGGGAGATACTGGAAAGGCAGCACTTGAGGGCTTCAGGGACGTACCTGGAGTCAATGTGGTTGTTTTCTATCCAAAGGGAGGAGTCAGCCAGCTTCAAAGGCTGCAGATGATCACACAAAGGGGAGACAACACCCATGTGGCAGCAATAGAGGGAAACTTTGACGACGCCCAGAAGGGGGTCAAGGATATCTTTGGAGATGGGGACTACAACAGGGAGCTTAAGGAGGAGGGTTATGTCCTCTCTTCGGCAAACTCCATCAACATAGGAAGACTCATACCCCAGGTTGTATACTATGTCTATGGCTATCTGGAGCTGCTGAGGACCGGTAGGATAGAAGCTGGACAGGAAATAAACATAGTGGTGCCCACAGGAAACTTTGGGAACATACTGGCAGCATACTATGCCAAGATGATGGGTCTTCCTCTTGACAGGCTCATATGCTCATCAAATGACAACAAGGTGCTGACAGATTTCTTCGAAACCGGAACCTATGACAGGAGGAGAGACCTTCTCCTAACATCCTCGCCCTCAATGGATATCCTGGTATCCAGCAATCTGGAAAGATTCCTCTTCCACATTTCAGGGAATGACCACCAGGCTGTGAGGGAAATGATGGAGGGGCTATCAAAGGAAGGCCACTTCACCTGGTCCGACTTCAGCAGGGAGGAGATCTACGGGGAATTTGCAGATGAGAACGATGTATCCTCAAGCATCAGGGACCTCTATAGGGAGGAGGGCTATGTAATGGACCCACATACGGCTGTTGGCTATAGCGTGTACAGAAAGTACCTGAAGGAAACGGGAGATCAAAAGCCCGCAATAATAGCTTCCACAGCAAGCCCATTCAAATTTCCTGAAAAGGTGATCTCTTCAATGGGAGAGGAGGTTCCCGAGGACCTTTTTGAGGGAATTGGCATGGTTGCAAAGTACATGAATGTTGAGATACCAGATCAGGTAAGGGAATTGGAGACTCTGCCTGTTCTCCATAAGAATATCTGCAAGAAGGAAGAGATGAGGGATATTGTCCTGAAGCTTCTTCAGGAGGTGAAATAGATGGTTAGAGTAAGAGTGCCGGCCACAAGTGCAAATCTTGGTCCAGGCTTTGATGTAATGGGTCTTGCAATAGACAGGTACAATGAATTTTCATTCAAGCCCAATGCAGGGTCCACAAAGATAGATTCAATGGTCCATGAAGGCTACAATATGGTCTTCGAGCATCTGGGAAGGGAGCCGGAGCCTGTTGAAATCACAATAGATGCTGAAATTCCAATCGCAAGAGGTCTTGGGTCATCCTCCTCATGTATAATCGGGGGAATGATGGGGGCCAATGAAGTTCTGGGGCGACCACTTGATAGGAAGGACATATTGAGGATTGCAACCTATATGGAGGGTCATCCGGACAATGTAACGCCTGCCCTTTTGGGAGGGGTTGTCATATCAGCCATGGAGGAGGGAGAGGTCTACAGCATAAGAATCCCTCTAAAGAACAGCTATGACTTCATAACCATTGTACCTGACTATCACCTTCCCACAGAGAAGGCAAGGGCTGCCTTGCCGGATAGGATTCCCAGAAAGGATGCCATATACAATGTAAGTCGGGCAACCCTTCTAGTATCTGCTCTTATGACGGGACAGGATGAGATGATCAGGATAGGCTTTCAGGACAGGATGCACCAGCCCTACAGGGGTGACCTGATTCCTGGTTTTGACAGGGTCATTTCCATGGCTGGGGAACTGGGTGTTCTGGGCGCATACCTTAGTGGAGCAGGTTCCACAATCATGTGCCTGTCAAAGGAAGGGGACGACCAGGTCTTCAACAATGTGGCCCAATTCATAGGTAGGGAGTTTCCAAGCTGGGATGTGTATAGACACAAGCTTGAGAATCAGGGTGCAATTGTATTATAACCATTGACCACCAGGTAATATAAAGGTTATAATCATACATGAAATTAAAATACCATAGGTGATGGGGTTCACCATTGACTGCTTCGGCTAATGACTCCTGCCCGGGACTTTAAATGAGTCCCTGGCAGGAGTTTTTTGATGTCAATCTAGAGGAGGAAATTATGGCAACCAGCTTGGGAATAATAACAATACTTGGCCTTGCGGCCAACTGGATCATGGAGAAATTAAGGCTACCGGGACTTTTGGGAATGCTGCTTGTGGGGATATTGATGGGGCCAAGCGGACTGAACATCATGAGCCCTGAAATGATGAGGGTGTCGGCGGATTTTCGGGAGATTGCCCTGATAATCATACTCCTGCGGGCGGGACTGGGACTTGATTGGGATGTACTTAAAAAGGTAGGTAGGCCTGCCCTGGGCCTAAGCTTTATCCCTGGTGTCCTGGAGGGGGTAACGGTGATGCTGGTATCCACTGTAGTGTTTGATTTCTCACCCGTACAGGGAGGAATCCTTGGCTTTATCATTGCTGCCGTATCTCCCGCAGTGGTGGTACCTGCAATGCTGGAGCTGAAGGAAGAAAGAAGGGGGGAGGACAAGAATATACCGACACTTGTTCTGGCGGGAGCATCCCTGGATGATATTGTGGCAATAACAATATTTACAAGCTTCCTAGGCCTGTACGGCGGAATGGATATAAATCTTGCGGGTCAGCTTCTACAGATTCCAATATCCATATTTACGGGAATAGGTGTAGGATATTTGGTAGGGCTTGTTTTCGTAAGAATTTTTGAGACCCATCACATCCGGGATACAAAGAAGGTCCTGATGATACTCGGCGCGGCAATCCTCCTTATGGGCTTTGAAGATCTTATCAGGGACACCATACCCTTCTCGGGATTTCTTGGTGTGATGACAATAGGCTTTGTGATACTTTTGAAAAGGGGAATAGTAGCCAAGAGGCTGTCCGTGAAGTTCAACAAGATCTGGATACTTGCTGAAATACTCTTGTTTGTTCTTGTTGGGGCCCAGGTGGACCTGGGAGTTACGCTGGATGCTGGAGGGCTTGGTGTTCTGATAATTGCAGCTGGACTAATTTTAAGGTCCCTTGGGGTATATATTGCCCTTCTTGGAACTGGACTGAACAGGAATGAGAAGCTCTTCTGTGCAGTTGCCTATACACCAAAGGCCACGGTTCAGGCTGCAATCGGAGCAGTGCCCCTGGCCTATGGAGTCCAGGGTGGAGACCTGATCCTTTCCATGGCTGTCCTGTCCATAGTTTTGACAGCTCCTTTGGGAGCTGTGGGTATAAGGTATATGAAGAGGTATCTAAGCACATTGACAGATTAGAATAGAAGGAGGGAGAAGGGTGAAAAACAGGAAAGGGATAATTGTATTGGTGGTTTCCCTGGTGGTCCTGGGGCTCATATACCTGGTTCTTCCAGACAGGATAGCTGTACTTTTCTGGCTTACGGGTGACTTCGTCTATGCACCCAGGGAGTTTGTATTCGTATTTGCCGTAATACCCTATGTGGTATACAGAACCTGGTGGAAAAAGGGTTAAGGGTTTAATATTTTCTGACCTGGGTAAATGTACACCACTAATATATAGAAGGTGATAAATATGAATAAATTTCACGAAGGTTCACTGATATATCCACTTGATCTAAGTCTGAATGTAATGGATATTGACCTGATGACAAGATTTTATGAGGACAGTATGGGGTTCGAAATACTGGAAAAGAAAAAGGACTTTGTTGACTTGGGAGTGGATGGAAGAAGGATTTTGACCTTGGTAAGGCCGGAGAATGTGGTTCAGAAGCCTCCAAGAAGGTCGGGACTCTATCACTTCGCAATACTCCTTCCCCATAGGAAGGATCTGGGAAGCTTCATAAACCATTTGCGGGACAGAAAGGTTCCTGTGACTGGCGGTGCTGACCATGAGGTAAGTGAAGCCCTATATCTGCAGGACCCTGAGGACAACGGAATTGAGGTTTATGCTGATGTTCCCGACAGCAAATGGGAATGGGATGGAGACCAGGTCCAGATGGGCACTGACCCCTTGGATTTCAGGGGTCTCATGGAGCTTGGAAGTGATACCCCTTGGACAGGAATGCCCAAAGGAACAAGACTTGGGCATATGCACCTTCATGTGGGTGACCTGGAGGAGGCTTATGGGTACTATAGCCTGATTGGCTTTAAGAGGGTCGCCCAGATGGCAGGCTCAGCCAACTTCATTTCAACTGGAGGCTACCATCACCATATAGGCCTGAATGTTTGGAATGGAAGGGGTGCAAAGCCCGCCCCAGAGGATGCAACAGGACTCCGTCATTACACCCTTGCTGCACCGGACAGGGAAACACAGGAGAGGATACTTGAAAGCCTAAGGGATGGAAACCAGAAAGCTGAGATAAGAGAGGGAATCCTTTATACTGAGGACCCATCAGGAAACAGGATACAGATAATCATAGCATGAAAATAATCCAGGCAATCGCCTGGATTATTGATTTTAAGCCTATTCCATTGTCACCTCTATGGGTTCCTCGATGCTGATGTGACCCATGAGGCTTTCAGCTTCCTGGTCGTCCACCAGGAACTGTACCCTTTGGACAGATCCCAATTCTCCCAGGGATTGGACGGTCTGGCTGATGACATAGCTCTCCTGCATGGAACCGCCTCCCAAGCCTTCCCTTGAAAAGTTTACATAGGCGGTGCCATCAAGAACACTTACACCAATGAGTTCAACTGAATCGGGGAATCCGGTACTGAGGTTCTCCTCATCGTCTGGTCCTTCCATAAGGGCCCTTACAACTGCCTCCTCAAGACAAATCTCATCATCATAGGTGACGGTTCTGGTCTCGGTCAGCATGAATTCGTACTGCTCGTCACCTGTTTCAACATATTCATTGTTGGCAAAATACAGGGTGACATCTGCAGTCTTTTCCTCCGGCTCCTCAGGTTCCTCGGCCGGTTCCTCAGGCTCCTCAGCTGGCTCTTCCACAGCAGGTGGATCTGCTGGCTCCTCAGGCTCCTGCGAACCTCCGCAGGCCGCAAGGGCCACTGCCATAATCAATGCAAAAATCAATATAATCAACTTTTTCATAGCATGCTCCTTTCATAAGGTAAACTGATATATTTCCTTAAGTTAATTCTAGCACTATGGGGAATATGTTTCAATTTACAATTTGGTGACAAAGCTCCATTTTCCTTGGGTATAGATTATAGGAACAGGTGGTGATAATATGATCATTCATGGAAAGCATGGAAGGGCTGAAGTTTTTACAGAGAATCTTGAGGAGGGAGCAAGGGACCAGATAGAAAGGTTTCTTGATCAGGACTACATGGAGAACAAGAAGGTAAGGATCATGCCTGATGTCCATCAGGGAATGGGCTGTGTAATTGGTTTGACTGCCCGGATGGGTGATATTGTGATTCCAAACATTGTAGGGGTTGACATTGGCTGTGGTATGCTGCTGGTAAAACTTGGGGCAAGGGACCTGCCACTTGAGGACCTGGACAGGTTTATAAGAAAAAGGGTCCCCTCAGGAACCAAGACCCACAGGGACAATATATTTTTTGACCCTGAAATTGAAAAGCTGAAATGTCTGAAGAGTCTCAAGGGCAGGGAGAGATTTCAGAGGAGCCTTGGAACCCTGGGAGGAGGCAACCACTTCATAGAGGTGGGCAGAGATTCAAAGGGGATGCTTTACCTTACCATCCATTCAGGTAGTAGAAACCTTGGCAAGCAGATAGCCGACCACTACCAGAAGCTGGCACAGAAATCCTGCAAGGGGGATTACCCAAAGGATCTTTGTTACCTTTCCGGTAAGGAAATGGAGGATTATCTTCATGATATGAAAATCGCCCAGAATTATGCTAAAATAAACAGGGAAGGGATTGCTGAACTGATCCTCAGGGAGTTTTTCGGAGAAGGTCTGAATAATTTTCAGCATTTCCACACAGTCCACAACTATATTGACTTCAGGGACAAGATCACCAGAAAGGGAGCAGTATCCGCATATGAGGGAGAGGACCTGCTTATTCCCATAAATATGAAGGAAGGTTCAATTTTGGCAAGGGGAAAGGGGAATGGAGATTGGAACTTTTCAGCTCCCCATGGGGCAGGCAGGCTTCTGAGCAGAAGAGATGCAAAGGAAAAGGCATCCTTGGAGGAGTTCAGAAAATCAATGGAGGGGATATACTCCACATCGGTCCATGAAGGCACCCTGGATGAAAGTCCTTTTGCATACAAGCCAATGGAGGAGATACTTCAGAGGCTTGATGAAACAGTGGAAATAGTTGAGCGGATAATACCAATATATAATTTCAAGGCATAGGAGGAAAAGGATGAATTTGATATTTGCTGTAGATGGAAACTGGAAAATTGGCTTCAACGGCCAGATGCTGGTTGAGATAGAGGAGGACCTGCACAGGTTCAGAAGGATCACCGAAGGGCACATTGTAATCATGGGGAGGAAGACCCTGGAGGCGATTCCGGAGAAGAAGCCCCTTCCAAACAGGATAAACATTTTGGTTACAAGAAACAAGGATTACAATCCTGAAGGATTTAAGGTGGTAAATTCACTTGAGGACCTATTTCCCCTTTTGAAGGAAATAAATCCTGACAAGGAGAAGGAGGTATTTGTGACAGGTGGGGGAACCATAGCAAGACAGCTCCTCCTATTCTGCAACAAGGCCTATATAACAAAAATATTCAAGGATTTCAGGGACACTGACACCTTTATTCCAAATCTGGACCTTGATGATGATTGGGAGGCTGTTTGGGAGTCAGAGGTTCAGAAGCAGGATGACATATACTACAGATATATTAACTACGAAAGGGTAAGGTGGTAGAATGACAATAAAGAGTCAGGTGACCTTTGATGATTTTCTTAAGCTGGATATCCGTGTGGGAAAGATCATAAGTGCAGAGGTTTTTGAAAAGGCTAGAAAGCCTGCATATAAGCTTCTGGTGGATATGGGGCCGGAAATCGGTGAAAAGAATTCCAGTGCCCAGATAACAGAGCACTATACTCCTGAAGACCTTGTTGGCAAGCAGGTCCTGGCCGTTGTGAACTTCCCACCGAGAAACATAGCGGGCTTCATGTCGGAAATACTTGTTATGGGAACCTATTCCGAAGGCGGAGTTGTGCTCATATCTCCTGACAAACCGGTACAGCCGGGAGACATATTGGGTTAATGATTGATTTGCACCTGTTGACAGGTGCAAAAATTTTTTGAAATAAAATGAACCTTTTTAGGCTCCAAATACTCTTATGGATGAAACGGGGTGAGACGGTGGAATTGAAGTATCTTGTGAAGAAGGCAAAAAGAGGTGACAAGGAAGCACTTCTTGGGTTGATTCTTCAGGAAATGGACAGTTACTACAGGCTGGCGTATGTATATATGAAGAACCAGCAGGATGCGGAGGACATGGTTCAGGAAATGATCCTAAGCCTTTATGACAACATTAAAAGCCTTCGGAAGGAAGAGAGCTTCTATTCCTGGAGCAAGACAATCCTGGTGAACCTATGTAAGAATACCCTGGGTGGAAAGAGTAGAGTAACCCCAGTGGAAAAAGTCAGGGAGGAAGCCCTGCCCTTTGATGGTGGGGAGGACAGGATGGACCTGGACACCTACCTTGAATTTCTGGGAGAGGACCATCAGGAGATCATCAGGCTTCGGTTCTACCTGGACATGGACTACAAGGCAATTGCCCAGCTTCTGGAGATTCCCCTGGGAACCGTCAAGTCCAGGCTTAATGCCGCCATTAGGAAATTGAGAGTATTGATTGGAGAGGAGAATTGGGATGAGCAGGCTTGATAGGATGCTTGAGGAAAAAAGAAGAGAATATGAAAAGCTCCAGGCACCTGACTCAATGGAGGACAGGCTTAGGGCTGCACTCCAGGAGAAAAAACCACGAAGGAAGTTACCATTAAGCAGGATTGCAGCAATGTTTCTGATAGGTGCAATACTCACCTACAATAGCTCAACCCTGGCCTACTATGGCAAGCAGCTGGTTGGTTATGATACCGTCATGGATGGGACGCTTCTCCAGCTCAGCAGAATGGGTGAAGGACAGGTGGTAGACAGAAATCATCTATTCAGTGATGGACTGGAGGTCCAGCTGGATGTTGCTATGCTTGATGGAAACGGTCTGGTCTTCTTCTACACAATCGAAGATACAACCAAGTCAAAGGATATAAATGATGTTCATGTGCAAGTCTTGCCAGATATTCCATTTGTGAATGCAGGCTCCAGTGGAGCAGGTGAAATCATGGAGGAGGACCATATGCAGAAATGGGTCTTCACAACTGATGAACCACCACCATTCTTCATAAGGAAGGTCACCCTGGAGCTTACCTATATGAAGGAGGATGGAAGTTCGGAATACGGGGAAATTAGCTTCAGGCTTGACAGGAACAAGGCCGTTGGCGAAACCGTCAAGATGGGGATTGACAGGAAGGTGGAGCTTGCAGGAAGAACCATGGAAATTGAAGATATAAGCATGTCCTCCATATCCACAGTGGTCAAGGGTGAGATTCAGGACCTCATATCCCTGGGAATGGATAGGTTAAATGAGGAATACATGATGCCACATAATATGGAAATGAGCTTATATGCCGATGGGATCGAGATTGAAAGAAAGGGTGCCGGCATGAGCACAGATATGAAGGGGACAAGATTTGACGTAAGGTTTGATGCCCTTCCCAAGGATACCAAGGACCTGAGATTAGAGCTTGATTCTGTAAGCGTTCACGAAAGGCTGGATATGGAGCTTGAAATAGCAGAGGGGGAGACCCTTGATATAAGAGGAAATGAGATATTTATCAATTCCATTGAAGAAAGGGATGGAAGAACATACGTCACAATAACAACAGAGGAGGGAACAAGGATTCCTGGAGTTAGGCTTATTGCAGATGGAAACTATTACGACCTTCTTGAAACCTCCGAGTCAACCTATGAAAAGAAACAGGATGAGGCCATTCTAAACACCCGAACCCTGGAGTTTGATGGAAGTGGAGAAGACAGGAAGCTTTCCGTAACTGACATCCGGTATACAAAGGACTATAATCTGACCGTATATGAGGAGTCAATAGAATAGAAAAGCCAAGGACCGGCATTTGCCGGTCCTATCCTATTTCAAAGGGGTCGTTGTCACTATCCTCATTCCAGATATATTCCATGAATTTGGCAACCCTTTCTGCCTCGTCCCTTCCATTCATTTGCTCAACAAATGCTAGAGCCATATCAGTTCCGGCAGAAACCCCAGAGGAGGTCCAGTACTTTCCATGGACTGCCCATCTTGCATTTTTAAGCCAGTTTACACTTTGATTGACTGAAACCACCCAATTGAAGGAAAGCTTGTTTGAAGTTGCACGGAGTCCATTTAAAAGACCGGTTTTAGCCAAAAGAGCTGAGCCGGTGCAGACTGTAAGGCAGAACCTGCTGGTTTCACAGAGATCCCTAACCATTTCCACATATTCAGGATCCTCTACAAGAGGCCTTATCCCATAGCCTCCAGGGATCAATAGAATACCATCAGGAGAAAAGGACTCAATCGGTTCTGTAATTATCCTGGCACTGTGACGGCTTTTTATAGTACCTCCATCCCTTGAGATATATCTCAGTTCATAGTCTTTGGGAAGATTCCCGAAGACCTCAACAGGACCAAACACATCAAGGGTTTCAAAATCATCAAACAGAAGTATGTTCAGGATCATAATCATTTCCCTCCATTTCATCGGTGTCCCCCCAATCCTCCTTGCCCAGGGACTTGATTGCAGTCAGCAGGTAAATTCTTGTAAAGAGTGCAAAGACACCTGCAAATAAGGCAGTCGTTTCAAGGTTAAGGAAGATGGATACTGTAACCAGGGCTAAACTTATTCCGCTGAGTATGATGTAGGTTCTGTCCTTGCCAATGTACAGATCCCCTGCAGCCTTGTTGTCCATAAGCTCCAGAGTTAATATTGAGCCTTCAAACAGTCTGTGGAATAGTGTCAGCTCAATCACCATAACAATCAGTGGATAGAAAAGCAACAGCACAGGAGACGATAATCTGATTCCTCCAATAAGGTCCAGAAGCATTCCCACAAGGGCAAGACCAACAAGGACATAGGAAATTGTCCTGGTGGTTCTGTATTCAACTGATTCGGACCTTTCCTCCAGCATTGAAAGCCCAGATGCGACCACCATCCAGCCTATAAAGGCCGGTAGGATCTGAAAAGCCCCAAGGTTGATACTGAAGGTTGCAATAATGACTCCCCAGAATATTTTCTTGTATCCTTCCTTCATCTATAGCACCTCCCTGGCATCAAGGTATCTGTAAAGGTCCATGAAATTGAAGCCATGATAAATGCTGTCAATATTGTAGAACCTCATGCTTCCAATTTGGCCGTCAGCTCTCTTGAAGTAAAGCTCCGGATGGATATCCACCATGGTATATACATCCAGTGGGTCAGATCCGGGATATAGCTTTGACCTAATTATCAAATGATCATTTTCCTTTATTTCCAAGCCATGGATTCCATCGATCACATGGTCGTTTATCTTAAGGTCCAGCCTGTGTTCAAACCTTTCAAGCATCTGATTCTCCACAGAAATCAGGGTCACATCCTCCCTTGCCCTGTACCTTGAGGAGCTTGACCCATCTGAAGAACCTGAGGAGGAAACGCTGTCAAATGGGCTTTCCTCTGAGCCGAACCTGTAGAAATGAAGCTCGCCAATATTGATATCCATTTGGCTACCATCATTGAAGAATATTCTGGCAGTCCTGACAACTGTACCATCAATTTCTTCCACACCTGGAATTTCGCTTATCTGGCAATATATTGTCCTTACGCTGTAGCGTCCGTGGACTTCCCCAGGTGGCTGCTGGTTGGATGAATCAAAGGAAAAGGGACTCATAAAGCCCTGCTCCGTTGCCGATACCCTTATGTAGAGGTGTTCAGGAAACTCCACATGGTTTACAACCCGGCTATCATGGACATTTGTTATATAGGTCAACCTGAATTCCTGGTGGTAGTTTCCGTCCTCATGGACCCTAAGGTCATAGTAGTGGTCAAGAAAAACCGGCTTGTCCAGTCTCATCTGGAGCATGGCAACCAGGGATGCAAGGGCCAGTAGGCCTATAAGGATTACTGTACCCTTAAAAAGTCTGTTATTCAGCTCCATCCTCAGTCACCTCCACAAGTAGCTTCCTTAGGGAATCCTCAAATGCCCTGTCACTTCCCTTTTTCCTCTTTTTTGCCTTTGATGTGTAGATTCCCTGGCTTCTTAGCTCCCGGTGAAGGTGCCTGCCGGAAAGCATTGTGATAAGGTTGGAATCATCTATCACAAGACCGTTCTGGTTTATGGGTATTGCCTGACGGGAAAGGCACATGGCAGCAAGGCCGTTGTCCTGGGTAACCACAATGTCACCCTTTGAAAGGTGATTGGCAATATAGTAATCAGCGCTGTCGGCTGTGGTGTCAACCGTTACGATCTCTGCGTAGTCATCGTGTAAAACATGTGCGTAGTTCTTTACCAGGGTAACCGGTACCCTAAACTCCTTGGCTAGCTTCACTGTCTCTTGGACAACTGGGCAGCCATCTGCATCGACAAAAATTCTCATATTAAACCTTCTCCAATCTATTTCCCCACAGGGGCCATATACACAACAAACTCCTCCTTGCCATCCGCATCTATCAGCTCATCGGCAAGCTCCTGACTGTAGTTCCCGATAGCACAGGTTCCATAGCCCAGGGCCTCTGATGCAAGATAGAGATTCTGGCAGATATGGCCGGCATCAAGAAGGATGGACTTGTGCGCTGCCAGGGTATATCTCCATTCCATCCTGTAGGGAACCGCAGCCCATATGAAGGCCACAGACCCTCCACCTACAAATATCTGACCCTTTGAGGCTGTGTTGACCATTTCCCGAAGATTTTCAACCTCCCTTTCCAGAACCAGTCTGTGGTCAAGGGGAAGGTACCTGTATATTCCTGGCTCCAAGCCCTCCACGTTAAAGACAGCCAGGTAGCTTTCAAAGGCATGTCTGTTTCCAGCAGACGGAACAGTTCTGAATACACTTGTTCCCGCATTTTTTCTCACGCCCTGGGTTGCCCAAAGAAGGTGTGACAATTCAGCAAGTGACATTGCATGATCCGGATCAAACTTTCTTTTGGTCCTTCTCTCTCCAATTGCAGCTGTCAGGCTAATGGCTGACAATTCCTCCAAATCCTTCACTGGAACAAGATCGAAAACCTGCTGGCCATCCTTGACAGGCTTCTGAATCTCCGGCATTGGAATACCCCTGTTCTGGTCATTGTCCGATATGTCAATCTGTTCCCTAATGGTGGTCTTTAAAAAATATCTATGCTTTCCCAATCGTTCCCTGTCCATATCCATCCCTCCATTTTTTAATATATTAAGAGTATAACATACCGCACTGGTAAAATGAGTTACAAACACATTGCAATTACCTATATTTAGGGATATGGATAAAATCATGTTAGAAACCTCAAATATTGGTTATAATTAATCTAATGCAAATGAAATGGGGTTTTATTATGAGTTATGATACAAAAAAACTGATCAGGGAGGGAATGGTTGCCGGATCTCCACTGATTTTAGGATATTTTCCGATTGCCATGGCATTTGGACTTCTTGCCAAAAATACCGGTCTTACAATCACGGACACCTCTGCAACGTCACTTCTTGTCTACGCAGGTGCCAGCCAGTTCATGTTCCTTGATCTTGTGAGGGCAGGGGTAAGTGCAGGAAGTATAATACTTGCGACATTTCTGCTGAATCTCCGCCATATGATGATGAGTGCGTCCCTTTCCGTAAACCTGAAAAAGGACACAGCTGGATTTCTGCCCATCATTGGATTCGGCATAACCGATGAGACATTTTCGGTCCTATCCTTCAATAGGGACAAGCTTTCCCTTCCATTTATCCTGACGGTTAATCTGATCGCATATGGAGCATGGACAAGTGGAACCGCTGTTGGATACCTGGTGGGAGAGGTTATCCCAAGGGCACTGCAGGATAGCCTTGGTCTGGGTCTGTATGCAATGTTTGCTGCCTTGCTATTTCCCTCATTCAAGGCAGACAGGGATTATCTTAAGCCTGCACTCCTGGGAGCAGCTACCTATTTTGCAATATTTAAGACAGGCCTGCTTTCCTCTGGCTGGGATATAATCGCAGGAATTGTAATCGCCTCTGCCTTGGGTGTAGTTGCAATGGGGAAGGAGGATAAGGATGAATAATAGCTATTTGCCGGTTATTATAGGGATGGCTCTTGTGACCTATATCCCGCGACTTTTGCCCCTGATGCTCCTCCAAAAGCTAAATCTAAGGCCCTCAATAATGAGGTTCCTACAGCTGGTGCCCTATACATCTCTTAGCATCCTGATTGTAAGGGGGGTTCTCACATCCCAACCGGACATGATGCCAGCTGCACTTGCAGGAATAGGGGTTGCAGGGCTTCTTGCCTACTGGAAGGGGAACCTTGTGCTGTCGGTGCTTTCAGGAATTGTAGTTTCTTTTCTGGTAATAACATTCACTGGATGATAAGGTGCCTCCCCATGTGGGAGGCATAATTATTTCTGACATAATCCCATAAAATAGTTTCCCTTAATTTGGAAATGGGTATTTACAGTATTGATACAAGTATGTTATCATTATAATATAATTGTAATGATTACAAAAATAGTATGATAACAATTAAGGAGGTGTCCATTTGGCAGAACAATCCAATTCCGGATGTGCAAGACCGGAGATCAAGAAGAACAAGCCAGTTGAGGAAGCGACAGAAAAAGTCACCGAGGTTAAAAAGGAGGAACAATCTATGGTAAAAGTAGGAAAACCAGCACCACTTTTTGAAGCACCAGCATTTCACAAGGGACAGTTCACTAATGTAAAATTGGAGGACTACAAGGGCAAATGGGTAGTACTTTGCTTCTATCCAGGAGACTTCACCTTTGTCTGAGCCACTGAAGTTTCAGCAGTTGCTGAAAAATTTGACGAGTTCCAGGAGCTTGGAGTAGAGGTTATATCAATGAGCGTTGACAGCCAGTTTGTCCACAAGGTATGGAACGACAATGAGCTTTCAAAGATGATCGGAAAGGATATTCCATTCCCAATGGCATCCGACTCTGATGGATACATTGGCAAGATGTATGGAATCTATGATGAGGACAGTGGAGTTGAGACAAGGGGAAGATTCCTTATAGATCCAGATGGAATAATCCAAGGTTTCGAGGTACTTACACCTCCTGTTGGTAGAAATGTTGCAGAGACAATCAGACAAGTGAAGGCATTCCAGCTTGTCAGAGAGACCAAGGGCGCAGAGGTTACACCTTCAGGATGGAAGCCTGGAAAGAAAACCCTTAAGCCTGGACCAGAGCTTGTAGGCAATGTCTGGAAAGAGTGGAAGGTTAGCGAGGCTTTCGAAGACTAATTGAAATGTGTTGATTTATCCCATTAAATACGGTATTATGTAAATGGTGTAAATCTTAAATGGAGTTGTTGATTCATGAAAAAATTCGATACGGAACTGAAAACTTTAAAGTCAAAGGGAATAAGACCCTCCTATATCAGAGTGAGAATTTTGAATTATCTTCTCGAGGAGAGAATCCACCCTACCGTGGATGAAATCTATGAGAAGCTGGGTAAGGAGATTCTGACCCTTTCAAAGACTACTGTCTACAATACCTTGAAGCTTCTTGTGGAAAAGGGGCTTGCCAGGGCTATCAATATCGAGGGAAATGAGCTTAGATACGAGGCGGAACGTGGTTTTCACGGCCACTTCAAGTGTCAGGAATGTGACTCCATATATGATATAGCCGTATCGGAGATTGCATTTATGGATGATGTGGAGGGCTACCTGATCAATGACGAGCAGGTTCTCATCACTGGACTTTGTCCTAAATGCAATAAAAAGTAAATAGATTGTAATGATTTCAAAAAAGATACCCTTTTGGGGTATCTTTTTGTTTGGATGAAAAACCTCCCGGGTATAAGGACTTCACGGGCGTTAATTATGAAGTTAATATATATAGGAGGTTATTTAATGGAAAAGGTAAAGTTATCTATAGTGTATTACAGTGCAAATGGTGCCAACTACAAAATGGCCAGATGGGCTGAAGAGGCAGCAAAGGAAGCTGGAGCTGAAGTAAGGCTTGTAAAGGTTCCTGAGCTCATACCACAGGAGGTCATTGAAAAGAATCCTAAGATGAAGGAAATAGCCGAGCTGACCAAGGATGTTCCGTTAGCTTCATCTGATGACCTTGACTGGGCAGATGCAGTTATCTTTAGCACCGGAACCAGATTTGGAAATGTAACTTCTCAGATGAAGAATTTCATGGATATGCAGGGAGGTCTTTGGGCAGAGGGTAAGCTGGCCAACAAGGTTGTTTCAGCAATGTCATCAGCTCAGAACCCCCATGGTGGACAGGAAGGTACGATCAAGGCCATGTACTCCACCCTAATGCACTGGGGAGCAATAATTGTTCCTACAGGTTACACAGACGGATCAATATTCGCTGCCGGAGGGAACCCATACGGGACAAGTGCAACTGTTTCCCAGGAAGGGGACATCATAGATGATGTTGAGGCTGCAGTCAAGCATCAGGCAAGAAGGACAGTTCAGGTTGCAGAATGGATTAAAAAGGGAAAATAAGAAATAAATTAAAAAGATGATTCCAGGCCTAGGCCTGGGAATCATCTTTTTTTTCGTCCTTTTGCTTTTGGTCTTCCTTTTCTACAAATCTATCATCCTTATTTTTTTTCTTGTCTTTCTTTTCCTTGGGGGGCCTTTCCGGTCCGCTGACGATTCTCTTGATGATTTTGTAAAGCACTATGGCAACAATCAGAAGGACCAGAAGTCCTGGCAGGTTGTAGACCATAAATACCGCAAAGTTCTCAGCAGATACCCTGAACTGGTAGAGTGAATTCTCAAATGCATTCTGTATCCTTGTTAGGAATGGCGTTTCCTTGGTTTCTGTTGTGCTTATCTTCCCGACCTCAATAAGGGATATATGGAAGGTTGAATAGTCTATTCTGTCATCAAGGTTGACAAGGGTTGCCTTCAGGTCTTCCTTCTCATAGATCACTTCGCTCAGCTGATTTTCAAGGGCTATTATATCCTCTATTTCCTCGGCTCTTTCAAGCAGGGAAAGCAGTCTTTCCTCCTTTATCTCCAGAACCCTCAGCCTTGACTCCGTATCTGTATAGTACCTGGTCACGTCCTCCTTGGAGGTGCTTTCAAGTGTCAAATTCCCAATCTGTGGAACAAGTCCCTTGAATTGGTTCACCTTGTCCCTGGGGATTCGGATTGCAAAGTCTCCCCTTTGAAACATCTGTGACTCATAATAGCTTGCATAGTATACATTGGAGCTGGATAGGTAACCCTGACTTTCCTCGACCAGGGAATATAGCTTATCCAAGGATTTATCAAATTCAGTGGTCTCAAAGGTCATGTCGATTGTAGTAATGACCTTGTCAGGCTCAATGGATCCTGAAAAGCTGGGAGATCCCATCCCATTTTCACGTGGAGCTTCTCCGGCCTCTTCATAGGCAGGAGCCTCCGCTGCGGGTTCCTCAGCTGGATAGGGGCCAGCACTGTCCATTGAAGATTCTTCCCTTGCTATCATGGAGCCGCAGCCTCCAAGCAAGGAAACAATAAGTAGAAGTCCTAAAAGCAGAGCTGTGAGCTTAAATCCATTCTTCATAAATCTCATCTCCTTTTGAGTAATTATACCCCAGAAAAACACCCAAAGTGATACAATCCGGTTACAATCAGGTTAAGAAAGCCCTACAAAATGCCACCAAGGGATATAGATGGCAAAGAGTGATATGAGAATCACCACAGTCAGGACTATTCCCGTCCCTATGACACGGTCCTGTGCAAAGAAGCCATAGCCCTCTCCAACAACCAGGTGAACGCTGTGAAAGGGTAGAATAAAATGGAGTGCAAGTGTTACAAAGACAATCAATGCCATCAGAAGGGGAGACATTGCTCCTTCAGTCAAGAGGGCCATCCCAGGCAAAACAACGGACATGGTAGTCACAATGCTTCCAAGCACCATATGAATTATCATCGCAGCCAGTATTACGGCAAGGAGCATGAAAAGGGAGTATTCCTGTGGGAATATTGGCCTTAGCTGTCCAAAGAGAATTTGTGCGGTTCCACTTCCAGACATGACCGGGCCAATTGAGAAGGTGGCTGTAAGGAAAATGAGCAGGGACCACTGTATGCTGCCAAGGTCTTTAAGTGAAAGGATTCCACCTAGGAACATAAGTATTATTCCAACAAGTATGACAGCTGTACCGGGAACTGGATGCAGGTCCTCAAGAGCCCAGAAAACAAGTGGAAGTAGAACTAGAAGGAGCTTTTTCAAGTCCTCCCTATCTAGCTTGATTGTGGGTAGCCTATCCTTTTTCTTTATATATCCCCTTAGATCCCCTCTATGCAAAAGGCTGAAAACAGACATCAGAAATACAAGGTGCAAAAGGCCAGGAGGCAGGAAGAGCCGTGTCCACTGGGCAGGGCCAATTGGGATTCCTGACATGCTTATTAGGGCGGGGTTCATTATTATATCCCCCTTAAGGAAGAATGTATTCGTCACTATTGCAATGAGAAAAACCCCAAGAAGGATGGGCTCCTTGACATTCTCTTCAAATCCCTCTCCATTAAGGTATTCCCTGAAGATCGTACCCAGGAGGATGAGCCTAATAAAGGGTTGGGGGATTACGAAGATCATGACAAGAGAAATAAGCCATATTGAAAGAAAAAGCCGTGGCAGGGAGCTTGCGAAGTATCCTATGTATGGCTTAAGCAGCTTGTCGATAAGTCTGCTCTTTACAATCCCTTCAGAAAACAGGAATGACAGGACAATCAAGAGGAAATTGTCTGAAAGGGGAAATGTAAAGACCCTCTCAAGGGGTGTGTTGCCGAATATGAGAAAGACCAGGATGAGAAAAATGGAGGAATAGGTCCTGTTTACTGTCTTGTTGACCCAAAGGGTAAGGGTCAGAAGAAGGGCAGCAAGAACAATGGACTGGTCCGTTGAAAGACCCAGTGGTCTTGTAATCAGTACAATCAAAGGGATTAGCAAAGTCAGTATCAGGCTTCTTAAGGTTATCTTCATATTTTCACCATCTTTTCAAGTGATTTTACCAATGGATCCTATAACTAGATAATAGCACAAATATGGAAATTTGGTCCACAAGTGAAAAAATCCTCCAAATTATGTTATAATACATACAGCAAAAATAAAGGAGACAGTTATGACAAATAATAAGATTGTAAAAACAAATAGGGGCAAGCAGGTTGTGATTGCTGCTGCCCTGATAAACTTTATGACAGGGATGATGTATGCCTGGAGCATAATCAGCAAGGCCCTGGTTGAGAACCACGGCTGGACCAGCAAGGAGGCATCCCTTCCCTACACCATTTTCACCATAGCATTTCCGCTGGCAATGGTGGTTTTCGGGAAGTTTCAGGATGAGAAGGGGCCAAGGATTTCAGGGCTTTTGGGCAGCATGCTGGTTGGTCTTGGATTCATTTTATCTGGAATATTTCTGGATCCATTTGCGATGCTGCTGACCATAGGGGTCATGGCAGGGGCAGGAGTTGGCATCATAACCATATCCACCGCTCCCCCGGCAATAAAGTGGTTTCATCCAAGCATGAAGGGAAAGATAACAGGTATAGTAGTGGCAGGTGTTGGATTGTCGGCACTTTTGTATTCCCCCTTGGGAACCTTCCTGGTAGGGACAGTAGGTGTTGCAAGGACCCTTCTATATATTGGTGTACTTGTCTTGTCCACAACACTGATCCTTTCATTGAAGCTTGAGAATCCGCCTGAAGGCTATGATTTTGAAGGTTTCAAGGCAAGGGAAGACTATGTTCACTCAAGGGACATCCAATGGAGGGAAATGCTCGGGACAAGTGAGTTCTACAAGCTCTGGATAATGCTGGGACTGTCCTCATCGGCTGGACTAATGGTCATATCCCACATATCCAGCATTGCAAATATCCAAAGCGGCTGGCAGGCGGGATTTATCCTTGTAATGGTAATATCACTCTTTAACAGTTCGGGAAGAATAATCGGGGGAAGCGTTTCTGACAGAATTGGAAGGATAAATACCATGAGGGTCCTTTTCCTGGTTCAGGCAGCCAATATGCTACTTTTCAGGAATGCTGTCTCCGTACCGGTAATGGTTATTGCTGCAGCCATAGCAGGTCTTTGCTACGGGGCGGGCTTCTCTGTTTTCCCTGCAGCTGTGGGTGACTACTACGGAACGAAGTACTTTGGCTTCAACTACGGTCTCCTTTTCTCAGGATGGGGACTTGGAGGAATAATCGGACCAATGACAGGTGCAGCCATATATGATGCCACAGGTGCCTATGGACCGGCATTCCTGGTTAGCTTCGGACTGCTGCTTGTTTCCTTTCTAATAACACTCACCTTCAGGAAGAAGAGAGCCGTGGAGTAGAAAAGAGGGGGAAAGCTAATGAAGAAACCCATAATCCTTCTTATGGCTTTGTTGATCGCAGGGGGATTTTCATCGGCACAGGAGGGTTCTGCCACTGGAAGGAATTCCCTGAAGCTTCACATAGAATCCATTGTTGCGGATGGTCATAATGACACCATGCTCAGGATCATAGATGAGGAAAGCTGGCTGCCCAAAGATGATATCCGGAAGGGGACAAGCCTCCATGCAGACCTGTCTAAGCTTCGGGCAGGGAATATAAGCGTGCCCTTCTTCGCAGCCTATTCATCCCCCTTTTATGGTCAGCCGGAAAGGAGCCTCAGTAGAACCCTGGCCATTTTCAACGCCTTGTACTGGACTGAGAGGAACAACCCGGACATCCTGGAAATAGTGTCAAGCTACGATGAAATTGAGAAAGCCTTACTGAAAGGGAAAATTGCAGGTGTACCCACAATAGAAGGAGCATATTCCATAACGGAGAGCAATTGGGAAGAACTCCTCCTTCAATACAGGGATCTGGGAGTCAAATCAATCGGATTCACCTGGAATTATTCAAATGATCTGGCGGAGGGACTCTACAGGGCCTATGGTGATTACAATGGTACCCCAAGTGAAGGTGGACTTACTGGTCTTGGCATCCAAGTACTTGAGCGGATGAACCAGCTTGGGATAATCCCAGATGTAAGCCATCTTTCAGAGGAAAGTTTTTGGGATGTTATCCAGAACACCAAGAGCCCTGTGATTGCCTCCCACTCGGGAGCCTACGGGGAGCATGCCCATCCGAGGAATCTTAAGGATGACCAGATTCAAGCAATTGGAGATAATGGGGGTGTAATAGGAGTTGTCTACCACGATGAATTTATTGGAGAGACTGGAAATACCTATGTAAAGGATATCGTGGACCATATGGAGCATATTATCCAGCTGGTTGGAGTAGACCATGTTGGACTTGGATCGGATTTTGACGGCGCTTACCTTCCAGTTGACCTTGAGGATGCCTCAAAGGTGTACAGGATTACTGAGGAGCTTGTGGGAAGGGGCTACAGTGACCTTGAGATCAGAAAGATCCTAGGGCTTAACCTCCTAAGGGTCATCAAGGAAAATGATAGGATTGCTGAAAAAGGGTCTACTCTGGAAGGGGTTGAAATATCTCCAGATTTCATCATAGGAGATACTTTTGACAAACTAAGGCCAGTGTTTACCGCAGATATGACTGGAAGCCAGGATGGTGTTCGGTTTTATGGTGTGATCGATGGAATAAGATATCCGGCCCAGAGGGTCAATGGAAAGATTATTCTTACCCCGGAGCTAGACCTTAAGGAGAAATTCCATGTGGTTACTTTTGTGGCAGAGCATCCTGCCTGGGGAGAGCTGCGGGAGACAAGAATAATATATATTGAACAGAACTAAAAAATCCCGGTTTCCCGGGATTTTTCAATTGAGGATATAATATAGTGCGCTTGGATAGAAAAGGTGCAGCAGAAGCAGCAGGAATGACACCAGGGCCATCCTCTTGTGCCAGGTGAAAAGGGCTCTTTTCCTCAGCTTGTAGAAGCTTCCACCAAGAAGGGCTGTAATGAAAATGGAAAGATACAGTAGACTTCCCGTATGAAGCCTAAAGCCTCCCATTGCCAGATAGCCATGGACAAGAGCAAGTACTGCCATTGCAATACCAAGTGGCTTGTGAAGCCTCCTTAAAAATTTCATTGTACTTCTGAAGCCCTTGCTTTGGGTTTTGAAAACCTTTCTGTTAAGAAAGCCCAATACATATGGCGAGAGGATCACTCCCAAAACAACTACATTAAGCCATCCCAATACTGAGTACATACAACACCCCCAAATTCACTATTCTTCCAGTGTTCCAACTACCGGCATCCGCTCGAGAACTGAAACTCCATGTGGTGAAACTTCCTTGATTTCCTCACTCAGGTCCTGTCCTGCCTGGAAGCCGTTGTGTCCGCCTTCATCCCACATGTCAGATCCGGTTACATCATAGACAACTCCATCAACAGCAACATAGGCTTCTCGACCTTCAAGTCCGTCGTATTCCGCCAGCTCCTCAAGTGTGAAAACCCTGTCTCCATCTTCGGCAGGTTCCTCTCCTTCGTTTCCTGAGGAACAGCCTGCAAGGGCCATGGCTGCAATCAGAATCATGACCAATATGCTTAAATATTTCCTATTCATCAAAATCACTCCTTTATTAGTCTCAAGGGTTATATATTATATTACCCAAATTGGACTTAATCCCAACAAATATTATAGGAATTAGGAGAAAAGTTAATATTTGACAATAAAACCGTAAATACATTAACTTTTCATTGAATA
>OBLN01000063.1_pt1 | contig 37582 bp, 38 predicted proteins | sample 1519301 | NCBI WGS metagenome assembly OBLN01 (sample SAMEA2452533, study PRJEB22499) | sediment metagenome | reverse complement strand
GAGTTGGAAAGTTGGAAAGTTGGAGAGTTGGAGAGTTGGAGAGTTGGGGAGTTGGGAAGTTGGGGAGTTGGAAAGTTGGGGAGTTGGAAAGAAGGTGACAGGTATCAGGTGACAGGAAGGCAGGCGTAGGGGCGGCCGGCCGGTCGCCCATTTTTGAAAAAAGGTATCAGGCGGCAGGAAGGGAAATAGTGAAAAGTGAAAAGTGAAAAGTGAAAAGTAAGAAACACCGAAAAGACTCTTTGCCGATTTCCATTCCACCCTCAACTCCCGCAACTGTCTCAACTTGTTTTTTGAAACTTCACCCGGCCGATCAACGTCTTAATCATTAGTGCTGATATGCAAGATCTGATTGCCGGATTAAAGGCGCGTGACCGCTCTGCATTTGAACGGGTGATGTCCATGTTCAAAACCAAGATCTACAACTACCTGCGCATGATGGTCCACGACCCGGAACTGGCGGAAGAATTGACCCAGGATACCTTTGTCAAGGTCTTTTTCAAGGCACATACCCTGCGCAGCGACAACCTCAAGGCCTGGATCTACACCATTGCCACCAACCTGGCGCGCAACGAGTTCCGCCGGCGGCAGATCCGACACTGGCTTTCCCTGGACGAGATCGGCGAACGTGCGATCGCGGTACATCCGAGCCAGGTAGACAATATGACCCTGGAGTCATTGCTGGCCCGCCTGCCGGCGAAATACCGGGCGCCCGTGGTGTTGAAGGAGATCAACAACTTCTCTTTCAAGGAAATCGCCGCCATGACCGGAAAACCTGTGGGTACCGTGAAAACCCTTGTGTTCCGCGGCAAGGAGCGCATGCGCGCCATGCTGGAAAAACAGCAAAGCACGGAAGATTCGTTACTGAGCAACGAAGGGTTCACGCGCGCGCTGGTGAATGGAGGATTGAAATGAAACGCATGGATGAATTGTTCACGTCCCCGGATATGGACCATCCGCTTCCCGTTGGGTTTGAAGACCGGGTGTTCAAGCGCATCGAAGCCTGCCGCCGGCGGCGGCGTGTCACGGCAGCCACTGCGGCAGCTTCCGCGGTCCTGGGATTCGTGTTTGCCCTGGCGCTTTCCGTGCCCCGCCCATCCACCCAGCCGGTGATGCAGGCGCGCCACGAGATCGCTCAGGAAAACGCCAGAGAGGTGATTCCCGTGGTTGAGGACGTGATCTTTGCCACCCATGACGGACGTACCCATTACGCGATTGAACAGGTCAGTTTTGAAGATGAAGCGGAGTTTTGAGGAGAGTTGGGAAGTTGGGAAGTTGGAGAGTTGGGAAGTTGGGGAAGGCCCCCGGGCCAGAGGCCAGTGGTGAGGGGCAAGTGGCAGGAAGACAGGTGACAGGTGGTTGAAAGAAGTGCGGTCTAGTAGGCGTCGCTGTCGGCGACACCGGCGGAACTCTGGTAATTGAGGAACTTGGTGTACTTGTCGATAAAAGTGAGTACAATGCGCCCGGTGGGGCCGTTGCGCTGCTTGGCCACGATCAGGTCGGCTTCCCCCTTGCGCTCGGTGTCGCGGTCATTCTGCTCTTCGCGGTGGAGGAACATGACCAGGTCGGCGTCCTGCTCGATGGCGCCACTTTCTTTCAGGTCCGACAACTGATACTTGGGCCCTTCGTTACGGCGGGTGCCGCGGGTTTCGGGTGAACGATTCAATTGGGCCAGGGCCACAACCGGAATATGCAGTTCCTTGGCCATCTCTTTCAACGCCGCGCTGATGGCGGCCACTTCCTGGGCCCGCGAATCACTGCGACGCACCATGTCTGAACCCACTTTGATCAATTGCAGGTAATCGACAAAAAGGATATCCAGACCGCGCTCGTTCTTCAGGCGCCGGGCCCGGGTTTTCATCTCCACGATGGACAGGCTGGGTGAATCATCGATAAACAAACCGGCGCGGCTGAGATTGGAAGCGGCAAGTTCCAGGTCGGCCCACTCTTTCTGGGTGAGGCGCGGTTTACCGGTACGCAAAGCCGCCATGGACACACGTCCTTCCAGGGCAAGCAGGCGCATGATGATCTGCGTGCGCGACATCTCGATGGAAAAGAAACCGACGGTTTTTTCGTATTTAATGGCCATGCGTGCGGCCAGGTTCAACCCCAGAGCGGTTTTCCCCATTGAGGGGCGCGCGGCGATGACGATCAGGTCTCCGGGATGAAAACCCGAGGTCATGGCGTCCAATTCCGTCAGATCCGTTTTCAGGCCTTCGCTCTCGCCGTGTTTCTGAATGCGGTTGACCAGGTCAACCGTCGCGGGGACCAGGTCTTCGGTCGGATGAAACCCCCGCTTGACCCGGTTCTCGGAAATCTTGATGATCGATTCCTGGAGGCTGTTCAACACCACCTCGGCGCCTTCATGCGGGGTTTGCGATCCCTGGTCGATTACTCCCAGTGAAGCGTGCATGATCTGGCGCAGGGCCGAACGATCCTTGACCACCTGTACGTATTCGCTGATCTGCAGTTTTTCGGGAATGCCGTCCACCAGCGAGGCGATATAGTCGTATCCCCCGGCAATTTTGAGCTGGTGCCGGCTTTTGAGCAATCCGGACACGGTGATCATGTCCGCGGCCTTCCCCTTGTTGACCAGGTAGTCAACCGCGGCGGCGATCACCCGGTGGGATTCACGATAGAAATCGTCTGAATTGATCTCTGAAAACACCTCATTGACATAACGGTTGTCAATGAGCATGGCTCCCAGCAGGGCGCGCTCGGAGAACTCATCGTGCGGCATGGTGGGAATCAGTCCAGACTGACTGCCATCGGACATTGCTTTCCCTCCCTTATCGCGGCCGCAACCGTACTCGCCTCCGCCGGGACAGGAACGTCCCGGCGGAGGAGCGGGTATCAGTTACCGGCTGAACCTTCCGGATCGTCTTGTGCTTCCACAACCGAACCCGCGGGTTCAACCCCGGCTTCTTCTTCTGGGGCAGCGGCGCTGTCCGGCTGCGGCGCCGATTCCGGTTCTTCCTTGACCGCGACCGCTTCGAGTTCGCCTTCCGGCAGAACCTTGATGGTCAATTCAGCGGTCACTTCCGGATGCAGTTTGAAATGGCAGGTGAATTCACCCACTTTCTTTATGGCTTCCGGCAGGTGGAAACGCTTGCGATCCACCTCGAAACCTTTCTCTTCCAGGTAGGACTCGATGTCCGTAGTGGTCACGGATCCGAACAACACGCCGTTCTCACCGGCCTTGCGATGAAACTCCAGTACCAGCGCTTCCAGGGATTGTTTCTGGGATTCCGCTTTTTCACGCAGCGATTCCAGCTCTTTCAGGTACTTGATTTTGCGGCGTTCCATCAGGGAAACATTGTGGGGAGTCACCGGCAGGGCCAGGCCGCGCGGCAGCAGGAAGTTCCGGGCAAAACCGGGCTTCACTTCCACCACGTCGCCCACGATTCCAAGCTTATCGACTTCTTCGGTCAGCAATACCTTCATGGTCAGCCTCTCCTGGATTCAGCAAACTGGAGCAACGCCATGTGGCGCGCACGCTTGATGGCCTTGGTCAACTGCTTCTGGTGGTAGGGACACACGCCGCTTACCCGGGATGGAACGATTTTTCCGGTTTCCATCATGAAACGTTCCAGGGGCTTGTAGTTCTTGTAGTCAATGAACTGGACCCGGTCCTTGCAGAATATACAGAATTTCTTGCGGGAAAAATATACTTTTTTCCCGCCGCGACGTTGGGGATGCGGTCTATTCGTCATCGCCGTCCTCCTCTTGATACCGACCACGGGAGTCCTGGTCCTGGTAATCGTTTTCCTGGCCGCCATTCGGTTCGCGCGAACGGCGCTCATCGTGACGCTTCCACTTCTTTACCAGGCGATTGCTCTTGCGCAGGCGCTCGTCGAGTCGCACCACAATGTAACGCATGACCTTTTCATTCAGTTTGATGCGTTTTTCCAACTCGGCGATACTGCCGCCCCCCATGGTGACATGGGCAAAGGTATAGATCCCTTCCTGGTGGTCTTGAATGGGATAAGCCAGCGGGCGCCGGCCCCATTCGTCCAGTTTCTCAACTTTGCCCGCGTTCTTTTCCACCAGGGAAACGACGAGCTCGTTGACTTTTTTTACTTCCTCTTCGGTAGCATCGGGATTCACGATGAACCCGATTTCGTACGATCGTTGCATTCATCCTCCTTATGGATTGACGCGGCATCTGCCGCTCCGGCCCCGGTCAGAGGCCGGCAGCCCCCCCCTTGCGGGGGAGCAAAGAGTGCATTTGAGCCACGGTCCGCATTGCGGTCACCGCGGCGGTTGAAACGATTCATCACGGCCTGGATGCTTTGGCTGCGCAGCAACTCTTCCACTGCAGCCGCGGCCTTCTCCACGCCGTTGTCCAGACTTTTCTGATCCTCACCTTTCAGGGGCGTCAACACGTATGCGGCCAGGTCCGCGGGAGCGGGGCCTTCGGGATGGATGCCGATGCGGATGCGGGCAAAATCGCTGCGCCCCAGGGTATCGATCACGGAACGCATGCCCCGATGCGTTCCCGCACCACCTGCGGCTCGCACGCGGATTTCACCCAGCGGCAGGTCCATGTCGTCGGTGATGACCACAAGTTCGGACACGTCAGCCTCCAGAAAATCCAGCAGGCGCTTGACCCCGCGTCCGGAAAGGTTCATCCAGGTCAACGGCCGCGCCAGAACAAAGCGTTTCCCGCCGGTGATTCCGCTGCGCAGGATCACGTCGCCCAGATCCAGCGGGTTTTCTGCAGGGAACCGCTGCTGCAGCCGCGATATACATTCAAAACCCACGTTGTGCGGCGAGTGACGGTATGCCGGATCGGGATTGCCCAGGCCCACGATAACGATAATTCACGCCTCCCTCTACTACTCACTGTCCGCCGCGGGCTCATCCCCGGCAGGAGCGGGTTCTTCCCCTTCGACGGGCACCGCTTCGGCCACCGCCTCTTCCTCGGTGATTTTGGCGCTCACGGCGCAGATCACCGAACGGGTATCGGACAGCATTTCAATTTCGTCGGCGAATTTCAGGTCTTCAACCTTGATCGAATGCCCCGCATGCAATTGGGAAACATCGACCGTGATCTCGCGCGGAATGCGGTCCGGCAGGCAGCGCAACTCAAGCGTCCGGGTCATGAAATCAAACACGCCGTCTTCTTCCTTGACTCCGATGGCTTCACCGCTGATGCGCACGGGGACGCTGACGACCACGGGGCGTTTCGGGTCGATGCGGATGAAATCCACGTGGATCGGCGTGTCCTGAAGGTAATCGTACTGGATCTCCTTGAGCATGGCGTCCACGACAACCGCTTCACGCTGAATGCGCAACAGGGAGTTGATCCCCTTGTCGGATTTCAGAATGGACTTGAGGTCTTCCTGATTGATCGAGATCGGGATCGATTCCTTATTTCCGCCGTATATGATCGCCGGAACACGGCCGCTGTTACGCAGCTTCTTGGCAATACTCTTCCCCACTTTCTCGCGGGGCTCCGCCTTGATGGCAATAATGTCTTGCATTGAATGCTCCTCGTTCGCTATGCTGCTTTATATCAGAAACAGCTTGGATACCGATGTTTCGTCGCGGATACTGGCTATGGCATCCGCGAACAGTTTCGCCACGGAAAGAACCTGGATCTTCCCGCTGGTACGCATGTTCGCCTGCTGGGAAATCGTGTCGGTCACAAAGATTTTCTCCAGCGGAGCTTCGTTCAGGCGCTCCAGGGCCTGGCCGGAAAAGATACCATGCGTACAGGCGGCAAAGACGCGGCGCGCGCCGTTCTTTTTGATGGCCTTGATCGTCTGTGTCATGGTGCCGGCCGTGTCCACGATATCATCCACCACGATCGCGTCGCAACCGTCCACTTCGCCGATGATGTGCATCACCTCGGCGACATTCGGCGCTGAACGCCGCTTGTCGCCGATGGCCAGACCCGCGTGCAGGGGCCTGGCAAAGAGGCGCGCCCTTTCCACTCCGCCGGCATCCGGCGAAACGATCACCAGGTTTTTCAGATCGAGTTCGGCTTCATCCCTCAGGTAAGACACGAAAGTGGGAAGCGCCATCAGGTTGTCCACGGGGACATTGAAAAAACCCTGAATCTGGTTGGCATGCAGGTCGATGGTCAGCACCCGGGAAAAACCCGCGGTCTCCAGCAGATCGGCCAGCAGGCGCGCGGAAATGGGAACACGGGGACGATCCTTGCGATCCTGGCGGGCGTAGGCGTAGTAGGAGATCACCGCGGTGATGCGCCGCGCGGAAGCGCGTTTCATGGCATCGGCCATGAGCAGCAGTTCCATGATGTGGAAATTGATGTCACCGGCCAGGGACTGGATGATGAACACATCCGCCCCGCGCACGTTTTCATGGCTCTGAAAACGGATCTCGCCATCCGAAAACGTGGTCAAGGTGCAGTCGGCCAGTTCGCACCCCAGATGGGATACGATGCTCTTTGCCAGGCCGGGATTCGCTGATCCCGAAAAAATCAAAAAATTGTTTTTGCTGCTCATCCTGACCTGCCTGAACGGGGCATGCTGGGGCGGGAGGATTCGAACCTCCGAATACCGGCTCCAAAAACCGGTGCCTTACCGCTTGGCCACGCCCCAATCCGCTCCTGGTATTCTTTCCGGGCAATGAAGCGGGACCGAACCTTGCGGACCCCCGGCAGAAACCGCTCCAGGGAAGGGCCCGGATCCGGAATGCCGAACACGGCGCCGCCGCTGCCACTCATGGCCGCAAAACTGCATCCAGCCGCACTCATGGCATCCTTGGCCGCCCGCACCTGCGGATAATATGCAAACGCAACCGCTTCCAGGTCGTTTTCCAATCCCGCCAGTTCACGGGTGTCTAGAAAGGTCTCTATTTTACTGTCTCCAGCCGGTCTTGTCAAGCGCAAGCCCTTGAAGACCCGCGCCGTGGACACCTCAACGTCGGGCAGGGCCAGGACCAGTGACAAGGCATTCAGATCATCCAGCAATGTGAGCCGCTCACCGATTCCCTCGGCCAGAACCGTGCCCCCGGCCAGGAAGAAGGGCACATCCGCACCGACGGCAACGGCCAGCCGGACCCACTCTTCCAGACCCGGATTCAGGTCGAAATAATCGGCGAAATACAGCATGCAGACCGCCGCGTTGCCGCTGCCCCCCCCCAGCCCCGAGCCCGGAGGTACGCGTTTGTGCACGCGCACGTTGAACCCATGGGGCAGATGGTACTCGCGATCCATGACCCGGAACGCGCGTGAAATCGTATCATCCTGGTTCCAATCGATGCCGGGCCAGTCTCCCTCGACCACACATTCCCGATCCTTCCGCGGCGTCACCCGGATATCGTCGCCGAAATCGATGGTCTGGAAAACCGTACGCAACAGGTGGTATTGATCCTCCCTGCGCCGGCCCGTGACTTCCAGGCCCAGGTTGATCTTGGCAAAAGAGCGCAGTCGCGCCGCGGCCTCAGTTTTCACGACTGATCACTTCCTCCAGTTCTGCATCAACCATGCCTGCCATATCACGGGGATCATCCAGTCTGCCGCCCACGTGGCGGCGCCGCAACACGGTGAAGCGGATATTTGAGGTGCCGTCATCCAGTTGCAGGGTCCGCGGCAGGCCGCTGGCCGGATCCCGTTCCATTTCAACCTGAATACCGGACCGGCGTTGCAGGGCGGGAGGAACAATACCGTCAAAAAGCAGGCGTTGCAGGTCACTGAATGCCAGCTGCAATTGCCAGACGCGCTGCACCAGGATCGAGAATTCGCCGCGCCAACAGCGCTTGCGACTGCGATTCACCAGCAGGGCCCGGTCATTTTCAACGTAAAGGTCCATGACCACCCGGTTCAAAGGATTGAGAAACAGCATGCGTGCGCGGGGCCCGTCCACGTCAAGCACAAGGCGGCCTTTCCATCGTTCCGCATCGCTTTCAGCCAGGAATCTCAAGACAAGCGAGGGATGCCCGCCCTGCCCCGGCAACGCGATTTGCGGAGGCCGATAACGGCGGCCACAACCGGCGACGACCATGACCGCCAGAAGACCCGCCGTGATCAGACCTGAAAAACGCTTAATCATGATGCGGACGCATGCGCAATTGAAAAATGAATTGCTGTAAAAGCAATCGGGCCGCGTCTTCCCCCCCGGTCTTGGACTCGAAATCCATGCGATAGATCAGATCCAGGATTCGTCCCAGTCGTTCGTCGGAAAAACGCCGTACCGTACGAATGAAACGGTCCAGGAAAAAAGAGGGCTGCTGCAGGATTCTGCCGATTTCCGCGCTGGAGCGGTGCTGGCGCAAGAGGAAACGCGCGGTAAAGATCTTGTTGTAGTAGGTCACCAGCGTGCCGATCACCATGGCCGGTTTGACACCGTTGGCAAACAGATAGCGCAATACCCGCAGGTAGGCGACGGCATCTTCCTGCTCCACGGCATCGGTCAGGTCCCAGATCGAATGCGGATCCACGCCGGTCACCATCTGGTCGACATCCTGGATGTCGATTACGCCGTCCTCCCGCGCCCAGGCCTCAAACCGGCTCACCCATTGCAGGACAGATACGTACCTCTCGCCGAGCATTTCCTGCAAGCGGTCCAATGCGCCATCGGTGATCCGCACATTGCGCTCTTTGAGACGATTGCGGATAAATGCGGACACATCGCTTTCGCGAATGCGGTCCAGGTCCACCACCTGAGTGGACGGGGAATGCAATTGCTTGATCAGGGTCGCCAGTTTGCCTTTCTGCAACTGGCGGTAATCATCCGGCGTCAGCGCCAGCGAAACATAGAGGATGATCAGTGAGTGTGCGGAAGGTTTTTTCAGGTATTGGACCAGCAGCTCCTGATCCGGTTTTGACAGGGAAATCCGCCGCGGATCCCGGACCATGGCCACGATCACCTTGCGCGACTGGATAAAGAAACTGGCGGTCTGCGCTTCTTCGACAACGTCGCTCCAGCCCGCGTCCTCATCACCCTCCAGGTAATAGCGGCGGAAATTGAAATCAGTGGGATCCTCCAGGAACGCGCGCACATAGGCCTGGATCACCCATTCGCCCAGGAATTCATGAAACCCGGCCAGGATGGTAAATGGCGGTGGAGACTGGCGCTGCTCGATGCGTTGCAGGAAGGAGAAAAATCCCTCGACGGGCATCAGAAATCTTCCAGAATCGAGGTCACCACCGATGTGGCGAAAGCGCGCGAGATCCGTTGCAGCGTCTCGGTTTCCATGGAAAAGAAATCGGCCGAGTCGATGTCGTAGGTATCCACGAAACGCAGGTTGCGGTTCTCAAACAACACCCGACCCTGCTTGAGGTCCATCAGGCGGATATCCAGCATGATGCTGACCTGGAACCGGTCAGCGGCGGATTCGGAGTACGAGACCGGTGAAACCTTGAAGGAAGTGATCTTGCCTTCCAGAACGGAATCCGCCTGTTCGATGGTTTCCACCAGCTTCAGGCGGCTGCGGCGCAGGAATTCGTCGCGAACGGCAAAGGTCACGAATTGCTCGGCCTGGTACCGGCTGGTCTGGTTTTCAAAATTGCGGATCAGGATCGTGCGGATGTGTTTGGGCAGAAAGGCACCGCTGCCGGCAAGGCGGTAGCCGCAGGCGGTCATGGAAGCGGCCGCGAGCAGAATCAGAATGGTTTTGCGGATCAAGTTGGCACCCGGAAAGGGATTATACCGCAATTGGCCGCGAACGACAACGCGAGCGATCCGCTGCGGGTCGACGGCTGCAAGATATCAGGCGTTGAGTTCGCGTTTGAATTTCAGCAGCGTGGCATAGTGACGGCGCTCTTCTTTGACAATGGCCTCGATCATCTCTTCCTGTTCGGCGGGAACGAAAGTCTTCAGTTCCAGGTAGAAGAGCACGGAATCGAGTTCCTGGCGCATGGCGAATTCAACCGCTTCAGCCAATGTGTCGATCTTTGCCATCTCGCTGCCGTACACCTTTTCGTTGAACAGGGTATCATCGACCACTCCCTGCATGTAGGCCATGTACTCCCCGTAGACATCGCTGTCCATGGGACGGTCGGATACCTCGCGCGCCAGGATTTCAAACAATTGCCGGTGTTTGACTTCCTCGTCGGCCAGATAAACAAAGAACTCCTTCTGCTGAGGATCTTCGACGCGTTCCGCCCAGCTGCGATAAAAACGTTCCCCGTTCTCTTCCAGGCGGACGGCGTGTTGAACCAGTTGTCTGGCATTCAATAGCGACATGTTGGTATCTCCTTTATGCACGAGCCGGGGTCGGTTTCTCAATCAACCCAATCCCCTTTGGGTTATTCCAATCCTTCACCGCACACCAACTCAACAACCCGGACAGAATAGCATACAGGCAATGCGATTACCACCCGCTGACGCCGTTATTCGTCAATCAACAGATCCGTTTTTTTGGCGGATTGCAGGCACTTCAACTTCAATCCGAGAATGGTCAGTGAAGCCAGCAGATTCTCCTGCTGCAGAATCACGCCCTCGGGCACCTGGACCGAGGTGGGGGCGAAATTCCATATTCCGCGCAGGCCGGCATCCACCATCATGTCCGCGATTTTCTGGGCCGATTTCGCCGGCGCGGTAATAATCCCCACCTTCACATTCATGCCGCGGCAAACCTCGGCGAGGCGTTCCATGGGCATGACCGGCTTGCCGTTGATCCGGGTTCCCACGAGTTCGGAATCATTGTCAAAGGCCACCAGGATTTCCCAGCCGCATTGCGAAAAGCCTTCGTATCCCAGCAGGGCCGATCCCAGGGCTCCGCATCCGGCAAGTACCGCCTCCTGGGTCTGGTCCCAGCCGAGAAAAGCCTCGATGTGACGCAGCAGATCGCGCGCGATGAAGCCGATGCGGGGTCGACCCACGGCACCGGTCAAGGCCAGGTCCTTGCGCACTTTTATCGGATCATAGCCGAACTGGTGCGCCACCATGGTGGAAGAAACCCTTTCCACGCCACGGTCGACCAGTTCGGTCAGGAAATGGTGGTAAACCGGCAAACGGCGCATCACCGGCACCGATACCTTCCTCATCGCCTTTCTGGGCACATGCAACTCCTTATGGGTTTATCGATAGCATAGTATCGATAGCCGGCTTTGTCAACCCCGAACGCCCACATCCGCTCGTCTTTCAGGTTTCTCCGGCGATGGGAAACTTCTCGACCAGCTTGCGATAATCATCCAAAGTATTCACGTTCAGAAAGGACCGCAAGTCGGGATCCACGTTACGGACTTCACTTTCCATTAAAGTACAGGCATTGATGCGGCCGATAAAATCCGAGATTTTCAGTTTTCCAGCGCGGATGTTATCCTCGATTAATGCCCGGTTTCGCCTGGCATACACGGCCACCAGGGGTTCCAGGTAATTGTGAATGACCGGAACAACGGCGTCACAATTTCTTGAAAAAAAACGCGACAGCAGAAGGTGCAGCAGTTCCACTTTCACAAGCGGGAGATCTCCAGCCACGACCAGCACGGCATCCGTAGGCGCATGAGAAAGGGCCGTATGGATGCCCACAATCGAGGCGTGAATCGAGAAAGTGTCCCCAAAACAAAGGTAAGGAGCCACATTCAAATTTTCGCAATTCTCCCCAGCCACGATGATGTTATCGGAAACCATGGATAAAGTGTCGGTGATGTGTCGCAAAAAACTTTTTTCGCCAAACTTCAAAGCCAGCTTGTTTTCTCCAAACCGCTTGCTGGCACCTCCTGCCAGAATGGCACAGGTAACGGATTGTTTCTGCCACATTGATTTAACCGGGGACATATATTGTCTGCAAAATTTCAATCATTGGAAGCCAGATTATAATAAAAAGCACTTTGGAGGGCAACCGCAATTTTACAGCAATTCGTTCTGGAACAAACGTTTCGCAGCCACCCTTGCCAGCGAGGCGATTTTGCGGTATTATTACATTTAATATTAAACAAAAAATTGCCATGGAGAGACTCATGCATCAGAAACACCTGCTTCTGTTCTGTTTGGCCCCGATTATTTTTATCAGCCTGGTTTCACCTGCGTCAGCGGCCGTCAAACTCGTTGACACAGAGACGTACACGGTGGACCTGTACGGTTTCTTTAAATTTGACGCCACCCTCCAGGACAACCCGACCAACAGCCTGATCGCTCCCCGCTTCGCCGTAAGCGGAGATCAAAGTACCACGGGTTTCACCGCCATGCACAGCCGCTTCGGCCTCAACATCGCCGGCCCCCAACTCCCCGGAGATTGGAAGGTCAAAGGTACACTGGAGTTGGACCTGTTTGATGCTTCCAGTCGTAACCAGATGCAGTTCCGCACCCGGCATGTATTCCTGACCCTCTCAAAGGGAACCGTTTCCATTCTGGCCGGTCAGTTCTGGGACCTGTTCTCCCCCATCGGTCCTAGGACCATGATGACCAATGGTTACATGTGGAATACGGGGAACCTGGGGTTCCGCCGGGCCCAGCTGCGCGTCACGGTTGCGCAGGAGAATTTCAATTTCGCCTTTAGTTTGAATGATCCCACACTGCAGGGCGCCATTTCCACCGGCCTGCCCATCCTTCAAGCCAGGCTTGGACTAACTCTCGGGGACAAAAAGCAATACAAGATGGGTCTGTCCGCCGCCTACGGCAAGGACCGTCATACCGCCTTCGACGTGGAAACGGATGTGGATATCGTGGGCGTCAGCCTGGACTGGATCATTCCCGCCACAGACAATCTGGTCGTGCAGGGCGAATTCGGTATGGGCGAGAATCTCTCGGTATTCCTGTCCCGGGCCGGAGTTTTTCAGGATACCCCGATCAACACTTTTGACGGCGTTAATGTAATGAGTTTCTGGGCGGAAATCCTGTATAAACTGAAAAAGTCCAGCCTGTGGCTGGGTTACGCTTTTGAAAACCTGACCGAAGACAAGCAATTGGGACTGGGAACGCTTCAGGACACCAGTTGTATTTTCAGCGGTATTCAGTATCACGTCGGCGGAAAAGTTTCCTTTGCCCTCGAGTACACTCATTTCCTGAGCAGCTATCTGCAGGTAAACGACAAAGCCAAGACCAACCAGTTCATCTTCAGTGCCATCTACGGATTTTAAAAAAAGACAGAGGACATGTCATGAACAGGGACAGGGCAACCCTGTCCCTGTTCATGAATAGATATTAAAGCGGTTCCCGCGCAAAAACCCGATCAATCTCATACCGTATTGTGTCGCCAACCGCACCGCAAGGCTGGTGGGGGCGGAGTGCGAGATGACGCCCGACAGGCGCACCTGGCCGGCCTTATTTACAATTTCTGTTGAGATGCGACCACTGGTCAACAACAACATGTCGGCGAGGTCTATGCCAGCCATTGCACCTGCACCCACCACCTTGTCAATCGCATTGTGACGTCCAATGTCCTCGGCAAAAAAAACCACGCGACCACCGGCGGACAAGGCCGCGGAATGGGTTCCACCGGTTTGGCGGAAAACCGCTGAACGCCGGGAGAAATCCGCGAACAACCCCTCCAGGCTGGCGTAATCGACTTGACGCGGGCGCAGAGAAATTTTCGACTTTTTGAAATCCAGGGGCAACAATCCGCCGCCGGCCCCTTTGCCGCAACCGGCTGGAATCCGAAGATTCCGAACGGTTGCGCTGATGGTATCCTCGTGTACCAGCAACTCCGATATATCCTGAAACGTCGAAGCCATTCCGGAAGTCAGGAGAAAACCGATCGCGAACTCGGCATACAGCGCCGGGGAGATGGAGTGATGAAAAGTAATTTTGTTGTTGATCGCTAAGGAAACCAGCCGTTCCACCACCACCGCATCCTGCATGGCCGCAATTTTTCCGTCTTGGTAGCGGTGGATTTCCAACATTTCCTGCATTTCTATCATGTTTCGCCTCGCCTGTTCACACTGCAAAAAAAAAGCGGGAAAGCCGGAGGCTTTCCCGCTTTTCCGTTCCCCGGATACTTACGCGATCTCTTTTTGTTTGCGGATATACACCGACCAGTACAGCGTAGCCACGAAAAAGGCTCCGCCGACGATATTTCCCAGTGTGACCGGGATCTCGTTTTTGACCAGGAATCCGTACATATTCAGGTTGGAAGAAGCCTCGACACCGGCCAGGCCAACGGTCTTGAGCAGCAAGCCCATGGGGATAAAGAACATGTTGGCGATGCTGTGCTCAAATCCGGACGCGACAAAGGCCATGATGGGGAAAAAGATGGCAAACACTTTACCCACGGTGTCTCTTGAAGAGAGCGCCATCCACACGGCCAGGCATACCAGCCAGTTACAGCCGATGGCCCGGAAAAACGCCGGCCAGAATGCCAGGTCCACTTTGCCATTGGCGATGCCCATGGCAAAATTCCCAACCGCGTTGCCGCCCGTTTTCCAAAGGCCGCCGTAAAAAATAATCAGCGCCAGCAGCACGGAGCCGATCAGGTTGGCGACATACACGATCGACCAGTTGCGCATCAGTCCGCCAAAGCTCGCCTTTTTCTCTAACACGCTCAATACGATCAGGTTGTTGCCGGTAAACAGTTCCGCTCCGGCAATAACCACCAGCATCAGGCCGACGCTAAAGACGGCGCCCATCATGAACTTGGTCATGCCCAAGCCCAAGCTGGCCCCCATGTCGTGACCGACTACGGTTGCAAGCCAGGCGCCGAAGCCGATAAAGGCGCCGGCCAGAATTCCCAGTACGGTCAGGTTGAACACACTGGATTTCACTTTCTTTACACACACACTATTCGCCAGGTCAGCAGCAATAGTGGCGGGGTTCTTGCACTCCATCTGCATGCGTCTCCTCCTTTTGGATTAACCTCTTTTTTCGATCTTACAGGCTGCGACTTTGAATTCCGGGATCTTGGCCACCGGGTCCAAAGCGTCATTGGTCAACACGTTGGCCGCAGCTTCCGCGAAATGAAAGGGGATAAAAACCGACTTTTCATCCACGCGGTCGCTTTGCATGGCCACGGTTTTGATCTGTCCACGGCGCGATGATACCAGCACCTCTTCGCCATGCCGGATATTCATTCTTTCCATATCACGCGCGTGCATTTCCATGTAGGGCCCCTCAACGTATTCATTCAAAGCCTGTGCCCTCCGGCTCATGGAACCGGTATGGTAGTGGAAGAGAATCCGTCCCGTTGACAGCATGAAAGGATAGGCCTCATCCGGCCATTCAGCCGGCGGAATATGCTCAACCGGGAAGAACAGGCCCTTGCCGCGGGCAAACTTGTCTTTGTGCAGGAATTTGGTTCCCGGGTGACTCGCATCCGGGCACGGCCATTGCAGCCGTTCACCGTTCATGATGCGCTCGTAGGTGATTCCCGCGTACTGCGGCGTCAGGGCGTTGATTTCATCAATGATATCCTTGATGGAATCGTAATCCATCGCGTAACCCATGCGCCGGGCGATCTCGCATACGATTTCCCAATCCACGCGGCATTTCCCTGGAGCATCCACGGCTTTGTTCAGCCAGAGGACCCGGCGTTCCGTATTGGTGTAATTGCCCTCTTTCTCGGCAAAAAGCATCACGGGAAGCACCACGTCGGCCATCTGGGCGGTCTCGGTCAGGAAAATATCCTGGACCACCAGGAAATCCAGGGCTTCCAGAGCCTCTTTGACATGGTTCAGGTTGGGATCCGAAACCATGGGGTTCTCGCCCATGAGATACATGGCCTTGACCTTTTTTTCTGCCGCCGCATTCATCATTTCGACAACGGTCAAACCGACCTTATCGTCCATTTCACGGCCCCAGGCCGCAGAAAACTTCTCTTTTGCCGCCGGCAGGGTTACCGCCTGGTACCCGGGATAGACATTGGGCAACGCCCCCATGTCACAGGCGCCCTGGACGTTGTTCTGGCCGCGCAAGGGGTTGACGCCCGCGGATTCCTTGCCCACATTGCCTGTCAGCATGGACAGATTGGCGGTCGAACGCACGTTGTCCGTACCCGTGGTGTGCTGGGTAATACCCATGGAGTAGACAATACTGGCGGCTTTGGCATTCGCGTATATGCGCGCGGCTTCGATGATCTTTTCTTTGGGAATCCCTGTGATCTCTTCCACTTTCTCGGGGGTATATTTTTCAACCACTTTTTTGAATTCTTCGTAACCCTCTGTTCGGGAAGCAATGTACTCTTTGTCTTCCAGACCTTCCTTGAGAATCACGTTCATCATGCCGTTCATCCAGGCCACGTCCGTTCCATTCCGCTGCCGCATCCACACGGTCGCGTACTTGACCAGGTCGATTTTTCGCGGATCCACCACAATCAACTTGGCGCCGTGAAACAAAACGGCCCGCTTGATCCGCGTGGCGATCACCGGATGGGTTTCGGTTGTGTTGGATCCGGTTACCAGGATCACGTCCGCGTGTTCCAACTCTTCGATGGAGTTGGTCATGGCGCCGGAGCCGAACGTACTGGCCAGGCCCGCGACGGTTGACGCATGGCACAGGCGGGCGCAATGATCCACGTTGTTGGTGCCGATCACTGCGCGCATGAACTTCTGAAAAACAAAGTTCTCTTCATTGGTGCAACGCGCGGAAGAGAGCCCGGCCAGGCTGTCGGGACCGTGCTTTTCCTTGATCTGGGATAGACGCCGGGCAACGAGATCAAGGGCTTCATCCCAATCCGCTTCGCGGAACTTGCCGTTTTCCTTGATCAGGGGGGTGGTCAAGCGATCTCTATTGTCCACGAAATCGAGGCCGAAGCGCCCCTTGACGCAGGTGGCGCCGAAATTGGGGACCAGGTCTTCACCCTTGACCTTGATAATGCGGTTGTTTTTCACCCAGAGGTTGAGCTGGCAACCGACTCCGCAGTAGGCACATGTGGTAACAACATGTTTTTCCACATCTTTTTTCCGTACCCTCTGGCCGTACACCGGTTTATCCACAATGGCCCCGACCGGACAGGCCTGCACGCATTCGCCGCAGCCATCACATTCCGAGCCTTTCCAGTCCGCCAGACCGGCAACGATTACGGTTTCCATGCCACGGTTGGCAAAGTTCAGCACTCCCTTACCCTGGATCTCATAGCAGGCTTTTATACAACGTCCACACTTGATGCACTTGGTGGAGTCGTAGAGCAAGACCGGAGAACCCTCGTCTTTGAACTGGGTAACCTCTCTCCAGATCGAAGGGAAACGTCGTTTTCCCAACTCCACTCCATAACGGAATGCAAGGTCCTGCAATTCGCAGTCGCCGTCACGGGTACAGTTGATGCAATCGTCATTGTGCTCAGAGAGTATTAATTCAAGCAGCAGCTTGCGCATTTCTTCCAATTCGCTATCGAAGGCGGTGATCTTCATACCGGCCTCGACCTGCAGCATACACGACGGAACCATTCCCGGCCTGCCCTCGACTTTTACCACACAAAGCCGGCAATCTCCGCTGGGGGTGACCTTTTCGTAATAACAAAGACCGGGGATGTCAAACCCGTTTTCCCTGGCCACCTGCAACAGGTTTGCACCCTTCTCAGCCTGGATCTCTTTGCCATCGATGTATAAAGTGACCTTTTCTGACATCTTTTCCTCCTTGCCTAATTGACTGATTGTTTGATTCTATCGAGAAAATCCTGCCTGAAATTCTCCACGGCACTCTTTACCGGCATGATCAGGGATTGCCCCAGGGGACACAGGGATGTCTGGAGCATCGCCTGGGAAATTGCCACCATTTGATCGATGTCCTCTTCCTGTCCCTTGCCTTCACGGATACGTGATATCAAACCGTGGAGCTGGCGCGTCCCAACCCTGCAGGGCGCACACTGCCCGCAGGATTCATGAACAAAGAACTGAATGACGGAGGACAGCATTTCCACCATGTCGGCATCCTCGTTCATCACCAGGATGGCACCGGAACCCAGAACAGCGGCATTTTCCTTCAGGCTTTCAAAATCCATCGGCACATCCAGCAGGCGTTCGGAGAGGAAAACACCGGCGGCACCGCCGACCAACGCGGCCTTGAAGCGCTTGCCTCCCTTGATTCCACCGCCATATGAAAAGATGATTTCCCGCAGCGGCGTCCCCATCTCGACCTCAATCAGGCCGGGAAACTCCACGTGACCCAGGATGGTAAACACCTTGGTCCCGGTTGATTTTTCCGTACCGAACTTGCGGAACCATTCGGCTCCCGCGAAGATAATATCCGGTACATTGGCCAGTGTCTCCACATTGTTGACACAGGTGGGTTTCTGCCACAACCCCTTGTTGGCCGGGAAAGGAGGCTTGATCCGGGGATATCCCCTTTTCCCTTCCAGCGAATCGATCAAGGAGGTTTCTTCGCCGCATACATACGCTCCGGCGCCCTTCCTGATCTCGAGGTCAAAAGAAAAATCGGTATCCAGAATCCTCTCGCCAAGCAGGCTGTATTCACGGGCCTGGTCGATGGCTTTCTGAATCCGATCAATGGAAAGCTGGTATTCGCCGCGGATATAGATAAATCCCTTGCCGGCGCCGATCGCATACCCGGCAATCATCATACCCTCGACCAGCTTATGCGGATCACCTTCCATGATCAGGCGGTCCTTGAACGTTCCCGGCTCGCCTTCATCTGCATTGCAGATCATGTATTTATCATTTCCTTCGGCCTTCCGGGTAAAAGACCACTTCAAGCCGGTTGGAAAGCCCGCACCGCCACGACCGCGCAATCCGGAATCCGTGATTTCCTTAATCACCTGGTCCGGGGTGATTCCCTGACTGAGAATCCGCTCTATGCCCTGGTATCCTCCGGACGCCAACGCGTCATCAATACTCTCCGGATCAATCTTCCAGCATTTGTTCAAGACGATTCTCTGCTGGGTCCGGGTAAGCCCGATTGCTTTGCGGCCTTCCGTTGCGATTTTTGCTCCAGCCGTGTAATGCTCCACGCGTCTGGCAATCCTTCCCTTGACAATATGCTCGGCGAAAATCTCCTTCAAGCTGTCCGGGGTAACATTGAGATAGGTCACGTCGTCCGGATACACCACTATCTGGACACCTTTTCCGATCACTCCGATGGTTCCGGTTTCCAGAATTTTGATTTCCTGCTCCAGGCTCTCCTGTTGAAGGAGCGTTTTCAATTCGCGTTGGATTTCAAAAACGCCCGCCTGGATCGTTCCCTCATCTATGGGGAGCAGAATATGAGCCCTGTAAATACTCACTTCTCCCTCCTTTTCTCATCGATAATCTGTTTGACTCTCTCGGCATTCAGGTTTCCGTACACCTGGTCATTGATCATCATGGCCGGAGCAACTCCGCATACCCCCAGACAGGAGGTCATCTCAAGCGTAAACTGGCGATCAGGCGTTGTCTCGCCGAATCCGACTCCCAGGATTTTTTCCAGTTCGTCTGAAATCGTACTGGCACCCATTAAATGACAGGGAGGCGATTGGCATATGCGGATCACATTTCTTCCCCGCGGTTCCAGGCTGAACATGGTGTAAAAAGTCGCCACTCCATGCACAAAACTGTAGGGAAATTGCAGATAATCCGCCGTTGCCTGCAGATCTTCCTTGGACAGATAGTTCCATTCGCAATTGTCCTGCAAATCGTGAAGAATGGCGATGAGGTTGTCGCCGGACTTCGGGTATTTCTGCATGATTTCTTCTCGTGTCATGATTCACCTCACCTGGTTTTGTCCTTTATCGACGTTGAATCGCATCAAACTTGCAAGCCTGATAGCAGGCGCCGCAATGGATACAGGCATCCTGGTCAATGAGATGCACTTTCTTGACTTCGCCGCTGATGGCGTTCACCGGGCATTTGCGCGCGCAGGCCGTACAGCCGGTGCATTTATCCGCCAGAATGGTGTAAGTGATCAGATCGGTACACACCAGGGCCGGGCAACGTTTGTCGCGGATATGCGCCTCATACTCGTCGCGGAAATACTTCATCGTTGAGAGCACGGGATTCGGGGCGGATTGTCCCAATCCACATAAACTTGTGGCCTTGATCGTTTCAGCCATCTGTTCCAATTTTTCAAGGTCGCCCTCTTCGCCCGCGCCTTGCGTAATTCGTTGCAGGATCCCGTGCATCTGTTTCAGGCCGACACGACATGGGACACATTGACCGCAGGATTCCTCCACGCAGAATTCCAGAAAAAACTTGGCCATGTTAACCATGCAATTGCTTTCATCCAGCACGATCAGGCCGCCGGAGCCCATGATCGATCCCAGTTCCTTGAGAGACTCGTAATCGATGGGTGTATCCAGGTACTCAGCCGGAATGCAACCGCCCGAAGGTCCACCGGTCTGCACGGCCTTGAGCGCCTTGTTTCCGGGAATTCCGCCGCCCACGTCAAAGACGATTTCCCGCAGGGTGATGCCCATGGGCACTTCGACCAGGCCGGTGTTGTTCACATTGCCCGAAAGCGCGAAAACCTTGGTACCTTTGCTCTTGGCCGTACCCATGGCGGCAAACCAGTCGGCGCCGTTGAGCATGATATGACGCAGGTTGGCCAGGGTCTCCACGTTGTTGATCACCGTGGGTTTCCCCCACAGCCCCTGGTCGGAAGGATAGGGAGGCTTCGGACGCGGCATGCCGCGGTGACCTTCCACGGAGGCCATGAGCGCCGTTTCTTCGCCGCAGACAAAAGCGCCGGCGCCGGTGCGGATCTCAAGGTTGAAAGAAAAATCGGACTCCATGATATGCTCGCCCAGCAGACCGGCTGCTCGGGCCTGATCCAGCGCCTGGCGCAGTCGCCGCACCGCCAGTGGGTACTCAGCCCGGATGTACACAAACCCCTGAGAAGCGCCCACGGCGTAACCGGCGATTGCCATGCCTTCAATCACACTGTGGGGATCGCCTTCCAGGATGGCGCGGTCCATGAACGCACCGGGATCACCCTCGTCGGCGTTGCAGACCACGTACTTGGTTTCTCCGGGAGAACGGCGCGCCAGCTTCCACTTCAACCCAGTGGGAAAACCCGCGCCGCCGCGGCCGCGCAAGCCTGAAGCCGTTACCGACTCGATCACGTCATCCGGAGACATGTCCTGAAGACAATTTGCCAGGGCCAGGTAACCGTCATTGCCGATGTATTCGTTGAGGTTTTCCGGGTCGATGCGGCCGCAGTTCTTCAGCACGACTTTGTGCTGTTTCTCGAAAAACGGGATCTGGCGTTTCTCCTCAACGATTTTGCGGGCTTCCGGAGCCTGCCACAACCATTCTTCAACCGGACGTCCCTTGAGGAAATGTTCTTCCACGATACGTTCGGCATAATCCGCTTTCAAACGAATGTAGAAAGCTCCGTCCGGATAGACCACCATGACGGGACCCAATTCGCATGGCCCCATGCAACCGGTCTCAATAATGTTTATCTCGTCTTCAAGATTATGCGACTTAACCATCTCGATCAGCCGGTCTTTGAAATCATGGCTGTGCGAGGCGATACAGGCAGCGCCCCCGCACACCAGAACATCCAGTCTCTTTTTCATGACTGCCTCATTTCAGATATCCGCCACGAACGGATCATTCCGTGACTTCAAGGACGTAGTCGGAAAGTGGGCTGCCGTTGACAATATGCTCGGCCACGATTTTGCGTGCCACTTCAGCGGTAACATTACCATATACAATTCCGGGTTTGCCTTTTTCAGATATGGTGACTATGGGTTCATGCGAACTGAGACCCCGCTCACCCGCCTGGGTGACAATGACATCGGCGATGTTGCGTTTCTCGATCTCTTGGAGAAACGCCCTCAGGGTTTCCCGGGCCCCGGCGGCGATTCCGGAAGTGCCCATACCCACAACCACGCGGATGCGCGCGTCTCCATCACGAAGGATCATATCCTTCTGATGCTTCTCCCTTATCTTTTTCAGATCTTCAAGTTTCATGTCGCCTCCTTGATTTTCTGCTTTTACGCAGAAACTATTTTCCAGTGTTTTTTCGATAATCGCGGATCACTTTGCGTGCTTTATCCGCGGTTAGTTTTCCGTATACCTCTTCATCGATCATCATTGCCGGCGCCAGACCGCAGGCGCCGAAACAACGGGCCGTAGACAAGGTAAAGAAACCATCCGCAGTGGTGCCGCCCACGCGGATCTGCAGTTCATCCGCCAGGGCATCCAGGACATGCTGCGCGCCTTTCACGTGACAGGCCGTACCCAGGCAGACATTGATGATGTGATCTCCAATCGGTTCAGTGCGAAAGAAGTTATAAAATGTGGCCACACTGAAAACTTCAGATTGAGATAAATTCAGTTCTCTGGCCACAAACGCCTGGACTTCCCTGGGCAGGTAGCCGAACAGCTCCTGCGCCTTCTGCAGAACCAGGATAAGCGGCCCCGGAGTATTGCGTTGCGTCTGGATGAAATCGCGCAGTTGTTTGTAATGCGCGTTCTCAGGGATATGTGGCTCAGTCTGAAACATCATTTCCTCCTTCTGCCGATAAACAACATACCGGGTTACAGGGCACCTTGTCCACAACCCTCTTCAAGCATTATCGGTTTTTGCTGCAGCACGAGGGTCAATCAACCGGCGCCCGGCATCCTTTCAACTTTCTCATGGTTCAGAGTGGAACATGCGGAAAATCCGGCCCGCCGCCGAAAAAGTATCCATGGCGGTGGTCAATATGGTGAGACCCTCTTCATCGGCCTTTTCCAGCACGGCATCGTCCGGCCGCCCGTTGTTGGTGACGACGATCGCGGGGATGCGCTTCAATTGCGCCACGGCAATGACATTCAAGTGGCGCTGCAGGGTCAGCCATACGGCACCTTCCGGACAATTGGCCATCACATCGGAAAGCAGGTCCGACGCGTAGCCATCAATGACATCCACATCCCGGCCCTGGACCAGAACGTCACACCCCAAACCGTCGATGATCTGTGATAACTTCATGCTTATCTGTTTTGCAATTAACAATAATACAATAACGAATCTTAAGATAATCCACCCGTAAAGTCAACCCGGAAACGCGGAAAAAAAGTGCTGAAAACAGAATTTCCCGGAGCATTTGTCAAAGCGGCAAAAGGCGCAGATTTTCCTGCAGGTACTCGCGCAGGAAAGACAAAACCGCGGGATGCGATAACGGCATATCGCCGATCTGCTCGCGAATATCATGGCTGGAAACATCAAACCGACCGTCATCGGTGATCCAGGCGAACACGATATTGACCTCCGGCGTGGCGGCGATCAATTGAAACACGGTCTCAGCGACCCCTCCCAGCGGCGGGGTGTCGATATGGCTGAAGCGGTATTCAGCCCGGATACGGGTTCCCTCACCCACCCGGCTGGTAATTTCGAAGTCCCCGTCGCAATGCAGCGCGGTTTCCTTCATCAGCGGGATACCCAGGCCCACTTTTTTGCCTGACTTGGTGGTGAAGAAGGGGTCTTGAACGCGCTCAACGGTTTTCGCATCCATTCCGACGCCGTTATCATCGACCTGCAGGCGGATGCGATCCTCGCGCCGCGAAACCTCAATTTGGATCTCGACCCGGTCCGCTCCGGCGCTCACGCTGTTCTGGACCACGTCCACAATGTGAAAGCAAAGATCTTCGATCACGAATCCTCTCTATGGCGGTAGACGATACGGCCGCAACCTTCGCGGTAGGCCTTGAACAAAGCGGAAAAACTGCGCTCCGCCATCTCCATGCGCATCGCGGCCCGGCCGATATCGCGCAGATAATGGGCGTCGCTGTGGGAAACCAGCGAAAACCCAGCCAAATCGGGGTAATCTCGGATCACATCTTCACGGCTGTGGGGCCAGGCGATCTCCAGGACGGAGAGATCCAGGTTGGGCGGCACCAGGCCCAGATGGGGCAGCAGGCCGAAACCGTTGCACTCCACGTGGGCGGGGATCACCTCGCCCCCGATCGCGCGCACGCCGGCCACCAACTCATCTATGGAGAGATCCAGTGAGTTGAGCAATACCCGCGGCTCGAATCCGATCACATTGTCGTCGATGTCGACAACGACCTGATCACCGAAAAAATCCGCGTTGTTGGCGATGTCCGGCAAATGGGGATAGATCCCCTCGTAACAGGAGCGCGCGACGTCACAATCGGGGAAATAGCACAGCACGTGCACGCCTTCAGCGGTCTGGACTTCCATGCCGGGGATGACCACCACCCCCTCCCGGCGCCCGGCCTCAACCGTGGCTTCCACATTGGCCATGCTGTTGTGATCGGTCACGGCGATCATATCCAGTCCGATTGAGCGGGCGCTCGCGGCAACTGCGCGGGGAGACATCTCCAGGCTTCCGCAAGGGGACAGGGCCGTGTGAATATGCAGGTCAGCCGTTACGTTCAATGGTCCACTCCACCGCCGCTGCGGCAGCCCCATTTATACCCTGTCTATCCCGCAAACGCAAGGCACGCCACCCTGGGGACGGAGGACAAAAGGATCAAAACTCCGAGGATTCCTGTTTCACATGTGCAGATGTGAACACCGGGTAAAGAATTGATCCTTTTGTCCTCCGTCCCCACGGGTATCGTTGACTTGACGGGGCCTCTGGGGTACACTTGCGCCAGGAGAAGTCTAGATGCCTACAGCCCGAGAACTGGTTGAAATCCTCGATGGAGAGGTGCTCAGCGGCGAAAGCCGCCTGGACGAAGAAGTGCATTCAATCGGTGCCGGAGACATGATGAGTGACATCCTGGCTCTGGCCAAGCCGGGGATGGTGGTGCTGACAGCCCACACCTCCCCCCAATCCGTGCGTACGGGCATGGTGACCGAACTCCTTGGCCTGGTGGTGGTACAGAACAAGAACATCCCCCAAGTGACCATTGAACTGGCACGGCAGAATGACTTTCTGCTGGTGCGCACACGCAGTTTCACCTTTTCCGCCTGTGGTCGTCTCTACAACGCCGGTTTCAAGGGAATCGATGGCTGAAGAAAAAAACCTCAAGAAATACGTCGACATTTTTCGCGACCTGACCGCCGCAGACATCATGACCCGTAATCCCGTCACCCTGACGCCGGATAAAAAAGTTTCCCGCGCCAAGGAGATGATGAAGATCAAGAAAATCTCCGGGATCCCGATCGTCAACCGCGACCATATTCTGGTAGGGATCATCAGTATTGAGGATATCATCAATGCGCTGGAGTACGGCCGCATCGACGAACCGCTGGAAAACCTGATGACTCGCGAGGTCATCTCGCTGCACCCGGAAGAAAACCTGCCTGCGATCGTAGACATGTTCAGCACCTATAAAGTGGGGCGTTTCCCGGTAGTGGACGAGCATAACCGCCTGCGGGGCATTATCGCCCGCGAAGACATCCTGCACGGCATCCTTGAGAAGTTCAACCTGATCTACATCCATGACACCAAGCGCAAATCAACCCTGGACCAGGAGTTTTCCCTGCTGACCGGAGAACGGCTGCGTGTGGACGAGGCGGAATTCCACTACAACATCGACAATTCCGACATCACTTCGGCCGGCACCGGAGCGGCCCTGCTCAAACAATTCCTGAAAAAGAAAGGCATTGATCACGAAATCGCCCGGAGAGTGGGGATCGCGACCTACGAAGCGGAAACCAACGTGGTGATCCATAGTTGCAGCAAAGGTGATATCTATTGCTTTATCAAAGAGGACCGCATCATTGTGCAGATCACCGATAACGGCATCGGGATCGAGGACCTGGAGCAGGCCATGACCGAAGGCTTTTCAACGGCCTCCGATTACGTACGCGAATTCGGTTTCGGAGCCGGCATGGGCATACCCAACATGAAACGTTTCGCTGATAAACTGGTCATCCTGGCGAAAAAAAGCAAAGGTACCCAGGTGGAACTGGTCTTTTTCCTCCAGGCGGAAGAACGCGCTCCGGGGAAAACCCAAAACTGACCTTTCTCTCCGGACCTTCCGAATAGAGGAGAGTGCATGAACCCCAAGGCGGAAAACCTGTATTCAAGCGTCACGGCGCAGGAGTTGGTCGCCTCTTATTACGGTATCTCAGCAACCGCAACACCCCTCCACGGTGAAAACGACTTTAATTTTCATATTCGTTCCGCAAACGCTGATTTCCTGCTCAAGATCACGCCTTCGGGTACAGATCCACACGTCCCGGACCTTGCCGTCAGCGCCTTGCGACACCTGGCCCTGGTGGAGCCGGGACTCAATGTACCCCGGGTGATTCCAGCCTCAGACGGCCGTCATACGATCCATTTGGATAAGCCGGGGGAAAATGGAGCAACCGCTCACCTCTTATCCTGGATCCCCGGAACACTCATGGCGGATTTCCACCCGCGAACGCCACGCCTGGCTGCCCGGCTCGGCACCTTCATGGGACGCCTGGACAAGGCACTGGAAAGTTTTTCCCATAGCATGCAGAACCGAGAGCTGGACTGGGATCTTCGCCATGCCGACAAACTCGTGGATCATGTCGACAACCTGGATGATCCCCGCTTGAAGAGCGAGGCGGGAGCCATCCTGTCAACGGCAACTGAGCGGATTTTCCCCGACCTGGCGGACTGTCCCATGCAGACGATCCACAATGACGCCAACGACCACAATGTATTGCTGCATTCCCTTGATCCCTGGTCGGAAAAAATTGCCGGATTGGTTGATTTCGGCGATCTGGTCTACACCTGGCGGGTCTGCGAACCCGCAATTGCCGCGGCCTATTGCTGCCTGCGCCAAACAGACCCGGTGGCCGCCATTGCCGGACTGGCCCGGGCCTACCATGAAATATCGCCGCTGCGAGAGAAAGAGATCGACCTCTTTTATGACCTGGTGCGCCTGCGCCTGGCCGTCAGCCTGGTCATGGCCGCGCGCCGGTTTCATGAAGCGCCGCATAACGCCTATCACCAGATTTCGCAGGCGGATGTACGCGAAACCCTGCTGAAACTCGCTGCGATCAACCCCCTCGCGGCACGCGCGCGCGTGCGCAAGGCCTGTGGCCTGCCTGCCATCCCCGAATCGCCCGCTCTGCTCGCCTGGCTTAAAAAAAACCAGGGCGACTTTGCCCCGGTCATGGAGGGACTGGCCGGAAAAATCCGTTTCCTGGACTTGAGCGTAGACGGCAAAGACGCCCGGCCGCCCGGAGGAAACAATGGCAGCGGCTGGGAAATCCTCCCCGGGGACGGAATGGCCGTAGGCCGCTATAACGAGGCCCGGCTTTGCTATGCAACGCCGCAATTCGCATCCGTTTCCGGACCGCGCACGGTTCACCTGGGCATGGACCTGTTTGACCAGGCGGGCACGCCGGTTTCCGCTCCCCTGGATGGCCGGGTATCGATCGCTGTGGATAACGCCTCTCCCGGAGACTACGGCCCCACGGTTGTCCTGACACATGAACCGCAGGATGGCCTGCTTTTTCATACCCTTTACGGCCATCTGTCCCGCGAATCCATCTCCCGGTTGCGCCCCGGCACCCGCGTCACCCGCGGCGAAACGTTCGCGCGCCTGGGTGCCGAACACGAAAACGGCGGCTGGCCCCCCCACCTGCACTTTCAGGTGATCACGGCTCTTCTGGGAAACCAGGATAATTTTCCCGGGGTCGCGTCAACTGCTGAACGCGAGGTATGGCTGGATATCTGCCCCGACCCCAATACCATACTGAACATCCCCGCCGAGGCTTTTCCCCCGGACCCCATGCCGGCATCAGAGATCATCTCCGCGCGCAAACGCTTGCTCAACCCCGCGCTCAGCCTGTCATACCGGGAACCGCTGACCCTGGTACGCGGATTCATGCAGTTCATGTACGATCGCGACGGCCGCCGGTTCCTGGATGCCGTCAACAACGTTCCCCACGTGGGGCATTGCCATCCCCGGGTAGTCGAGGCGATTTCCAGCCAGGCCTCCCGGCTCAACACCAATACCCGCTACCTGCACCCCCTGCTGGTGACCTACGCACAACGTTTGCTCGCCACCCTGCCGCAAACGCTGGAAGTGTGTTTCTTCACCAACAGTGGTAGTGAAGCCAACGACCTGGCGTTACGCCTGGCCCGCCTGGCTACGGAGCGCAACGACATGGTAGTGCTGGATGCGGCCTACCATGGCAACCTGGGCGGGTTGATCAACATCAGCCCCTATAAGTTCAACGGCGCAGGCGGCCAGGGAAAACCGGCACATACCCATGTGTTCCCCCTTCCCGACCCGTATCGCGGAGAATTCCGCCATCACTCCGATCGCACGGAACGATACGCGGAAAAATTCACGGCAATGCTGCACCAATTGACCCGGGCGGCGACGCCGGCAGCGGCGTTCATCGCCGAGGCCGTTCCCGGTTGCGGAGGTCAGGTGGTCATGCCGGACGGATTCCTGTCACACGCTTTCGCGGCCATTCGCCGCCACGGTGGAGTCGCCATCGCCGACGAAGTCCAAGTGGGATTCGGGCGCATGGGCGACGCATTCTGGGGGTTTCAAACTCAGGACGCCACCCCCGACATCGTTACCATGGGCAAACCCATGGGCAATGGTCATCCGCTTGGCGCCGTGGTCACCACGCGCGCCGTCGCGGACGCCTTTTTGACCGGCATGGAGTATTTCAACACCTATGGCGGCAATCCGGTCTCCTGCGCCGCGGGGTTGGCCGTACTGGACGTGATCCGCGACGAAAACCTGCAAGCCCATGCCCGGCGCGTGGGTAAACATCTGAAAGCGGGTCTGCGCGCATTGCAGCACCGCTACCCTCTGCTGGGTGATGTCCGCGGCCATGGGCTTTTCCTCGGCATCGAGCTTGTTCGTGACACGGATTCGCTGGAGCCGGCAGACCTCGAAGCCCATTACATCGTTGAACGCATGCGTGATAAGGGGATCCTCCTCAGCGTGGACGGCCCGCTGCACAACGTCATCAAGATCAAACCCCCGATGTGCTTCAACGAAAATGACGCTGAACAGCTGGTAGAAACCCTGGACACCATCATGGGCGAAACCTTTCTGCAAGTAAAATAGGGCTAGAGGCTATTGGCGAGGGGCGAGAGGCAGGTGTACGGGCGAAAAGCTTTCTCAGATCGGGGACGGATTACAAAAGTATCTATTCTCTTCGCGTAACGGATTCAGAGCAACAGGTTCTCCGGATAAATTGATACTTTTGTAATCCGTCCCCAGGTTCAGGGTGAGAAGACACCGGGAATTTCGTGGCCGCAATTGCTGCAGCGGTCGCCCTTCAGGCCGGTAACCCGGGCGGAAAAACCCTCACGATGGATCAACTCGGCGCCGCAGGCCGGGCATCGCGTGTGACGGGATTCCGACATCAGGTTGCCCACGTAAACAAATTCCAGACCGGCGTCCCGGGAAACCTCACGGGCCCGTTCCAGGGTGGCCGGAGGAGTGGGCGGAATATTGCGCAATTGGTAAGTCGGGAAAAAGCGCGAAAAATGCAACGGCACCCGGGGTCCCAGTTTGTCCACGATCCAGCGGGTCATGTTGCGGATCTCAGTCATGGAATCGTTCAACCCCGGGATCAGAAGCACGACGATTTCCAGCCACACGCCCTCATCCCTGACGACTTCCAGGGTGTGCAGCACCGGCGCCAGGGTTGCTCCGCAGATTTCCCGGTAAAACGAATCCGTAAACGCCTTGAGGTCGATCTTGACCGCTCCCAGGCTGCGACACAGCTCCCGCATGGGCTCTTCCTGGATATAACCGTTCGATATCATCACGTTGGGAATTCCGGCCCGCCTCCCCTCGCGGGCGCAATCGAGCATGTATTCGTAAAAAACCACCGGTTCGCCATAGGTATGCGCCACGCTTGCGCATCCCCGCTCACGGGCGAGCCTTACCACCGCCTGCGGAGACAGGCTGATGCTGCGGACTTCTTCCGGACCATGCTGGGAGATCTCCCAGTTCTGGCAGAAACGGCAGGACATGTTGCATCCCGCGGTGGCAATCGAAAACGCGCTTGTGCCGGGATGATAATGAAACAGCGGTTTCTTTTCGATCGGATCGATATGAGCGGAACAGGGTGTACCGTAAACCAGGGTCACCAGGCGGCCGTCGCGGTTTTCGCGCACCCGGCAATCACCCCGCTCGCCCGGGCGCAACACGCACTCGTTGGGACACAGCCGGCATACCACCCTCTTGCGCGAGATGGTTTCGAAAAACATGGCAGGGTGCACCCCAAGCGGCGGCGGGCTTTCACCATCCAGACCAGGCGGGCGCACTACCAGTCCGGCCCCGGCCACGACGCCGCGGCGGATAAATTCTCTGCGGCCCAGGCTCAATGGTTCTCCTCGGAAAAAATCTGTGCCTGAAAAATTCTGAACTCCATCTCGGGCAAACGATACGCCCGGGGAGAAAGGCCGGCTTTCTGGCACAGGCTGGCCAGGAACGTATCCAGATCCCAACCCGTCTCGGTCGCCACCTGGGGCAGATACACCGCTGAAGCTCCGCCCATGCGGATCACAACTCCGTCCGTTCCCAGGCGGATGGAACGGTAATCCGCGATCGTCTGCAAAGGCGTCATCACCGATATCTCAATCTGCAGGTCTTTCAATTCAGATGCGCTCAAGCCGGGGAAACGCGGGTCCTCGAAGGCGGCGTTCCGCGCATTCGCCATGACTCCCTCGAACAAAGGCCGGGTGCCCACAATGGAGCCGATGCACCCACGCAGGGCACCATTGCGTTTCAGGGTGACAAACACCCCGGCGCGGCGCTTCATGGCCGCGGTGAACTCCACACCCTCGAGCACACTCTCGCTTTCCCGGACATCCAGGGCAGCCTCAAGCGTTCGCCGGGCAATGGACAGCAATACGCTCCCCTCTTCAGCGCTGATTTTCATTTCCGCCTCCTTCTTGCGCGCGGCAACCACGACTCCATAACCCACACTGACAGAATAATCTCCATTGGCATCTCCGGAAGTGGCGTAGGCGATTGTTTTCAATACATGAGGTTGCGCCTTGAACAAATGCATCCAGACCGCCACAGGAACGACGCCGCACATGGTCATGCCCGTGCGCTGCAGATAATCGTAATAGCCCGGGTGATCCAGGGCCGCGACTTTTTCCAGCAAGCCCCGGTCAAGGCGGTGAAGCCGTTCCGCCACCCCCGATTTGAACGGTGCGAAACCGAAACGGCTGCCGTAATGCGTCAGGTCACTCGAAGCCACGACTACGGTGTGCGCATCCATGAACGGCGCGATGGTCGCCGCCAGGGATTCAGCTTCGGCCGGAGTCACGCGACCGAACAGAATCGGAACCAACTTGAAGTCCACTCCCGCCAGCACCCGTTGCAGAAAAGGCAACTGGTTTTCCAGCGAATGCTCCTGCAACATGACGTGGTTGTTGACCTGAAACTTCGGCGCCTTGCCCAGGCTGCGGATCACTTCGCGATCCAGCGGAATCTTTCCCAACGGGGTCGCATTATACGCAAAGGAAGACACGCAGGCGCCGGAGAAATTTCCCGAATGGGAAACACCCAGCAGGATGACGCGACGAATGTCTTTGCGTCCCTGGAAATGGATATAGCCGCGGGCGGCGATCCCCCCGCTGTGGATCAGTCCTGCATGCGGCACCACCAGACCGCGCACAGCGTCCGGATCCAGGCTGGTCCGTACACCGCTGAAGCAACGATCCAGGAGACGATTGAGCTGGGCGGGGTCGCGGGGATACCAGGCACCGGTTGTCAGGTAACCGCGTACAAGCTCGGAAGCAACCGGGTTGGGCCACAACGCAACCATCAGCAGGGGGACCCAGAAGCGTATCGCCGGTCTCATTTTTCGCCTCCGTGCTATTATGTTAGGTAAACCCCCGGGGCAAGTCAACCACAAACCCGTAACCTGCACCAAAAAATGAAAAAAGTCTCAGCGCAGCGTTTTTTTCACTCCATGATTATGTTACAATCCCCGACTTGGAGGAGCCATGATCGCCGAGGAGAGCCCCACCACGGAGACGGAGGCCGTACCGTCTCAACACAGAATCCTATTGCCAATACCGCCTGCAATCAGCGGCCGTTTCACGCGCGGACGCCATCTCCGGGGCTGAGGATTACTGCAGGGAAAATGCCTGACCATTCCTCCTGTTCCATTTACCCAAAGCATGAGGTGACCCATGGAGAAGTTTGAGAAAGAACTGAACCAGGCCGCCCGTGAGCGCAGAGAAAAACGCAAGCCCTCACCCAAAAAAAACGAATTGACCGTAGTGTCGGTCTACTGCAAGGGTTGTGGTTTATGCGTGGATATCTGCCCCACCGGCACCCTGGAACTGGAAGACAACATGACCAGCAAATTCGGCGTTTCCGTAAAAGTCGCCGCTCCGGAATACTGCATCGGCTGCCAGATGTGTGAAAGCCGTTGCCCGGATTTCGCCATATTTGTTAATTACAAACAAAACTCGAGAGGCCAAGCCAATGGGAAAACCTCGTAAAGTCCTGCAAGGCAATATCATCGTCGCCCAGGCCGCCATTGATGTCGGCTGTAATTTCTTTGCCGGCTATCCCATCACGCCATCATCCGAGATCGCCCAGTTCATGTCCCGGGAAATGCCCAAACTGGGCCGGGATTTTATTCAGATGGAAGATGAGATCGCTTCCCTGGGAGCCTGCATCGGCGCCTCACTGGCTGGACGCAAGGTCATGACCGCCACCAGCGGCCCCGGTTTCTCACTCATGCAGGAGCACCTGGGCATGGGCGTGATGGCTGAAATCCCCCTGGTCATTGTCAATGTCATGCGCGGCGGACCCTCAACGGGGCTGCCCACAAAACCTTCGCAGGCGGATGTCATGCAGACCCGCTGGGGCACACACGGGGATCATCCCATCATCGTGCTGACACCGGCGTTCGCCTCCGAGCTGTACACCGAAACCGTGCGCGCCTTCAACCTTTCGGAGCGCTTCTGGAACCCCGTCATCCTGCTTTACGATGAAGTGCTGGCCAAGGCCCATGAAGACATCGAACTTCCCTACAAGAAAGACCTGAAGATCTATAAGGAAAAAGTCCACAAAATCAAGGACCTGGACATCTACGACCGCGAGATCGGGCAGAACCCCCACCGCGTGGATTTTTTCAAGGGCTACCCCATTCATATCGACGGCCTTGAGCATGACAAGCACGGCTGGCCGACTTCGGAGCCGCGAACCGTGCAAAAGCAGCAGACCCTGCGCATGCAGAAAATCTACCACTACCTGGACGAGATCATCAAGTTCAACGAATATTACCTCGACGATGCGGAAATCCTGGTATTTGCGTTCGGCGTTTCCGCGCGTGCCGCCCTGCCCGCAGTGGAGATGGCTCGTGAAATGGGTATCCGCGCCGGGCTGTTCCAACCCCTGACCTTGTGGCCTTTCCCCAAGCAGGTCCTGCGCCAGCGCTTTTCCCGCATCAAGAAAGTCCTGACCGTTGAACTCAACATGGGCCAGGTCCGGTACGAAATGGAGCGGGTGGCCGGAGACGACGTCGAAAAGCGCGCCCTGCTCAGGGCCAACGGCATCCCCTTCACTCCGGCGGAAGTCCTGGAACAGATCAAGGAGTTTTAGCATGAGAAAATACGAGCGATATATCCGCTACCGCACTTTCCCAACTCCCTGGTGCCCGGGCTGCGGCGACGGCGTGGTGCTTAAAAGCATCGCCATGGCTTTTTCCGAACTCGACCTGGACCCCAACGACATCGTGGTGGTCGCCGGAATCGGCTGCTCCGGGCGCATGCCCACTTTCTTTAATACCAACACCCTGCATACCACTCATGGCCGCGCCCTGACCTTCGCCACGGGCATCAAGCTGGCGCGTCCGGACAAGATGGTGATCGTCATTTCCGGAGATGGTGACGCCACTGCGATCGGCGGCAACCACCTGATCCACGCGGCAAGGCGCAACATCGGCATTAACCTGGTGCTGATCAACAACGGCGTGTACGGCATGACCGGCGGCCAGGTATCTCCGCTGACACCGCAGAGATTCATTACCGAAACCACTCCCTATGGCAACATCGAGCCCAAATTCGACATCGCCGAATTGCTGATCGCGGCGAAAGCCTCCTTTGTCGCCCGCGAAACCGTTAACCGCCCGGTTCAACTCAAGAACGTGATCAAGAAATCATTTGAACACCGCGGTTTCTCCGTGGTGGAAGTAATTTCGAATTGCCATATCAACCTGGGCAGGCGCAACCGCATGAAAGATCCCATTTCCATGACCCGCTGGATCGAAAGCCGTACAGTCAGCAAGGCCCAATACGAAAAGCTGTCCCCGGAAGAGCGCCTGCACAAATATCCCACGGGCGTACTTTTCCAGGATACAGAGCGACTGGAGTATTCCGACCTCTACTACAAGCACATCGTCCCCGCCGCCCAGGAAGCGGCCGAAGCCGCGGCGCGCAAAAAATCGCAGCGGGACCTCGCCCCCAGAAAGGAGAAATCATGAGCAACCTGGATAAACGCTATGAGATCCGTTACGGGGCCGTCGGCGGCCAGGGTATCATCACGGCCGGGGCTCTGCTGGTGGACATCGTCGTACATAAAGAAAACGGCTACGCCCTTGAAAGCCCGACTTATACCGCCACAGTGCGCGGCGGCCCGACCAAGGTCGATGTCATCCTGTCGAACAAACCCATCATTTTCCCCCAGGCCACCGCGATCGATTTCTTTGTGTGCACCTACCAGGTGCCCTTCGACCTGTATAAATCCCGCTTGCGTGACGATGCCATTGTCGTAGTCGACTCCCACCTGGTTACGAACCTGGGTGACACCCGCTCCTGGAAGATTCATTCCGTGCCCATCATCAACGAAACCAAAAAGCACCTCGGCAACGTAATCCTCACTTCCGTGGTCACGCTCTCGCTGACCCAGAAATTGACCGGAGTAATCCAGTACCGCAATATGGTGGACTTTATCCGCCAATGGGCTCCGCCTGATTACCTGGAACTGAACCTGGAGGCCATCGAACTGGGACGCGGCCTGGTATGAGTGTTGACGCCATGTCCAAGAACCTGGTCGAATCACTGAAATGGCGCGGCATGGTCCACGACATCATGCCCGGAACGGAAGAACTCCTGTCATCGGGTATGGTCACGGCCTATGTGGGGTTTGACCCCACCGCGGATTCACTTCACATCGGCCACCTGGTTTCCATCATGCTGCTGCGCCATCTTCAGGCCGCGGGCCACCGGCCCATCGCCCTCATCGGCGGAGCGACCGGCATGGTCGGCGACCCCTCCGGCAAGTCCAGCGAACGCAATCTGCTGGATGAAGACGAATTGCGCGCCAACCAGGACGCCGTGGCCCGCCAGCTTGAAAAATTCATCGATACCACCGCAAGCGGGAAGAACAGCGGCCTGATTCTCAACAACCATGACTGGCTGGGGGATTTCAACCTGCTCGATTTCCTGCGCCGGGCCGGCAAGCACTTGACCGTCAATTACATGCTGGCCAAGGAGTCGGTGAAAAACCGCATGGAAAACGGACTCTCTTTCACGGAGTTTTCCTACCAGCTGTTGCAGGCCTGGGACTACTACCACCTCTACACCCAATACGATTGCCGCCTGCAGATGGGCGGATCGGACCAGTGGGGCAACATTACCGCGGGAACAGAATTGATCCGGCGCAAGCTCGGCAAAGAAGCATTCGCCCTCACCTGCCCCCTGATCACCCGAGCGGATGGGCGCAAGTTCGGCAAGACCGAGGCGGGCAATGTATGGCTGGATCCCGACCGCACTTCGGCTTACCAGTTCTACCAGTTCTGGCTCAACGTTTCGGACGAAGACGCCGAGCGTTACCTGCGCATCTTTACCGGCCTGGATCGCAAAGAGATCGACGAACTGGTCGCCGGCCACCGCCGTGAGCCGCATCTCCGTGTCCTGCAACAACGCCTGGCCCGGGAAGTGACCCTGATGGTTCATTCCCCGGAAGCGTTGGAATCGGCCCGCGCCGCCTCGGAAATCCTGTTCGGCCAGGGCACCACCGAGTCGTTGCGTTCCCTGAGGGAAGCGGACCTGCTGGACGCATTGGAAGGCGTCCCCCGGGCGGTCCTTTCACGCGGAAAACTGGCGGCCGATCTGACCGTGGTGGACATGCTGACGGTTCACACCGGCGTATTCACGTCCAAGGGCGAAGTCCGGCGCCTGGTGGCCAACGGGGGATTGAGCATCAACAAGGAGCGCGTCAGCGACCCATCCGCAGCGGTAACCGCCAACGACCTGTTGCACCAGCGTTTCCTGCTGGTGCAGCAGGGCAAGAAACGCTATACACTCATCACAGTGGAATAGGCTCTTCCGGGGACGGATTACAAAAGTACAAATTTATTTCGGTGCTTCTATTCCGGCTGAAATCCACTTCCAAGAATTGATACTTTTGTAATCCGTCCCCAAGTGATTTTATTGCGGATTCTGTTCAGCCAGGGCTTTTTCCGCGCGGCGGCGCACCCATTGGTTGGCGTCTTTTTTCAATGTCTCCAGCAACGGCACGGCCTCACCGGTTTGCAGCCAACCCAGGGCTTCGGCCAGGCTCAGGCGCACATCCACATTGGAGTCGTTGATCAGGCGTCGCGCCAACTCGGGCAGAACCGCACTGCGGCGCCGGCCGAGAATCTGCACCACGGCGCTGCGTACATACCAAACGGCGCCGTTCACCGCATCGGCAAGCACGTCCTCGTCCAGGTTGACATCCGGACTGATGCAGGCCACCACTTCTTCACGGACGCGGAAGTCTTCGATCTGCAGCAGGGACAAAAGCATCGACTCGCTGACAGCGTCACAATTCTTGAGCAGGTTGCGTACCACGGCCGGGCGGTTGGCCGGGGCTTCCCGGTTTACCAGGTCCGCCAGGCGGATCTCTCCACTGTCATGGCTGAGCGAACTGCTCTCCATGGCCTTGCGCGCCGCGTTGGCAACCGAACTGTCCTGGTGGTAGAGAAAGCGGCGAAAGAAAAAGCGATCGCGGTACTTGAGCTCCCGCAGAATCTTCAAAGCCGATGCCATGGTCTTGGAAGAGGTTTCGGACTGCAGCATCTCCTTGAGAAAACGAATGCGATCCTCGGCCGGCCATTGGGTAAACTCCCCTTCCTTGAGAAACTGAATCTGGTCCGAGGCGCTGAGGCAGAGGAAATCCACGATCGCATCTTTCATTGCAGTTTTTCCAGCAGGTGTCCCATCTTTTCCTTCTTGGTCTTCATGTAGCGGATATTGTCTTTGTTGGGCTCTTCTTCCAGGGCAACCCGCTCCACGATCTCCAGGCCGTATCCGGACAGGGCGATGTACTTGGCCGGGTTGTTGGTCATCAGGCGCAGCTTGCGCAAACCGAGGTGAGAAAGGATCTGCGCGCCGATGCCGTAATCGCGCAGGTCGGGGGCGTGCCCCAGTTTCAGGTTGGCCTCAACGGTATCGAGCCCCTCTTCCTGCAATTTGTAGGCCTTGATTTTTTCCAGCAGGCCGATTCCCCGTCCTTCCTGGTTGGTCAGGTAAAGCAGCACCCCGCGTTTTTCCGCGGTGATGCGCTCCATGGCATGCTGGAGCTGGTTGCCGCAATCGCAGCGCAGCGAACCGAAGGTGTCTCCGGTCAGGCATTGCGAGTGGACCCGCACCAGCACGGGATCGTCTCCGGCCACATCACCCTGCACCAGGGCGATATGGGTTTCGTTGTGAATCGAGTCCATGAATCCCTTGATGGTAAAATCGCCCCAGCGCGTCGGCAGGCGGGCTTCCGCCACTTCCCGCACCAGGGATTCCTTGCGCACCCGGTACTTGATGATTTCCTCCACCGTAATGATGGGGATGTCATGGCGGGCGGAGAAATCTTCCAGGTCGGGCATACGCGCCATCGTGCCGTCGGGCTTCATGATCTCGCAGATCACGCCCGCGGGGTTCAGGCCGGCGATTCGCGCCAGGTCCAGTGAAGCCTCGGTCTGGCCATCGAGTCCATGAATCC
>OBLN01000062.1_pt1 | contig 37604 bp, 36 predicted proteins | sample 1519301 | NCBI WGS metagenome assembly OBLN01 (sample SAMEA2452533, study PRJEB22499) | sediment metagenome | reverse complement strand
CAATGCGGCCGCAGGAGGCAATGATGATTCGTCACAACACCTATTTTGCGGGCCGGGTCATGAGCCTGGGACCGGATATCGATTCCGAGCGCTTCACCGTCGGCATCATGGAACCGGGAAGCTATACGTTCAGCACCACCACCATCGAGATCATGGAGGTGATTACCGGCTCCATGGACGTCACTCTTCCCGACGGCAGCCGCCGCAGCGTCGGCCGACATGAATCTTTTGCCGTCCCCGCAGGTACGGAATTTGCCGTGAGGATTTCCGCGCCGACCGCTTACCTCTGCTCCTATCAATAAGCATACATCACTCTGCCATCAATGCGGAGAGGGTTCTCTGGGACCACGGAATTTTGCATGACGGCGGCGGGCAGACGCTCACGTAAAAAACCTTTCGCCCGGCTGGGACTGCTTGTCATCAGTGCCTGCCTGATCACGGCCTGCGGCGATGCCTTTCGCGAGCCATCTTCGCCAACCCGCGATGTGACCGCCTCAGACCCCCGCTCCCAGTGCGGCCCTTACGGCTACGAAACCGGCATCGTTGAATTCCGCGTCCGCCAACCGTTTCACCAGGTGGACGAAACCATCTATTTCAGGGACTGGGGCCGCGAAGAGGCCCGCTATGAAACCGTGCGCGGTAACAGCGGTGAAACCGGGAAAACGCTCCGCCATCAAATCACCATCATCAACGCGGAAGGTGTGTTCACCTGGCAGGTGGAAACCCGGACCGGCTCCCGCAGTCCCCTGCCGCCGCCGGAGCCGTTTCAGGATCTCGAGAAACTCATTCGCCGGGAGGGTGCGCAGTCGGTCCTGAAACGCCTGCAAAGCCTGGGTTTTGAATACCGCCAAACCGAGATGCTGCTCGGCCGCACCTGTCATGTCTTTTTCCGCAGCGGTGGAACGTTCTGGATTCATCGCGGCCTGATGCTGCGCTCAAGAATCCGCATTCAGGATTTTGTCATGCTGCGTGAAGCCGTGCGCTTTGTTCCGGATGCCACAATCGATCCGGAGCGTTTTCAGTTTCCCGGGGATGTGGACCCCTCCACCTTTCCCGATTTGAACGACCTGCTCAATCAAGCCGGCAAAGATGAGGAACCGGGAAAACGTTCCTGAGTCCAATCAGGCCGGATTCTGTCCGCGTCACCGGACCGAACGCCTTGCGCATCGCGCGGGAAAGCCGCCGGACAACTCCCCGCGGGCAAAGGGACGATTCCCTTGCCCGCGGGGTGGTTGCGCCCTCAATCGGGCAGGGTGACGCTGCGGCTAAAGCGATTGTTGCTTTCCTGATTTTCGTCGATCTGATCGCCCGGGTCCACCATGACTTCCACTAAATACCGGTGGCCGGCTCTCAACCGCGGCCGTTGGGATGACCGCTTGTCCGTTCCGCCGAAGCGTCGATCCACATTGAGGTGCTGCCATTCGCCCGGCTCAAGGCGGGCTATGCTCAACGTATCGGAATACACCTCATTCGTACCGTCTTCCAGCAGGCGCCAATTGACACCCACATTGCGCAACTCACCCGCGCCCTGGTCTTGGACGCCGATGCGGAAGCTGAAACGCCAGCGGTAGTGGGAGCTCATATAGATCTTCTTCACTTCGAAGTTATCGATGCGCGCAATCAGGTCGTGACTGCCGGGGATCAGGTGCAGGTTGAGATTACAGGCCCTGGAGTTGTTGGTGCGTACCCGATCGCACCCATCCGGCATGGGCGCCAGATAAGCCTGGACATTGATATCCGAATCACCCCGCAATCCCGCCGGTACGGTGAAAGGCGCACGCACTTCAGCGATGTTGTCGGCATTGAATTCGAGGGGATACTGATTCGTCTCCGCCGGTCCCCTCCGGCTTAACCCCCGCAGCGCCACCACGAGCTGCGGACGACAGACCCCCACCTGCAGGCCGGGCCGGCGGCGCACCTGAACCACGGCGGCCCCCTGCGTGCGGTCGCCGCTGTAGGGGAACTCCCAGACACCGTTTACCTGGAATACGTTGCGGCCGTTGAAATCACGAAAATCCAGGGATTCAACCGCGTAGTCCGCCGGGGTCAGGGGAATAAGCGTTCCCGTGGCGAATTCGCTCTGGGTAATCGCAAACGGCCGGTCGCTGAAATCGTTGGCCGTTTCTTCCTGAAGCCGGACTTTGATGGTGTATCCCGTACCCACGGGAACATCCTCTCCTGAATCCAGCCGGCCAACCGTCCAGCTGAACGAATGCTGGCCGGCGGGCAACCCGCTGGCGACAACCCCCAGGTTGGAGTCGCCCCGCCAGACGGTCACCTGGTACGTACCGGTCGTAATGCCGGTCGTATTCCAGTTGATGTCCTGGCGACTGCCCCGGGCCCAACTTTCTCCGCCGTTGGGACGGGTCACGGTGATGGCGGCAGACGGCGCCCGGGCCACAATCGTAAACGGCCGGTCACTGAAATCATTGGCTTCCTCCCCCTGGAGACGGACCTTGATGGTATAACCGGATCCGGCGGGGATCTCCCCTCCCCTGGCCAGATCGCCTACGGTCCAGCTGAACGAATGCTGCCCGGCGGGCAACCCGGTGGCGACAACCCCCAGGTTGGAATCGCCCCGCCAGACGGTCACCTGGTACGTACCGGACGTAATGCCGGTCGTATTCCAGGTGATGTCGTAGCGATGGCCCATCACCAAATTCTCTCCGCCATTGGGGCTGGTCACGGTAATGCTTTGAGCAGTCAACCCGACTGAGAACAGAACCACCATAACGATGAGTGCGATTTTGAGTTTGTGCATTGATCTTCCTCCTCAAATGGACTTTCAGTTGTAGAATGCAAATACCAGCCGGAATATCTCACTACCGGCTCATTTTCTTTGAAATCCGCGGCATGCGGGAAACAATGGCATGGTTTCGCCGGCAAGTTTTCCAGTTTTATTGTGATATTTTTCCCCCAATTCCTATATTCATGCGGGAGGCAATCAAATGAAATCAAATCTGGCTATATTCGCGGTATTGGTTGCGTTTCTGGTAATGCCCGTGTATGCGGACGCCGTGGAGAAAGAGGTTGAATTGCCATTGGGAACAAAACGCATCGACTCTTCCCCGGACCAGCTGGTTTTCCTCTTGCCCGATGGCAAGCGCCTGGAATTGACCGGTGGAAACAGCGCAGCCGGGTTTTTTCAACAATGCGTGGTAAAGGGTCCCCAGGGCGGTACGCTTTTGCAGGGAGGACGGGCTCATTTTGTACAGCCTTCAATTGAGAAACTGGTGGTGCTGGACCCTTCCGTGCGGCTGGTGGCGATTGACGATGATGTCACCTGGGTTCGCCAGGGAGCTCCGGTCCCCGAAGGCAGTTACCTGCGCATCGGCGATGAAGTGGTCTGGCTGCCCGCCAAGTTGCACTTCACCCTGCTTCCCGGAAAAAGCGAACTGCCGCCACCCCCGGGTCGCCCCAAAGTCCAGCCCCGCTAGGAAAGTTCTTCCGGGGAAGCTTGGGACACCGATGAATGGACCCTCAAGCACGTGTGACGGAGAGGGCGGGAGCCCAAGTGATGAGGCGCACCCTCCGGCTCGGTGATGAAAACGCAAAGACGGGTTCTGAACAAGGAATATAGAAAAAGGAATATGGAGCGATAATCACCAAAGTGCTACGGGCGAAAAATTCTTCGCTGCAACCACTTCGTTATTCAAAATTCAGAATTGTTCATTTAAAATTTCGCCCAGTCCCCCGTCTTTCCCCTACCCCGTTTCCATATCTCTGCGACTGCCTGCGGCAGAAATCCGTGACAGACACCCTTGACAGACGAGCACAAGCGGAGTATACTTTTAATCGGTACCGCGGGGTGGAGCAGTCTGGTAGCTCATTGGGCTCATAACCCAAAGGTCGTTGGTTCAAATCCAACCCCCGCTACCATCCCCCCTTTGAGACAGCATCCAACCATTCTTAACAAAAAATTTCTGCCGTAGCCGTCGAGCGCTTGCCGCGTTATGGTTGAAAAGAATGACCGGGCACAACTCCGTCAATGCGGGCTTATCCGCCATTGCAGCAGGTCTTTGAATGAAATGCAGGCCAGGTTGGTTACAGGTATCCCAGGGACTTCAGGATCTCCTGCTGGCGCTTGGAATAACTCCCCGGCTTCTGCTTGCCTTCGGCGATCGTCCGCGCCAACTCCTTCAATGCGTTGACCAGCTCGGCTTTCAGTTTTGGTGCAGCTTCGGGATCAGCAAACAGGTTGCGTCCTCCGAAGGCATCATTTTCCAGGTTCAGAAACTCCAGGCGCTCTCCGTCCGGCAGGCCCGGCGTAAAAATCAACTGGTAAGGAAAATCGACCAGGGAAAACGTATCACGAAAAGCTTCCGGTGCATAAGAAGCCAGCAGCAGCCTTCGCTGCGGCAGTTTTTCCCGCAGCAACGAAATACCCAGCATGTGTGGAGCCTTTTTTTCACCGGCAAGTTCCAGGATGGTGGGTGCGACATCCAGGTTTGATACGCTTTCCCTGCGCGGCGCGGCGCGGCGGACTCCCTTGCCCGCGATAAAAAGAGGCACATGCGAATACACACGGTTCAGGTAATGAATGTGGCCCACGTGCGCGTTCTTGATCTCGCCGAGGCCTTCGCCGTGATCCCCCATGACCAGGAAAACCGAGTCCTGGTAAAGGCCTTCGCTTTTCAGGAAATCGATGAACCGGCCGAATTCCCGGTCCAGGTACACCATCTCCTCCCGGTACAGGGCCTTGGCGGATCGCGGGGCCAGATGCAGTTTGAGCAGAAATGAAAGCCGGACCTTACGGGTTTCGCGTTCCCGGTTTAGAAATTCGACACGGGAATCCGCGCGCCGGGTAAAGTAGGCCACATTATCTCTGCGCTGCTCCACCCGGTTCCAATCCGGAGCCAGTTCGACCGCCACGGTGCCGGTGTCGGGCAGGCCCTCCAACGCAAAATTCAGAAAGGCGATGTTGTTGATCTTCAACGGCTTCCCGGACTGGTCGATTTCCGGGAGCTTGACGTTCAGATCAAGAATATTGCGGCCCGGTGCCAGGTCAAGCTCCAGGTCAACGAGCATCTGGTCCGTGCTGCGGCTCGAAAAAATTTCGACATCGTTGAAAATTATCCGGAAGCGTTCCCGGTACTCCGGGGAAAAATAGGGCCCATGGGGGTCCGAGTAGTGGATCCAGAAAAAAGCGGGCTGACCCTTGAATTCACGCACCAGTTTCATGGCGTCGGCATTGACTTCATCCGCGGTACGATACCACAGGCCCGGCCTGAAATTTTCCAGGTATTGATCGAAACCGGTGTTCAACCCCGCTTCCGCCCTCAGCACGCCCAGAGATACCACGGCCCCGGTGCGGAAACCCTCTTTTTGCAGGAGTTGGCTGAGCGAAGGTTCCTGGGCGCGATTGATGTTGCCGTTGTTGTAGACTTTCAACAGATGCGGGGGCAGCGAATAGAGCATCGATGCGTGGGAAGGCAGCGTGATGGGGATCAGCGTGCAGGCGTTTTCGAACACTACGCCCTCGGAAGCCAGGCGGGCGAAGTTGGGCGTGAGGTCGTTGTTTTCCAGCGCGGTGTTCAAAAAATCGGCGCGCGCGGTATCCAGGGTGATCAGAAAAATATTCTGCGGCCGTGAAGCGGCGGAGCCTTTACAGCCCGCCAGCACCAACATGGCGATGGAAATAACCACGACAACCAGGCTTATGTGTTTTTTCATGATGTTCCTCTCACCCATCCGGGACCACCCCTGCGTGACGCATCCGTACGCAGGACCCAAACCGCTCAATCCAGTATTTTTATCATAAAAGCGCTGAGATCTCAACTTCACCCAACGATCCCGCCGGATCCGCCACGCATGCATCAAAAATGCGAAAACCGCCGTTTCCCGGTCTCTAATGGAGCGAGCCGGGGGGTCACATCTAATCCGTTTCCGCAGCCCGGCCCGTCGCGTAGGTCTTTTCCAGCAGATACCGCAGCAACGGCCACAATCCCAGTATCAGGCCATATCCAAGGATGAAGGGAGTCAGCCGATCCAGGCTGAAATCAAAAACCACCGGATTCGCGAAGAGGAAGGGGAAAAACTGCCAGAACTCCATCCAGAAAACCGCCTGCACAATCAAACACAGCGCACACCACTTGCCGACCTTGAACGCCTGGTAGCTCACCGAAAAAATCGTATAGGGCAGGGTCAACAGGTTGAGCAGCCCCAGCCATACAACCTGATAATAAAACCCGGGCGAGAACGCCGTAAACACCAGCACCAGCAGGGAACCGCCGAAATACAGCACCCCCAGATCCGCGGTGTGGATCAAGCCGAAAACCGTTCCCGCCGGCGAGTCAATGACCCGCTGACAATCGAAAACCGGGCTTTTGGGGCAGAAACGCTTGAAAAAGGGGACCCGCAACGATCCCAGCAGCAACAGCCACGAAGCCGTCAGGCCCACAACCTTGAGCAGCAGGATCAGCAGGCAGAGGCGCTCGTTACCCCCGTAAAGATACAGGCGTACAAAAAAGAAACCCAGCAGCGAGCCGCAGATGACGGCGGCGACACGAAAACGCAGGCGGGTCGGATTGGATGCGATCATCCTGCATTGTACCACATCAAAGCGCCGTTGCTGATGGGAAACCCTTCGGCCGGCTTCAGGCGGTTGGATTTTTCAACAACGAAAATTTCGGGTCGATTCAGCTCTCAAAATGGTAAAGGAGCAGAATGGTTCCCGTAAACACGGGGGCTTTTGCGTTTTCCACTTCCATGATCACGCCGATGCGCACCCGGGTTATGCCCCGCAGGTCCTTGACTTCCTGCACCTCGGCCCGCAGACGGACCCGCGCACCCGCAGGAACCGCCTGGCGGAAGCGCAGGTTTTCCACCCCGTAGTTCACGGTCATGCGCGAATTGCGCGTTTCAACGAGTTGAGCCAGTAACGGCGGCAGCAAGGAAAGCGTCAGGTAGCCGTGGGCGATGGTGGTTCCAAACGGGGATTCCCGTTTCGCGCGCTCCACGTCCGTATGAATCCACTGGAAATCACCCGTGGCGGCCGCGAAGCGATCAATGCGCTCCTGGTCAATCACCATGTAGTCGGAAACACCGAATTCACCGCCCTCTAGCGCCTTCCATTCCGCGAAACTGGAAACCTGCTTCTGTGCCATAACTCAACTCCCCAAACCAGGTGTATTGAATCCATGATACACATTAAGCCGGGAAATGCAACTCCCGACGAAAGTGATTCAAGCCTCAAAATCCTGCCTGCCGCCGGATGCACTTGACAATCCGTCCGCTCGCGGATACTTTGAACCTCTGGAGGAAACACGCAGTGCCTTCTGAACCCCCCATTCCCGCCGGCGGGGACACGCTGGCAACCTGCCGGGACCTTCTCAATCAACACCTTGGTTTCATTGAAGCCCAATGCCGCCGGGCAGTCCGGCGCTTGGCCGCGGCCGGGCAGAGGCCGGACAGCCTGCAACTCGAAAACGACAGCCTGGAATTGAGCAACCGGGTCATCGACCGCTGCCGTGAAAATGACTACGCCCTGATCCGCCGCTTTGACCACAGGTCGCGGTTCACCACTTACCTGACCACGGTGATCGCCCGCCAGGCGGTCGAGCGCATGCGCAAAAGCCGGGGCAGAACCCGCGCGCGGGAAAGGGCGACAGCGCTGGGAAAGATCGGATTGCAGCTGTTCGAGAAAATTGTACCCCAGGGCCTGGCACCCCGGAACGCGGTGCTTGAACTGTTGCGCGAACCCGCCATTGGCGCAAGCGAACAGCAACTGACGCAGATGGCGGACCACATCCTGGGGCGGCAACGTTCACCTGCCGCGGTGGTCATCTCCATGAATGACTGGGATCAACTCCATGCATCCGCGGAGAATCCCGAGGCCACTGCGCTGGCAAAAGAGCGGCGGGAACGGATTCGCGCCGCGATTTCTCTGTTACGCGGCCACCTGTCCGGAAGCGATTGGCTGCTCCTGCGCCTGCGCTTTCCCGCGGATCAGCAATCCCCCGGGCGCAAAGCGTCCGAAATCGCCGACCTGTTGGGGATCAGCCGTAAAGCCGTGTACCGCCGGCTGGACCGGTTGCTGCCCCACTGCCGCCGGTTGCTGCAAAAGGCGGGAATCGAATACGCCGACCTGATTGCTCCGCAAGCGGGGAATTCCCGCCCCCAAGTCCGACCCAGAACAGGGGGTATGGCATGATACGGAAAGCATCGAACCCCGCCGCTTCCATGGAGCACTCCATCGAGGATGAAGCCCTGCGGGAATTGAACCGCGAAAGGGTAAAACTCGCGCCCTCGTCTCCGTGCCCCGGCGATTCGCAACTGGCCACTCTGGCGGAAGGGCGCCTGGATCGGGCGCAGAGGGAAGTCCTGTTTCTTCACCTGGCGGAATGTGAAGCCTGCCTGGACGCATACTCTCTGATCCGCGAGATGCAGCGCGACAGGTCGTCCCCCCGGGCGCATTGGCTGTCATGGAAGCCGCTGGCTGTTGCCGCATCACTGGTACTGGTCGCCACTTCCCTCTTTATTGTGACCCCCCGCGGCCGCGGGACGACACCGCTGCCGCATGCCGCGGTTGGTGAAGAATTGCCTGAACCCGGCGCAAAGCGGAGCGACCGCGTCTCTGACAGAACATTCGCCGCCACGCGGCATGAAGAAAAGGTCGCCGCTCAACCGGCTCCGGCAGCGCCGCCGCCCGCGCCGGAAAAATCCGCGGCTTCCCGCCCGGCACCTGCCGAAGCGAAGGGCCGCGTTTCGCAGCAGTTGAACCCACAGGCAGAAGAAAGACAGAACCCCCCGATGGAAAAGCGCGCAATGGATGAAAGCACGCAGATGGTACCGGCCCGGTCCGCCCGACCCGCCATGGCGGAAACCTTCGGAGACCGGCACACGGAGATCCACATTCCCGTGCCCGGGGAGAGCCTGGCGGCGGGACGCGTCGATGCGTGGCTGGTGATCGACCGCGGGGGACGGGTGAGCCGGATCCGCCTGAACCCCGCGGAATCTGCTCTGGGCCCGCTCGTGTCGCGGGCATTGCGCAACCACCGCTTTCCTGCGGGCGATACGGATTCCAGGTCGCTGCACCTGGTTGTGGAGTGGAACGGCGAGTCCTGGCGGATTCAGCCTTCCACGTCGTCAAACCCCGGAGAATCCGTCAATGACGGCGGAACTTCATCTTGAGGCGCGGTCGCATCGGCCGTTTTTGCTTCGTTCAGTTTCCGCTCCAGGTCCTGCACCAATTTGCGACACGCCTTTAATTCGCGCCGTTCCCTGATCGCCGGGACAATCAGGAACAGAATCGCGATTCCGGCGCCGAGGGCCAGCGCGATCACCAGCAGCAGCGCCAGGGGGACATTTACCGTGAAACCAACCAGGTACAAAGGAGTCGGAGCCGTGTTGTTCAACGTGAACAAAACAATCAGCACGATGACCAGCAAACCCAGAATCAAGCGTTTGACCATTTCATTTCTCCTTTGACGAAACGCGGGCCGCATGGCCCATCGCGTCCAGGCAGCGTGCCACCCGGCGCACATGATCCGTTGACAGGATCTGGGCCCCTTGCTGGAACAACTCGCGGTATATCCGGTCTCCCCGCCGTCTGGCCCGGCGATCCAGGTGATTCATGGTCCCGAGTATGGCGGGGATGCCGCGCGCGCGCAACATCCGGTACACCTCGGGATCCGGTTCCCGGGTACCCACAAAAGCGACCAGGCGCGAGGCGGGGATTTTCAGGCGCAACAGGTGCGTTAAAGAGGCGGGGCTGCCGGCGGACGCGGATATCACCGCCCGCGGGTCCCGGGTGTGAATCCACTCGGCCCGGGTATGCGAATAGGTGATCACCACGGCATAGCCCCAGGCGCGGTGACGCGCCAGCGCCTCCAGAACCCGGGAATAAACCCGGCTCGACTTGACATCCAGCGTCAGAACGCATCTTCCCCGGGCCCACTCCAGGGTCTCTCCCAGAGTGGGGATGCGAAATGAAGTCAACTTTCCGGAAGGATCCCGCAAACGCAAGCCCCGCAGGCCGGAAAGATCTCTGGCTGTTACCGGACCCTTTCCATCAGTGGTTCGATCGAGCGTATCGTCGTGCATCAGTACGGCTACGCCGTCGCGGGAAAGCCGCACATCGCACTCGATGATGCACGGGGCCAGCTCCAGGGAGCGGGCAAAGGTTTCAAGCGCGTTTTCCGGCAAACCGGGACCCGGGCCGCCGCGGTGTGCGCTGATCAGGCGCGCGTTGCCCCCGCTTCCCCACAGGTAGGCATGCAACTGGTCCGGGTCGCTGAATCCGCGATACGCGGGCACGCGTTCCCGCGGTTGAGCAGAGCAGGCTCCGAGTGCCAGGATCAGGCTCGACACACCCAGCCGAAACAAGCATTTCATCGTCATGGTTTTGCTGAAATCCGCCATTCCAGACTAGCAAAGCCGGCGGCAAAGATCAAGCGGGATCGAATCCGGGCGGTTGACAGCAACCCCGGGAAAGAGTAAAATTCCCAGTGCGGAAGCAACTGCGGTAAAGCCCGTATTGCCCGCCGGATGAGCCATTCAACCCCACGATAAAGGAGGTGGACATGAAAGTTCAACCTTTGGATGACCGCGTGCTGGTAAAGCCCGTTGAGGAGGAGCAGCAGAGCGGCTCCATCATTATCCCCGACACGGCCAAGGAAAAACCGATTGTCGGTGAAGTCAAGGCCGTTGGTACGGACGAAGAGATTCAGAAACTCATCAAGGTCGGTGACCGGGTGATCTTCGGCAAGTACGCCGGCGAAGAGATCAAGCTTGAAGGCGAGAAACACCTGATCATTTCCCGTTCCGACCTGTTGGGGAAAATCGAATAATTCCCCGCGTCCGTAAGCGCTTCATGACGCGCGGATGGGAACAGCCTTTCCTTCAAGGCCCAAAGCCTTGATTCAAGGGGTTCCGCTGCTGGGGAGCGGTTCCCCTTTCAGGTGTCTTTGCCGCCGAATCTCAAACAAAAGGATACCGGCGGCGACCGATACGTTGAGTGATTCGACTTCCGGACAGATCGGGATCCCGACCTGTTGATCCACCTGCCGCAACACCGTCGGGGAGATTCCGCCCGCTTCACTTCCCACAACCAGCACAAGGGGTACGGTGAAATCGGCCTGTGCGTAATTGCGCGCGCCGGACACGGCCCCGAATATCCAGTACCCCGATCGTTTCATCAGATCCAGGTCGTCGGTCAATTTTCTGGAAACCACGATCCGGCTCTGCAGCAACGCACCGGCGGAAGCGTGGAGAACGGCCTCGTTCAAGGGAGCGCTGCGCCGACGGGGAAGGATCACCCCGTCCACGCCCGCGGCCGCCGCCGAACGCAGCAATGCCCCCATGTTGCCGGTATCGGTCACTCCGTCCAGCAAAACAAAAAGACGGTTCCGTGCAGCCTGCAGCGCCGCCTGCAGCGGGATCGGTTCCACCGCGGCGATCTCGGCGCATACCCCCTGGTTGACGCCGCCGGCGCGGCGGTCCAGCGCTTCGCGGGGAACAAACTGATACAGTATTTCCCGCTCCCGGCACAGGTTCTTCAACTGCTGCACGCGGTGATCGCGCTGATTGCGGCTGATCCAGACTTTCTGCACCGGCCGGCCGGCGCGCAGCGCTTCAATAAGGGCGTTCATCGAGGTGATCATCATGTTGCGGTCATTATACATCGCCGGCCTCAGCGCTGCAAAACCATGCCCGCGCTTGTTGCCGCACCCCGGTTGTGTTACACTGCAAGCGGCTCTTCCAGTGCCGTTTTCCCGAACCGGTGCAACAGCGATGATGGAATTCTACAGTCTCGGCAGCAGCTCGCGGGGCAATGCGTTTCTGATCCGCACCGGGACCGATCACTGGCTGATCGACGCCGGCCTGAGCGCCGCTGAAATCACCCGCGAACTGCATGGCTACAACCTGACTCCCGACCGCCTGGCGGGCATCTGGATTACCCATGAGCACATCGACCATGTCCGCGGACTGGGCGCGTTGCTGCGCCGGGCCCCCGTTCCGGTTTTCATTTCACCCCGATGCCTCGCGGCCTCCGGCATGCGGCTTCCCCGGGAGCTGGTGATTCCCATCCAGGCTGGTGAGGTCGTGAGCGCGGGGGCGGCAGAAATCCGCGTCCGGGCCAAATATCATGATGCCGCAGATCCGCTGTTTTTTACCTTCGTTTACGCGCAGCGGGCGGTCAGCATCATCACCGACCTGGGGTTCGCCTGTGACAACGTGCTCGCGGCGGTCGCCGAATCAGATGGCCTGATTCTGGAAGCCAATCACGACCCGGCCATGTTAATCCGGGGACCCTACCCGTTGTTTTTGCAGCGTCGCGTCAGCGGAGACCACGGTCATCTCTCCAATTATCAGGCCGCCGACCTGCTGATCCGGGCAGCGACACCGCGGCTGCGCCATGTCCTGCTGGCGCATATTTCACGCACCAACAACACGGATGCCACCGCCTTGAAAACGATTCTGGACGCCCTGTCCGCCAGGCCCGGCGCGTCCTTACCGCGCCTGTACACCGCCCCCCATTGCGGCGGAACCACTCCGATCAAGTTATAAAAAAAGTTGGAGAGTTGGAGAGTTGAAAAGTTGGAAAGTTGGAAAGTTGAAAAGTTGGAAAGTTGGGAAGTTGGAGAGAAGGTGGCAGGTATCAGGTGACAGGAGGCAGAGGGCCAATCATCACAACTCTTTCTACTTCTTCCCTCTTCAACTCTTCAACTCTTCAACTTTTCAACTTTGAGTCGGCCGCGACTCCAGGTACCGTTTCAAGCCGTCTTTCCAATGCGGCATGCGGTCCAGATCCTGCTCCTGTAAACGGGCGTTTTCGAGTACCGAGTACTTGGGGCGCTTCACTTTGACGGCAAACTCACCGGGAGCCGCCCGGCTCAGGCGCACGTTGCTCCCGGCCAGAGAAAAGATTTCGCGGGCGAATTCATACCAGCTGCATTCTCCGGCGGCGGTCACGTGGTACAAACCGGGTTCGGCTTCCGCCGCGATCATTGTCTTGACCTGAGCCGCGATGTCCGCGGTAAAGGTCGGCGACAGGAACTCGTCATCCACAACCCGCACTTCCTCGCGTTCCGCAGCCAGCCGCAGCATGGTTTCCACGAAATTGCCGCCCTTGGCGCGGCAGGGGCGGTGGCCGTAGATCCCGGACACCCTCAGGATGCAATGCCGGCTCCAGGCCGCGGAGATGTAGAACTCCCCGGCCAGCTTGGTATTCGCATACACATTCAACGGCGCCGGGCAATCGGTTTCCGTATACGGTTCCCGTTTCAGACCGTCAAACACGTAATCAGTGCTGATATGATACAGAAAAATCCCCCTTTCGCGGCAAACCGCGGCCAGCGCGGCCGGCCCCAACGCGTTGACGCGATAGGCCTGCTCCGGATCCGCCTCACATTTCTCTACATGGTGCATGGCGGCGGTGTTGACCACCAGTCCGGGAGCGGCCTGATCGATCGCCGCGCGGATACTCCCGGTATCCGCCATTTCGATGCGATCATGATTCAGGGGAACAACCTCGTGTCCGGCAGCAACCAGCGTATCCAGAATATCACTGCCCAGCTGCCCATTGGCTCCGATCACGACGATCTTCACATGTACTCCTTGCGCGCCGGCGAATCGTTTTCCCGGGCCAGGCGCTTGAATACCTGGATATTGTAATAGTTGGGGTTGTCAAAATCGCGGAAGCGCTCCAGGTTGGCCACCAGGTCTTCCACGATCGATTCCACGCTGTGCTGAGGATGAAAACTCAACACCTTCTTGGCTTTTTCGATACTGACCTTGTAATTGCGGTAATCCTGAATGTGCTTGATGTTCAGCTTGATGTCCTTGTTCAGGAACTTCTTGACGCCGCTTTTCACCAGGTCACCGATTTCACCCACGGTGTAATTCCCCGACGCCACGTTGAACACACCCGAAATGGCGCCATTGGCTTCGATGGCGCGGATATAGGCCATCGCGGCATCACGGATGCCCAGTACCGGCCGCCAGATGGCCGGATTGTTAACCGTGATTTCCCCGGTTGTCACCGCGCTCTTGAACATGGTGTTGACCACCAGGTCAAGGCGCATGCGCGGACTGTATCCGCTGACCGTCCCCTGGCGCAGAGCGATCACGGAAAAATCGCTGTCCTGCATCTGCATCACCGCCTGTTCGCCCTGGAGTTTCGAAATCCCATAGGGATAACCGCAGACAGCCGGCGATTCTTCGTCGTACAGCTCGTTGACCGTGTAGCCGTAAACCGAACAGGAACTGGCGTAAATAAAGCGTTTGACACCGGCCTGTTTGGCGATGTAGCCCAGATACGCCGGCGCCGACGCGTTGTAGATAAAATTCTGCGCCGGGGAAAACTCGGCCATGGGATCATTCGACAAGCCGGCCAGGAAAATCACCATATCGTAATCGGCCAGATCGGCCGCTGAGAGGTCGAAGATGTTCTTATTGATCAGCCCGACCGCTTCGGGCAGATGATTCCCGAACCAGAACAGATCATTGACATCAACATGATATCCCCGTTCCAGCAGGTGGGGGATCATCACCGAACCGATGTATCCGGCGCCGCCGGCGACCATGATCTTCATAAGGTGACTCCCTTGGTGGTTTTCATGTATTGAAAATTCGCAGACTCCGGAGACTGCAGCCATTGCTCCAGCGTGCGGGCCGCGCGGTCCTTATCCGAAATGACCGGGTCCTTTACCGGCCATTCCACGCCGATTGCGGGGTCATTCCAGAGAATCCCCGATTCACCCTGCTTGTTGTAGACTCCCGTGCACTTGTATTGAATATCCGCGCTTTCCGACAGTACGCAGAATCCGCGCGCGAATCCCGCCGGCGCCCAGACCTGGCGGCGGTTTTCTTCCGAAGCCTCGATGCCGACCCATTGGCCCAGTGTGGGTGAACCCCTGCGGATGTCGACGGCCACCAGGAAAGCGCTTCCCCGGGTCACCCGCATCAACTTCCCCATGGGGGGTTCCCATTGAAAGTGCAGGCCGCGCACCACTCCCCGGGAAGAGCGGGAATGGTTGTCCTGCACAAAATCCAGGTCCAGGCCGATTTCCAGGAACTGGTCGCGACGCCATGTTTCCATGAAAAAACCGCGGTCATCCTGAAAGATATCCGGAACCAGCACAAAAACATCGTTCAGGTATTTGGCTTCCAGCTGGATACGCATTGCGATTCCTCCGTTGTCACCGGCTAAAGAAATCCAAGCGGCAAAGCCTTAGTGTAACCGATTCCGGAGGTTTGTCAAGCAAGTGCCGGAGCGGCGGCGCTCAGCGATCCGCCTCCGGAATAATGACCCACAGAATCAGGTAAACCAGGATACCGGGAAAGGCCACGGACATCACGGAGACGATCACGTACAGCAGGCGGACCACGGTCGGGTCCATATCGAAATACTCCGCCAGGCCGCCGCAGACTCCGGCGATCATGCGATTCTTACGAGATCTCGTCAACCTCTTCTTCATGCTTCCTCCGTTTGCAGGGCGTCGCTCCCAGGCATACGTCGCGGTACTCACAAAAACCGCAACGAAAGCCTTCATTGCGGGGAAACCGCTCCGCCTGGATGCCGTCAGCCACGTACCCGATGACCTGGAACAGGTGTTCGCGGTCATCGCTTCCGGCAGCCACTTCCAGTAACTGGCTGTGCACGGACTGACCCCTGCGGGAATACACAACGCAAAACCGCTGCTGTGAGTTCGCGTTTCCAAAATTTTTTTCAAAGAGATAGTTATAGATCTGCATCTGCAGTTGCGCATGCCGGACACGGTTGGCGGACCAGCGCGCCGTAGCGGTCTTGAAATCGGTGATGGAAAGATCTTTTTCCACCAGGTCGATCACGCCCCGCAATTCAACCGGCTGGTTGTCCAGGGGAGCGGTCAGCTCTTTTTCCACCATCAACGGGTCGAACCGGGGTGCCAGCTCGTGAAAAAAGTGTTGCACAAAAGCGTGCCCACGCCGGGAGACCCGCTCCGGGGAATCGTCCCAGCGCACAGCCTGCGCGCCGCGCAGGCGCTGAAACGAATCCGCGAAACAGGCATCCGTCTCGTCCAATCCCGGCATGGATCCCGCGAGCCGGGCAGTGAAATACCATTCCAGAACGCTGTGAAAAACCGTTCCCAGCAGCAATTTGTCATTCAGCGGAACGGGCACCTGTTCAATATAGGCGTACTGGTATTTGCGTGGACAAATCAGGTAGGTACGGATCTGGCTGTAAGACAGATGGCCGCGGGGAAAATCCACCGGGGTCAGGTGTTGGATGCCGTGCGGTTCAGCAGGTGGCTCAGTCTGGATTTGTAACGGGAACCGGTATTGGCGTGAATGGTCCCCTTGCTCACGACTCGATCAATTACGGAAATCACTTTGGGATACAGGCTGCGGGCGGTGTCCAGGTCTCCGGCATCGATGCTCTTGCGGAATTTCTTTATCTGGGTCCTCATGCGGGAACGGTTCATTTTGTTGACCATGCGCTTGCGCAAGTCACGGCGATGCTTTTTGATGGCAGACATGTGGTTGGCCATAGACAATCCTCCAATAAAGAACGCAATATACCCCATAGCGAAGCATTTGTCAATGCCGGGACCCCCCGGAATTTCCATGTAGACACCGCTTTTGAAAACCGCCGCGATTCGTTCGCAATCGGCGTCGGCGGCTTGACTCTTTTCGCGACTCTCTGATAAGATCATGCGCAGGGGTTGTCCCAACCTCCGGCAGCGGATCCGGACGCATTGCGGATCTTCAAGGACGGCGAACACAACCGAGGAGGCTGCGGTGGAAAAAACCATCCACATCAAGGACGTACTGGAATTTGCCATCGCCATTGAAACCAATGGCTACAAGTTCTACACCGAAACCGCCAAAAAGTTTTCCGGCCTGAAGACCGTGCAGATGTTTCACTTCCTGGCGGAAGAAGAGTTGAAACACGAGCATTACTTCCGCAGCCTCATGCTGCAACAACCCGATTTCATCCCCAGCCCCACCCTGACCGACGCTTATCCCATCTTCCGCGAGGATTTCCTCAATTCCTTCGCTTTCGCCGACCGCCACACCTTTGATCACACGATAGAAACCGTGGACTCGTTCAAAGACGCCATCGCGCATGCCATTCAATTCGAAAAAGACACGGTGGTCCTCTACTCCAGTATCCGCAAGCACATCGATCCCCAATACCACGAGCAGCTGAGCACCATCATCAACGAAGAACTGGGCCATATCGGCCTGCTGCTGACCCTGCGGGAATCCAGCGATTTTGTGCCGGACACCGAGCAATACCGCTGACCCGATGACGTCTCAACACCCCGCCATACTGGAATTGTGCCACCTGGTCAAGGACTTCGACACCAAGCGCGCGGTGGACAACGTTTCCTTCAGCCTGGAGCGCGGCCAGATCCTGGGCCTGCTGGGGCCCAACGGGGCCGGCAAAACCACGACCATCCGCATGATCATGAACATCATCGCCCCGGATTCCGGGGAGATCCGCATTCTTGGAGAAAGCTTCTCTGAAGCGCTCAAGGATCGCATCGGCTATCTCCCCGAAGAACGCGGCCTGTATCGCAAAATGACGATCGATCAAAACCTGGATTTCTTCGGCCGCCTGAAAGGCATGGATCGCAAAACGATTTTTCCCCGCAGCAGCGAGTTGCTGGAGAAATTCGACCTGATCCGCCATCGTGGGCAACGCATGGAAGAGTTGTCCAAGGGCATGGGCCAGAAGCTGCAGTTCATTGTCGCCATTCTGCACGCACCGGATCTGCTGATTCTGGACGAGCCCTTTTCCGGCCTTGACCCCGTCAACATCGAAAAGGTGAAGGACACCATCCTGGAATTGAAGCGAAGCGGAATATCGGTAATCTTTTCCACCCACCTGATGGCCTACGCAGAAAAGATCGTGGACACCGTTGTCATGATCCATGAGGGACGCAAAGTCCTGGACGGCCCGCTTTCCCGGATTCAGGCGCAGCACGGCCGCCGTCTGGCGCGGATCATCTACGATGGAGACGGCGGCTTCGTCTCGCAGCTGGACTACGTGCGCCATGTTTCCGACTACGGTCGCGAGATGGAGATCGAATTGGCAGGCGACAACCAACGGCAACAATTGTTGCGCGACCTGGTGACCCGCCTGGATATCCACCACTTTGAGATGTCCGACCCCTCCCTGCACAATATCTTTTTGCGCCAGGTGGACAGCAAATCATCCGTAACCGCGGACCCGGACGAACGGCCATGAAAATACTGCCCATCATATCCAGGGAATACCGCATGATTGTGAAGAAACGGTCTTTCCTGATTTCCACCCTGCTGACTCCGGTCCTGATGGGGGGACTGATCTTCCTGCCCATGCTTTTCACGCGCATGGCGCGGGAAGAAAAAACCATTCATGTACTGGACTATTCGCAGACCGTCGCCGAAGCCCTGGTCAGGGACAGCCGCGAGAAAGCGGCAAACCTGAAATTGCATGCAGCGCCGGTTGACAAAACCACGTTCGAAACCGCCATGCAACGTTACCGGCCGCTCATCCTGAAAAAAGAAGTCGACGGTGTGTTGCTGATTCCCCGGGATATTTTCTCCGCCCGCAAGGTACGCTACTACGGCCGCAACATATCCGATTTTGAAACCAACCGCTTCCTGACGGATGCGGTCGGCGCGATCATCACCCGCCACATCCTCGACCGGCAGCAGATCGACCCCGAAATCATCAAAGACGCCACGCGCGGGATCGAACTGGATACCTTCAAAGTAAAAAAGGAAGGAATATCCCGTTCCAGTTCCGGAATGGACTATGCCATGTCCATGATGATGCTGACCATTCTGTTCTCCATCATCATGGCGTACGGTCAACTGATCATGCGCGGAGTCCTGGAAGAAAAGAACAGCCGCATCGTGGAAATCCTGGTGTCGTCCACCCGTGCGGTTACGGTGTTTTTCGGAAAAATAATCGGCATCGGCCTGGCCGGCCTCACCCAGGTAGGCCTCTGGATCCTGCTGGGAGCGGTTTTCATCCTGCAGTCATCGGTTCCCGTGAGCCAGGGGATTCGGGCCTTTCTGACGCCCGCCCTGGCCGGCTGGTTCGCCCTGTTCTTCGTGTTGGGGTACTTCATTTTCGCCATTCTTTTTTCCATCGTCGGGGCGGCGGTCAACACGGACGAAGAAGCCCAGCAATTCGCCGCGCCGATCACCTGGCTGCTGGTGATCCCGTTTATCCTGGGGATCCTGGTAACCCAGAGCCCCGACTCGCTTCCCGTGGTGATTGCTTCGCTGATTCCCCTGTTCTCTCCGACCCTGATGTTCATGCGCATCAGTGTCTCGATGCCGCCCCTGGGCCAGGTCATGGCCGCGGTGGTTTCATCCCTGGTCACCATCTGGTTTCTGGCCTGGCTGGGTGCCAAGATTTTCCGCACCGGCCTGCTGATGTACGGCAAGAAACCCTCGATACGCGAAATCATCCGCTGGGTGCGCTACCGCTGATCATCGCAGCGCGGCGCGATACAGGGTTTCGTTGATTTCGGCCTCAACGGCCGGAAGTCCCGGAAATACGTCCGCCCACATCCTCCGGTCTTCCATGCAGAGATAAAGCGGCACTTCCATGGATACATGCCGGCGGATCTCCGCAGCCACCACCTGGTACATGTCGCGCCGCAACGGCCGGAAATAGCGGAACTTGCCGTCATATCCCCGCACCAATTCTCCGGAGAAAAGCCGCGATGCGGGCCGGGAAAGGATGATCTCTCTCAGGGAAGGAGGAAAACGCAGGGTTCCCAGGCTCCACCAGGCCAGGCTGGCCTGCGGGACCCGATTCACGATCTCGCGCACCAGGGCCGGATACCATTCGCGCCAGTCGGGAACGGCAATCATGGGGTCGAAATGCACCCCGACCCGGTACCCTTTCTCCGCCACGGCGGTCATTGCCGCCAGGCGCTCGGAAAGCCCCGGGGCGCGATGCTCTTCCCGGCGACACACCGGATCCGGATTCAGCGACCAGCTCACCACCACGTTGCGCGGCACGTTTTCGGCCTGCAACAGGTTCTGCACCGCCACCGACTTGGTCTTGAATTCGAAAACCATCTCGGGAAAACCGGCGAAAAGCTTTAGAATCCAGCGGGACTGCCCGGTCAGTGGATCCAATGCCAGCGAATCCGCCAGTTCGCCGGTACCCAGACGCATGTGCGGGCGGTTCCGGTATGCCTCGAGTTCCGCGACCAGGGCTGCGGTGTTGGTAAACATCAGCGGCTCCGGGTCATCCAGATAGACCTGAAGAATACAGTAATTACAGGCGAACGGGCATCCCTGCAGCAGATCGATGTTGTAGTAGCCGCAGGAAACCGTATCCGGGGAACAGGGACAATGGCGCACAAAAGGTCCGGTCTGCGGCGCGGTGCGGATCATTGCCTGATCATAACCGCTTCAACGTTGGTGCGCAATCCCTCGCGCCTCGAGGGACGGGCCTGAAAGCCCTTTCGTGTTGACTCTATCGGCGAAAAAGAATACCATGACGGCATGAAAACCCTGCGCGTGGCGATCATCGCCCTGATTACCGCCGCGCTGCTCTACCTGTTTTTCCGCGGCATCGATTTTTCCATGGTCTGGAGAATGGTACGCCGGATTCATCCCGGCTACCTGCTGCTCTTCACGCTGGGACTGCTGGTGCAGCAATGGTTGCGCGGATACCGCTGGGCCATCCTGTTGCGCCCGCGTGCGGCCGACGCGCGCATCCTCACCCTGGTGAATTTCACCATGATCGGGTTTCTCATCAACACGCTGGTTCCGGGACGGATCGGAGAACCGGCCAGAGGGATCCTGGTTGCGCGCAAACTGGGCATCAAAAGTGCCCACGGACTGGCTTCCGTGGTATTGGAAAGGCTGATCGACGCCCTGGTGGTGGTGTGTCTGTTCCTGATCTCTCTGTTGTATCTCAAGCAGACCTCTTCGCCGTTCATCACTTCCATGCGCCAGGTGGCCTGGGTGGCGTTGCCCCTGTTCCTGGGGGCGTTCGGCCTATTCTACTTCATGAACCGCGAGAGCGGTTTTGCCTGGACAACCCGCCAGATCACGCGCCTTTCCCGCCTGGCCCCCTCCCATCGCCGCCAGCGCCTGGGCGATTCCCTGCTGCACTTCATAACGGGATTGCGGTTGCAATTGGGCGTGAAAGAGTTCATGAAACTGGCCGTATCCTCTCTGGCCATCTGGTTGTGCATGGCGCCGGTGTACTGGATGATGTTCAAACCCATGGGCATTCAGGCGACATTGCTGGAAGCCTTGAACTACACCTGCATTATCGCCGCAGCGGCTTCGATCCCCACGCCGGGGATGGCCGGCAGCCTGGACGCGGCTTCGCGAATCACCCTGGTCAGCATTTTCGGCGCTGAAGCCAACAGCGCGGTCGCCTTCACCCTGATCGTGCATGTGGGGCTGATCCTGGTGCTGGTTGCGACCGGCCTGGTCGCACTCGCAATCGAAGGTGTGAATTTGAAAGGAATCCGCCGGATCCGGGAGGAAGCATGAAGTGCAGCAGATGCGGTAATCTGGAAGATCGCGTGATTGAAACGCGGGAAAGCCGCGACGGATGTTACATCCGGCGCCGGCGCGAATGCCTGCAATGCGGCTTGCGTTTCACCACCTATGAGAAAGTGGAGAGCATCCCGGTGCTGGTGGTCAAGAAGGATGGCCGCCGGGAACCCTTCAACATGGATAAAATCCGCAAAGGCCTTTACCGCGCCGTGGAAAAGCGCCCGTTGTCCACCAAGCAGATCGAGCAACTCGCCGGCCAGATCGAGAACCTGGTGAACGCATCGGAAAAGGAAGTGTCCACCAAGGAGATCGGTGAACAGATCATGTCCCGCCTGAAACGCATGGATAAGGTGGCGTATGTACGTTTCGCCTCGGTATACCTTGATTTCAAGAGCCTGGAAGAATTTCTTTCCGAGCTTCACAATCTTTTGCAAAAGGAGGAATAGATGGCAAAGAAAACCCTGGTGGTTCAGGGCATCCGTCCCCACGAAAACTTTTCCTCCGGCTTCAGCACCCATGTGGACTGGGAGCCCAGAACAAACATTGTCGCCTGCCGGAAAGAATTGATCATTGAAATGGAGTTGCCGGGGGTGGTTCGCGAGGACATCAGCATCGTGCTGGAAAACGACCGGGAACTGGTGGTCAAGGGGACCAAGCCCAAGCCCGTGATCGATGAGCCCCAGGTGGCCTACTACCTGTTTGAGCGCGAATTCGGTCAATTCTACAAGCGCATCGGCATCGACTTCCCCCTGGACACCGAACGCATCGAATCCGAGATCCGCAATGGCGTCCTCACCGTGCGCATCCCGCGCAAAGTCCGCGAGACGGTCTCCATATCCGTGAAATAGCGAGGCAATCAATGGCTGAAGAAAAACCCGTGACACCCGATCCCGCTGAAACGGAATCAGACGAGGAAAACACTTCCGGGAGCCTGAGCGTACCCGAGGAATTACCGGTACTCATCCTGCGAGACGTGGTGGTTTTCCCTTTCATGATCGTTCCCCTGTACGTGGGCCGGGCGAAGTCCAAACGCGCCGTCGACCATTCGCTGAACTCGGACCGCATGATCCTGCTCTTGACGCAGAAACAGGCTGAGGTCGAAGACCCGTCACCGGACGAGATGTACCTGACCGGGACCGCCGCCCTGATCGTGCGCATGCTCAAGCTGCCCGACAGCCGCATGCGCGTGCTGGTGCAGGGAATCGCACGCATGCGCGTGAAAGCCATTCGCGACGACGGGCAGATGCGCATAGCGGAGATTTCCCCCCTGGAAGATGCCGATCCCGAGAACCTTTCCATCCGCGACCAGGCGCTGATCCGCAACGTGCGTGAAAAATTCGAGCAGATGGGCAAACTGGGAAAACAGATTCCCAATGAAATCCTGGTGGTTACGGAAAACATCGAAGAACCGGGGAAACTGGCGGATATCATCGCGGCCAACCTCAACCTCAAGATTCCTCAATCCCAGAAAGTCCTGGACGAAGCCAACAGCATGTTGCGCCTGCAGGTCGTGCATGAATACCTCAACTACGAGCTGGAAATGCTCAGTATCCAGAACCAGATCAACCTCAAGGCCCAGGGAGAAATGGATAAGAACCAGCGCGAATACTTTCTGCGCCAGCAACTCAAGGCCATTCAGAAAGAACTGGGTGAAGAAGGTGAAAACGCGGATGAAATCCGTGAATACATCCAGCGCATGGAAAACGCCAAACTGCCGGAAAATGCCCGCTCGGAAGTCGAGAAAAACATCGAACGCCTGGAAAAGATGCATCCGGAATCGGCGGAAAGCACGGTGGTGCGCAATTACCTGGACTGGATGCTGGATCTGCCCTGGAGCCGTTCCACGCGGGACACGCTGAACCTGAAAAAGGCCGCCCGCATCCTCAACCAGGATCATTACGGCTTGGAAAAGGTCAAGCAGCGGATTCTGGAGTACCTCAGCGTGCGTAAGTTGACGGCCAGCGCCCATGGCCCCATCCTCTGTTTCGTCGGCCCCCCGGGCGTGGGAAAAACATCGCTGGGACGGTCCGTCGCGCGCGCGTTGAACAAGAAATTCGTGCGCATTTCACTGGGAGGCGTGCGCGATGAAGCGGAAATCCGCGGTCACCGGCGCACCTACGTGGGCGCCCTGCCGGGAAAGATCATCCAGGAATTGAGACGCGCGCAGGCCAACAACCCGGTTTTCATGATGGATGAAGTCGACAAAATCGGCGCGGATTTCCGCGGCGACCCCTCGTCGGCATTGCTGGAAGTCCTGGATCCGGAACAGAACAACGCGTTTATCGACCATTACCTGGGCGTACCTTTTGACCTGTCCCGCGTGATGTTCATCACCACTGCCAACATGCTGGAACCGATCCAGCCCGCGTTCCGCGATCGCATGGAGATCATTCACCTGCACGGTTACACCGAAGAAGAAAAACTGGAGATCGCCCGCCGCCACCTCATCCCCCGCCAGGTCGCTGAAAACGGTTTGGGGGATGACCTGATCCGCTTTACCCCGGGAGCGATCCAGAACCTGATCCGCTATTACACCCGTGAAGCCGGCGTACGCAACCTGGAACGGGAAATCGGCAGCATCTGCCGCAAAATCGCCTACGCCGTGTCATTAAAGCAACGCAAATTATACAAGATCACCGCCGCGAACCTGGAAAAATACGCCGGCGCGCCCAAATTGTTCAAGGATCAATTGCTGGAAACGGACGCGGTCGGCGTGGCTACGGGCATGGCTTGGACGCCTTATGGAGGCGACCTGCTCTTCATCGAAGTGAAGTTGATCCCCGGCAAAGGCAAGCTGATCCTGACCGGTTCCCTGGGAGATGTCATGAAAGAGTCAGCTACCGCGGCGTTGAGTTTCCTCAAAGCCAACGCCAAATCCCTGGAACTGGAACCCGCCGTGTTCGACAACCGTGACATTCACATTCACGTGCCCGAGGGAGGGATTCCCAAGGACGGGCCTTCGGCGGGCATCACCCTGACCACGGCATTATGCTCGGCCTACCTGAGCGTGCCCGTGAAAAAGGATGTATCCATGACCGGAGAGATCACCCTGCGCGGGAAAATCCTCCCGGTCGGCGGCATCAAGGAAAAGGTCCTGGCGGCGCGCCGGGCGGGGATCCAACAGGTTCTGCTGCCCGAAGAAAACCGCAAGGACCTGTCGGAAATGAAGCCCGCGGAGCTGAAGGGAATTCAATTCCATTTCATTTCACGCATTGAGGACGCCGTCAACCTGGCCCTGATCCGCAACGTTTTTCATGAATGAAGAAAAGCTGGTCCGATATCTGCAGCGAAAATTTACCTTTCCACAGGGATGCGGCATCGGTGACGACGCCTCGGTTAGACGTTTGAACGCGGACGATGCGCGGGGAACCCGCATCGTGGCCAAGGACCTGTTTGTGGAAGGCACCCATTTCAGCCTGGCGCACTACACCCTGGCGCAGGCCGCGGAAAAAGCGGTCGGCGTCAACGTCAGCGACATGCTGGCCATGGGAGGGGAAGGCGAAGAGATCTACCTGGGGCTGGGGTTTCCGCCCGCAACCCCGTGGACCCGGATTGCGGAAGCTTTCAACGGCGTGCACCGGGCATGCCGGCGCTGGCACTTGAAGCTGGCGGGCGGGGACGTCGCCAAAACGCCGGTCTGGTTTTTTTCCGTCACCATCATCGGCCGTGCCGTGCGCCCGGTATTCCGCAACGGGGCGCGGGCCGGCGACCTGGTCGGTCTGGCCGGCCGTTGCGGCGAATCCGCGCTGGGTTTGATCCTGATGCAGCGCAACTCGCCGGACCCGTATTTTTCCCGCAGACACATCCGCGTCGATCCACCCGTGCGCGCAGCCCGGGAGTTGGCACGAACGGCCTCGGCCATGATCGATGTTTCCGACGGGTTGACCAAAGATCTGTCACGAATCCTGTCCGCTTCCGGCGTGGGCGCGCTGATCGATGCGGACAAGCTGCCCATCAGCCGCAGAATGGCGGCAAGTTGCCGTGAAAACGGCCTGGACGCGACCCGACTCGCCCTGACCGGGGGAGAGGATTACGCGTTGCTGTTCACCATCCCGCCCCACCGGCTGGCTCATCTCGATCCCGGTCTGCGAGCCGTGCGCATCATCGGGCGCATCCGGCAATCCCCCCGCCGGCTGGTGCTGTTGGACAAAGGCCGCATCCAGCCGCCGCCCGCGGGTGGATACGATCACTTCGCCGCCCCCGAGCCATAACCCTCCGGGTTTGACAATTCCGTGATTTTGGTGTATACAGGGACAGAATGAAAAAATCCTTGCTGTGGATTCTGGCCTGTGGATTCGTGTTGCTCAGACCGTTGCCGGGTCAGGATGATTATCTGAAAATCACCGCCTCGATCACTCCCGAAGTCATCCGCCAGGGCGAAGAAGGTGTGCTCACGCTCAAAATTCAACCACGGGAAAACCTGCGGATTTCATCCGCCCCGGAGTTTGTCATCAAGTTGGCCGAAAACGCCAACCTGACATTTTCCAAGTATTTTTTCACCGCATCTGAGCTGGACTTTGATACCGAACAGGAAGGCAACCTTGTCTACCTGGCGCTGGACAAGGAAATCACCATCCCCTTCAAGGTAAACGGCAACTCGCTGATCGGCAAGCAGCAGATCCTGGGTGAAGTGCAATTCACCACCGTCTTTGAGGATCACTGGTCGCTGAAAACCTTCCAGAAATTCAGCACCGCTTTCCGGTCATTGCGCGGCAGAAACCCCATGCCGGACAGGTAGAGGCCGATCATTACGCAAAGATGAATCCTGGCTATATACGATCGACAAACCACCAACTGGAGAAAACACATGGACCTGTTTGAAAAGTGCATGACATATACCCGGGCGGAAGAGGCCCAGAACAGCGGCCTGTACCCCTATTTCACCGAGATTCAGGACGTGGACGGAAATCACGTCTGGGTGGATGGAAAAAAGATCCTCATGGTCGGTTCCAACAATTACCTGGGACTTTTCGATAATGAACGCGTCAAGACGGCCGTGATTGAAGCCGTGCGCAAATACGGGTCCTCCACCTGCGGATCCCGATTCCTGAACGGAACCTACACCCTGCACGTGGAACTGGAAAAACGCATCGCCCAATTCATGCAGAAAGAGGAGGCGTTGTGTTTCAGTACCGGCATGCAGACCAACCTGGGCGTCATCTCCGCTTTGGCCGGCCGCAACGACGTGATCCTGATCGATCGCATGGTGCACGCATCGATCGTGGATGGAACCCGGCTCTCTTTCGCCGATGTGGTGAAATACCGCCACAACGACATGCAGGACCTGGAGGACAAGCTCAAGCGCCTGCCGGAAGACAAGGGCCGCCTGATCATCGTGGACGGTGTTTTCAGCATGGAAGGGGACCTGGCCAATGTCCCCGAACTGGTACGCCTGAAAAAGAAGTACAACGCCCGCCTGATGGTGGATGACGCACACAGCGTCGGCATCATGGGCAGAAACGGGCGTGGTACCGCCGAACATTTCAACCTGCTCGACGATGTGGACCTGGTCATGACCACCTTTTCGAAAGCCTTCGCCTCCCTGGGAGGGTATGTGGTCGGCGACAGTAAGGTGATCCAGTACATCCGTCATCATTCGCGCGCGCTGATCTTTTCGGCCTCCATTACCCCGGCTTCGCTGGCGGCCGCCGGCGAAGCGCTGGATATCATTCAAACCGAACCCTGGCGCCGCGAACGCCTCTGGCAGATCAGCGAAACCATGAACCGCGAACTCACTGCCATGGGCTATCATACGGGGAACACGGAAACGCCCATCATCCCGGTATTCATCCACGATGAAGACAAGACCTTCAAGTTATGGTACTTCCTGCGCAACTTCGGCATCTTTACCAACCCCGTCATCGCGCCGGCCGTTCCTCCCGAGGACGCATTGATCCGCACATCCTTTACCGCCACCCACACCGATGAAGACCTGGAATTCATCCTGCGCGGCTTCTACGAAGGCGGAAAGGCCATCGGCATCATCTGAGCCCGGGCCCTGGGGTGGATATCTCCGCGGTCGTCATCAGTTACAACAGCCTGACCTTCCTGGCGGAGAACCTGGACAGCCTCCAGGCCCAGAACCCGCCTTTTTCATCCATCGTGATCGTGGACAACGGCTCCACGGACGGATCCGCCCGTTTCCTGCAGAAGCGGTCGGGAATCGATGCCTGCCTGCTGGATAAAAACATCGGATATGCAGCGGCGGCCAACCTGGGGATCGCCCGCAGCCGCGCGCAACTCGTGCTGGTGGCCAATGCCGATATCGTGCTGGACGGGGGATTCACCCGCGCCGTGCATGACTACATGGAGCGGAACCCCGATACCGGTCTGCTGTCGCCGTTGATCCTGCGATTTGACGGCGTCACGGTGGATTCGGCGGGACAGCAGTATTCATGGTCTCTGCATCCCCGGGAAAGAGGCTACGGCAAGCCCCTGGCAAAGATGGCCCTCGAAGCCGGCCCGGTTTTCTCGGTCTGCGGCGCGGCAACGGTCATCAACCGCAATGCGTTTGACGGCGTTGTCTGCGATGACCGCTTTTATGACGAGGATTTCTTTATGTTCTGGGAAGATTTCGATCTGGGCTGGACCGCCGCTGAAGCCGGCATTCCCGTGCGTTTTCTGCCCCAGGCCCGGGTGCGCCACTTCCGCAGCGCCACACTCAAAGCCGGGTTGCGCCGCCGGATCGCCCTGTCCCTGGCACGGCCGCCCCGCCTGCGCTACCACCTGGTAAAAAACCGCCTTTTGACGCTGATCAAGCATTTTCGCTGGCGCCGGCACTGGTTCCGCCTGCCCGCGATTCTATTGCGGGACTTCTGCTGGGGGGGCGTTTTGACAATCACGAACCCGCGAATTATAATCTGGCTACTTGGATCCGGCCCCCTTTTCCGCCGGGCCTGGCGCAAGAGAAAGAAGATTCCCCGCGGCTGATCATGAACACGGTTATACAGATCCTGGCGTTCTGCCTGGCATTGTTTCTTTCGCTTTACGGGACACCCATTACCCGCCGCGTGGCATATCGCTACGGCATCCTGGACAAACCGGACGGCCGCCTGAAAACCCACCGTGAACCGATTCCCTATCTGGGCGGGGTGATGGTTTTCTTCGCCATGATCGTACCCCTGAGCCTCCTGTTCGACTTCAGCCGCGAACTTCTCGGCCTGCTTTTCGCCGGGACCATCCTTTTGATGGTGGGTCTGTTCGATGACCTGAAAGCCCTCTCACCGGGAATCAAGTTCTTTTTTCAAATCATCGCCACCGGCATTCTGCTGAAAAGCGGCATCCACCTGGACCTGAGTTTCCTTGAACCCTGGTTGAATTACGTGCTTTCCTTTTTCTGGATCCTCTCGCTGATCAACGCCTACAACATCATCGACATCATGGATGGATTGGCGACGGCATGCGCCATTCCCGCCCTGTTGATGGTGTTCACCCTGGCCGGGCTGAACGGCAACCACATGATCGCCATCATCGCCGTGGCCTTGACCGGAAGCCTGCTGGGATTTCTGTACTTTAACTGGTCTCCCGCTTCCATCTACCTGGGTGATTCCGGCAGCATGCTCATCGGCATGATGGTCGGCGCCATGGTCCTCATGGTCGACTATTCCAAGCACAACGACCTCGGCTTCATTTCTTCGTTGTTCATCGTCGCCGTGCCGCTCTTCGATCTGGTTTACGTGTTCGTGCAACGCTTGATCAAGAAACGTTCGCCGTTTCTGGGCAGCCCGGACCACCTGGCGCTGAGGCTGCGGAAAAAAATGCGCCTGAGCACGTCTCAAACCACGGCGGCGCTGGCCATCGTACAATCATTGCTGTGGATACCGGTTGTGTTGAATTATTACGGCGGAACCTGGACCGCGATCAGCACAAGCCTCTTTCTGGCACTCCTGTTCACCCTGATGGGCGTATGGCTGGCAGACGAACCCATGCCATGAGCGAAGCCGTGGATGTGCTGGTCATCGGCGGCGGCATCAGCGGGGCCACGGCCGCGCGTTTTCTGCGTCCTCAATGGGTGCTGCTGGAACGGGAGCCGGTGCTGGGCGGGTTGTCCACGCAGTACCGTTCCGGAGCGTTCTGGTTCGATTACGGGGGTCACTATTTTCATTTCCAGGGCGCCAATCCCATGCAGCGGCATTTGAGCGAAAAGACGCCGTTCAGGCGCTACGCGCGGCGTTCCCGGGTCCATATCCTTGAGCGCCTGGTCCCGTTCCCGATTCAAAGCCACCTCGAATCCCTCCCCGCAAGCCTGCGGCGCCGGATTGAACGGGAAATGGCCCATCCGCAGCCGCCAGAGGATCCCTCCATGGCCGCCGCACTGCGCGCCGAATTCGGGCCCACCCTCTACCAGCTGTTCTTTTTGCCCTTCCTGACCAAGTACTACGCAAGGGATCCGCGGGAGCTCATTACCGGAATGACGAAAGGCAGCATTCCGCCCCCGGCGCGCCGTTCCGGCTCCGCACGGCAGAAAAAAGCCGCGCAGGGATACAACCCGGAATTTTTCTATCCGGTCGGTGAACTGCGCCGCTTCTGGGAGGCGTATGCCCAACCGCTGCTGCCGCAAGTGCGCCTGGATGAACCGGTGGAAGCGATTGACCTAATGGATCGGCGCCTGGAAACCAGCAAGCGATCCTACCGCTTCCGCTTCCTGATCAATACCATGCCCCTGCCGCACCTGCTGTCGATGCTCAGCGGTTTCGCTTTTCCTTCCTCCCTGCCCCGGCGCCTGCGCTATACGTCGACGCAAGTCACCAACCTGGTGCTGGCCCGGCGTTATCGCCGTTTTCACTGGGTGTATCTGCCGCAGCGCGATGTGCCTTATTACCGCATGGGCTACTACCCCGGATCCGGAACATGCCGGATTTATCTGGAGCAAAGCATAGCCCGAAACGGGGCGCCTCAGGACATCGCACAGAGCGGGGTAACCGGCTTACTGCGAGGCCTGGGAGTGATCCACGATGCGACGGAAATCCTCCACGTTTCGCGGCGCACGATCCCGATCGCTTATGTGCAGTTTGACCGCTTCTGGGCGCGCACGGTGCCCGGCATACTGCGCGGCCTGGCGGAACAGGGCATATTCTCGATCGGGCGCTATGGCGGCTGGAATTACTCTTCCATGGCGGAAGACGCGTTGACGGCCAGAAACACCGCATTGACGATCAATCGACAGACAGCTTGATTTTGCTTTCCCGAGCGGGTAGGCTGAAAAAACATGGCACAGCCGCACGTGATCCATCTCATCACCAAGCTGGAACTCGGAGGAGCCCAGCGCAACACCCTGCTGACCGTTGAGCGCCTGCCCCGTTACGGCATCCACGCCGGGATCTGGTACGGTCCGGGAGGTATCCTGACACCGAGCGCGCTGTCCCTGCCGCATCACCGCGAATTGCCCCGGCTGCAACGGTCGATCCGCCCGCTGCGGGACCGCGCCGCGCTCAGGCAATTGCGAGCACTGCTGCGCGAGTATCAACCCGATATCGTGCACACCCACTCTTCCAAAGCGGGATTCATCGGCCGACGGGCCGCGTTCCAGGCCGGGGTGCCGCTGGTGATCCACTCGGTTCACGGTTTCCCTTTTTCGCCCCAGCAGGCGGCCGGCAAAAAAGCGCTCTTTCTTGCCGCGGAGCGCCTGGCCGCGCGCTGGACCAGCCATTTTGTTTTCGTATCCCGCGCGGATCAGGATACCGCGATCCGCCTGGGGTTATGCACGGATAATTCGTCGCTGATCCGCAGCGGCTTTGATCTCGAACCCTACTTTCCCCAGCCGCAGCAGCGGGCGCAGGTCCGCAAACGGTTTGAAATTGGCGAGGATGCCGTTGTGATCGGTGTCGTTGCTCCATTCAAGCCGCAGAAAAACCTTTTTCAGGTAATCGACGTGGCCCGGGAAGTCTGCGCCCGGGGAATCAACGCGATTTTCTTTCTGGCCGGAGACGGTGACCTGCGCCCCCGGCTGGAGGCCGCGGCGCGGCGTGCCGGCATCGAATCCCGCATGCGCATGCCCGGTTTCCGCTATGACCTGCCCATGATCATGGATGGATTCGATCTGGGCCTGAGCACCGCTTTGTGGGAAGGGTTGCCGCAAAGCCTGGTACAGATGCGTCTGAAAAGAATCCCGGTCGTGGCATCCGCTATCCCGGGAAACAGCGAAATCATCCGCCATGGCCAAAACGGCTTTCTGGCTCCGCCGCACAACACCGCCGATTATGTAAGTCATATCCTGAAACTGGCAAGCGAACCGGAGTTGCGCCGGCGCCTGGGAAATTCCGTGGAAGACTTTTCCGCCTGGGACGCCGAACACATGGTCCAGGCGCAGGCCGAACTGTATCGGCGGTTGCTGCAGAAAACCCCGGGCTGACCCCTCGGGTCAAAAAAACCCGTTTACATGCTGCGGGTCGGCGCCTGCGCCCATTACGGCCGGCGCCTCAACCCCTGGCCGCCATCGCGCCGGAAAAGCCCGGCGTCAAGATGTTCAGCCGGCCGGGTTCAGTCCTTCACTGTAACGCTGCCGCCCGGCCGGACCGCACGGAAACGGTTGTCGTACATGCCTTCGGCCAGGGTCGGCGGCAACAGGTACTCACCCGGCACAACCGCGGTCAGTTTCACCACGAAATCCAGGTATTCGCGATCCAGGTCAAAGAACCAGATCACGCGGTCATCGCGGATATCCAGGTAGCTTTCGCGATTGACGCGAAATCCCTGCATCCACGCCGGCAACTCATCTCCGGACAATCGCAGGTTATCGATTTCCCATCCCGAAGGCATTACCTGGACCAGAGCCAGGTTTTCGATGCGCTGTTTGCGTTCCCAGGTGGAGCGGATACGGAAATGGCCCCAGAAAGAGGTTCCCTGCGCCAGGCTGCGCGGGTCCAGCGTCACGCCGTTGCTGTCCAGCCAGCGGACTTCCATGTCCAGGTTGCTGGACTCGGCGCGGGAAATCGGTTTCAGGGGTACGCCGCTCCATTCGATGCTGGCAAAACAGCGCGCGCTTTCCGTTTTGTTGGAAAAACTCACCACGGCGGTGCCGCCGAATCCTTCAGTCAGGGGGATGGCAATGCGTTGTTTGCGATCTGAAAATGCCTTTTCACGTCCGTCGGGCAATTGCACGCGGCCGTCCAGCAAGGATAGTTCGCCGGTCAGCTTGTCTCCCCGCGAACGCGCGTATTTACCTACGGCCAGCAGGGCGTATCCCAGGGTCTGGGTGGACAGCCAGGTATCCTCGGATAATTCCGTCACCAGTTCATCGTAGAGTTGATCCGCCACCGGCCAGCGTTTCAGTTGCGTCGCCTGTTCCAGGATAACCGCCTTGTCCCGCAACCTGGATCCAAACGTCTCGCCCGGCACCCCGTAGGGATTGATGCGGGTGCCCGTGCCGGAGAGAATCTGCTTGGCGACCTGCGGCTTGCCCGTCATGTCGTAACAGGCGGCGAGCATCCACTTTTCCACATCCTGCATATCTTTCAGGCTGTTCTCGTACAGGAAATTCAACGCGCTCCAGGGGGTTTTCCCGGCCAGAGACAACACGTAGATCCGGTACACCCGGCTCATCAGGTTGTCGGTCGAGGTGCCCGCGCGCTGCTCTTCGAAACGGCTCCAGGCGGACATCAGATCTTCGGGAACATGGTATCCCAGTTTCCCCGCCTCCACCAAAAAGTGGCCCGCATAGGTCGTACCCCATACGGACAAGCGGTTGGATCCCGGCCAGAACGAAAAGCCGCCGGACGGCAAGAGGAATTTCTTTAAGCGCTGAATGGCATCGTTGATGTGCGCATCGACTTCAACGCGGTCTTTTCCCCCGGCCTGAACAAAATCCAGCAGCATCAGTTGCGGAAACACGGCGGAAACGGTTTGCTCAATGCACCCATACGGGTAACCCAGCAGCCATCCCAGGCGGTGTTGCAACTGCAGGCGTGGACGGCTGGACAACGACAGTACCGCCTGATTGGTGCCGGGAATTCCATCGCCGGGAATCTCGAGGCTCACCGAACCTCCGGGCCGGGTTTCCTGGACCACAACGCGTGAAACGCGTGGTGAATATGGACGTACCTGGATATCGGCGGTATGTTCCGCCAGGTGCTTTCTGGCCTTTGCCGCGACGCGGATTTGCGCGGTACCCGTAGAGGGGCGCACGCGCACCCGGAAGAAAGTGTCCTGCTCGCCGGGTTCCTGAAACTGCAGCTTTCTTTGCCGCGGCGGCAACACCTCGACCGGACCGGACACATCCAGGCTCACGTCCACGTTGCGGATTCCTTTTTCCATGGCGAAAACCGTGACCGGGACGGTGAAGAGATCATCGGGGCCCAGCAGCCGCGGCATGGTCGGCATCACCATCAACGGGGTACGCACGGGAACGGAGCGATCCACCGCGCCGTAACGGCGTCCCGCGGCACTGACGGCCATGATGCGCACGGCTCCGATATAATTGGGCATTTTGAACGTTACCCGGACTTTTCCATCCGCATCGGTCATCACCGGCCCGTGAAACAGGGCCACCGGCGGAAAGCGTTTCTTTTCTTCCGGTTGCAATTGGGATTCCCGGTACGCCTCCGCCATTTCACCGCCGATGGAAAACAGGCGGAACAGGTCTCCCTTGTGGGCCCCCATCACGTGCGAGTAGAGGTCGAAGGTTTTGATGCCCAGGCCTTCCTTGGCAAAGAAAAACTTCCAGGGATCCGGCGAAGCGAAATCGGTGAGGCTGAGCAGCCCTTCGTCCACCACGGCCAGGACCACCTGGGTGGCGGACTGATCCCCGGTTTGCACCACTACACTGAATTCTTTTCCCGAAGGCAGTTCCTCCGCCACTTCCAGCTTCAGTTCCTGTCGTGTGGACGGGTCGCTGACCATGACGGGAATCACGCCGTACATGCGCAGGGGACGATCGTTCTCTCCCTGTTCCAGCGGCTGCACCAGGGCGACGGATACATAGGCGTTGGGCAACATGTCCGCGGTCACCGGAATGCGGAAAGCGGTCTCGCCCCCGGACTGCGTGGCCATGCCGAAACGGCGCAGTATGCGCCCGCCTTTTTCCACGGCGACCAGCAGGCGCCCGGAAACCGGAGTATCCACGGACATTTCCGCGATATCACCGGGAGCAAACAACTGCCGGGGACAGTGAATCTCCAGCACGCCGGCATTCTCCAACTCAGCCGGGGCATCTCCCCAATGATAAGAACTGAAAAAAATGCCGGCGACATGACCGCCCGGCGCGGCATCGCGGATCTCGAGGAAGTATTCTCCCCGGGTATCGGGGGTAAAAACCAGGTCGGCCGTTGTGGATGTGCTGCTCAACTCCCCCGACTTGATTTCGCGGGTGTGGGAATCCTTTTTGAACCGTGCGCGGAACTCTTCGCGCGAATCGTATTCCCACCACCAGTATTGGGAATTGCGCAGGATGCGATAACTGAGTTTGCGTCCGGACACCGCCCCGCCCTGCGGATCAACCAGGGCGACGCGGAATCCCAGCGGTGCACCCACGCGGGTATAACCAGCACTTTGCGGCAACGCGATGCCGACATAGCGCGAGAACGGATCCAGGGGGATGGAAACCGTGCGCCGCGAAGAGCGGCCGCCCTTTTCCTGGACGCTCGCCGTCAACGTCACCGCCAGGGCGCCGGGAGCGCCGGTGAGGTCGGGCAGTTTCCAATCGATGGCCGCCTCTCCCCGGTCATCCAGATTGCCTTCACTGACCACGGCTTCATGGGCCTGAAAACGAATCGCCTGGTTGTTGAACACCATATTGGCATAAGTCGGCGGCGTCAGGGGCCGTTCGCTGACCCTGGCGGTGACCCCGGCGGCCATGTTTTTCGCCGGGCTGCCGAACAGGTATTTCGCCGACAATCCGCAACGCAGAACGCCGGTTTCACTGTTCAGGCGCGCAGGCAGGTCGGAAAACTCCACTTTCAAGCGGAACGGCACCACCGTTTCGATGCGCACGGTATGGGCCACGCTGTGGTCGCCCACTTTGAAAACCGCCGACCAGTTGCCCGTCAGGTCTTCCGGCCGGGTCTGGACGTCAAAGCGATAGAAGCCGTCCCTGCCCTCCTTGTTGGTGATGCGGTATACCGGCTGCCGCCGCGGATTCGACAGCGTCAGGGTGACGGGATGATTGTCCGGAAAGGTATGGTCCTCGTTGCGCGCGATCAGCACCAGGTGCACCGTATCGCCCGGACGATATACCCCGCGATCGCTGAACACGAACGCCTTGCCTCCCCTGGCGTCGGGTTGCACGCCGCCGATATTGAAAGCGGAAAGGTTCCACTGCATTTCCTTCAGGGAAATCACGCTGCGCTGGCGGTCTTTCTCGCCCTCCACATAGAAGGGCGCGCCGTCGACATCCGTCAGCAGCAATTCGCCATCGTTGTCCGTAAAGCCCTCCGCCAGTACCTGGTGCTGGTAGGAACGCAGCATGACATGAACCCCTTTCATGGGTCGCGCCGTACGCAGATCCAGCGCCCAGACCAGGTGCCCGCTGCGACCCGACTTGTAGACCAGGCCGATATCGCTTTGAATCAGGGCTTTGCTCACCCGCCCATGGCGATACAGGTATCCATGGGAATGGGGATTGGAATAATACTCCGTTCCGTAGTAGTACTGCCTGGTGGGCTTGGGACCGGAATACAGCATCGCCTTGCGGTCAAAAGAGAGTTCAACCAGAAACAGGCCTTTTTCACCGCCGGGAATCAGCGCCGACAGGTCCAGTTCGTGTGTCAGCCAGCGGTTTTTCACGTCACCGATCGCCAGGTCCTTTGAAATCACGGGCAGGCCGACGCGTTCGATCTCGTAAGAGTTGAACTCATCGTTGCGTTCCTTGCGCGATGTCAGTTCTTCGGTCTGCAGAAATTGACCCAGGTTGGACTCGAACACCTTTTTGATTTCCAGCTTGACGCTGGAAAGATTCATGGTCCGGAAATACAACTTGCGGTTCAAAATCGACGTCATGAACACGCCGTCGCTATCAAACGCGATGCGGGGTTTTTGATCGGCGAACCACAATTCGCGCGTGACCGCCTTGTCCATGCGGGTGCCCCAGATACTGCGGACACCGCCGGCTTCCAGAACATAACGCCTGCCATAGACAAGGTTTCCCCCCAGATAAACGGACTTGCCGGCAACCTGATGGGTGATCGTCACCGGTGCCTGGCTGTCTTTTTCGTTTTCACGCACACGGATTAATCCGGCCAGGTCCGCGTCCGCGTCAACCGGATCGGAAAAACGCAGTTCCAGGGCCAGGCCCTTTCCCTGGTCTTTTTCCACCACGTCCTCCAGGTTGAAGCGGCCCACGGGATTCAAGGCAAAATCGCGCCGGTAATCACCGGAAAGCTCGAGGGCCTTGCCGCTGACCGTCAACACGTAGATTTCCCTGGATCGGGGACGATCCAGATCACCTGAATGGAACGCGTAACGAGCGTTCCGCCCGGAAGCCTCCCATTGCAGGGGAACCACGCGGCCGTCAAGGGTCAACTTCACCGCGGATTGCACGACATCCGCGGCCACCGGTTCCGTCAGGGAGATTTCACCGCGGAAAACCACGAAATCCGGGTCGCGGCGGGTAACCGGGTGAAAATCCGCTTCGATCTGACTGATTTCCCGGCCGCCCACGGCAAACTTCAACTTCACCGGTTTGCGTCCCGCCCATTGCGGGTTCAACTTTTCCAGGTCCAGAAGGCCCTCGTACTCCGTGCGCAGCGGCAGGGGAGCGCGGGGCTGAAACACCAGCGTGGCCGGATCCCGCCAACGGGATTCTCCCGGGATTTCCGGGGAAAAACGGAACGGATCCGGTGATTGCACGCCGCCGACCCGGGCCGGCTCCACGACCGGCACCGAGAACCGCACCAGGATGGTATCGTGCGATGCCAGCATCCCGCTGCTGACGCGGGTGATCAAATCCGCCGGCAGTTCCGCCGCACCCTTTGCCGCCGCCGAATCGGGCTTTCCCGAGCAGGCGGAAAAAATCGCAACCGTCAGGATCGCGACGCCTGCCCAAGCCACACCCCGCCAACCGCAACGCCTGGACCGATGAAGAGTCAGAGACATGACCCACCTCCCTGGTGAATAACCGCTATCGAATTATACGGCAAACACAAGTGCGCTGGCAAAAGCAATTTTTGCGGCGGAAAAACGATGGTGGCGTCACCGGAATGCACTCCGGCAAA
>OBLN01000061.1_pt1 | contig 37947 bp, 39 predicted proteins | sample 1519301 | NCBI WGS metagenome assembly OBLN01 (sample SAMEA2452533, study PRJEB22499) | sediment metagenome | reverse complement strand
CCATCGGCCTGGCGGTTGTCGGCGCACTGGCGGAGGCCGGCGCGAAACACGTGGTTTTTGAAAACGGCGGAGACATCACCATGATCTTGGAAAGAGCCGTCACCGTGGGAATCTACTGCGGCCCCCGGGGGCCGCAGGGACTCGGCCTGCGCATCAACACCCTGGGAAGAATCACCGCCTGTTGCACATCATCCGGCACCGTGGGGCACTCGTTCAGCTATGGTCGGGCCGACGCCGCCGTCGTACTGGCCGATGATCCCGTATTGGCGGACGCAACCGCCACCGCCTTGGGCAATCGCCTGCGATACCCGGGAACCCGTTCCCTGAAAGCGGCGCTGCAGAACACGCCGCACCAGGGTGTGCGCACCATGATTGCCGTAATGGACGGAAAAGTGGCTTACCAGGGCGAAACGCCGGCCTGGCTCATCACGCGGCCGTTCCCCTGTCCCGATCAGAAGGAGATCCGCCATGTGCCCGCGTAACGCCGTGATACTCGGCTGTACCGGCCTGGTGGGCCAGGCGTTCATCCGCCGGCTGGCCGTACACCCCTGGTTTCGCCTGGTGGGTCTGGTCGCATCTTCGCGGTCAGCCGGCCGGCGTTGTGACGAAATTTTTGCAGACGGCATTGCCGCATTGCCCGGCCATGTACGCAATCTGCGGATCAGCAGCCTGGATGAAATGGCAGAAAATGTCGAGGTTGTCTTTTCCGCCCTGCCGTCAAAGGTCGCCGGACCGGTGGAAAATGAACTGCGCCGGAAGGGTCTGCTGGTTTTTTCAAACGCCGCCAGTCACCGTATGGCCCCGGATGTCCCGATCCTGGTACCCGAAGTCAATCCCCAGCATATTGAACTGGCCCACGATCAACTGCGCCGCGAAAGCGGCGCCATCGTCACCAACGCCAATTGCGTCACGGCCGGCCTGGTCATGACCTTGTCCCCGCTTTTACCGTTCGGACTCAGGCGCGTCGACCTGGTGACCTGCCAGGCGTTGTCCGGGGCCGGGAACAACGGCCCCCGGGCGCTCGCCATGCTGGGCAATATCCTGCCCCGGATTGAGGGTGAAGAAGAAAAAATCGTGTGTGAAACCCGGCGCATCCTGGGCAAACTGGAAAACGGCCGCGTGAATCCGCTGGACCTGGATATCAATGTGACTTGCTGCCGCGTACCCGTGGTTCACGGTCACATGCTGCACATAACAGTGGAAACGGATTCAGCGCTCGACCCGGAACAGGCCCGCCGGGTTATGGCATCGTTCAAAGGTCACCCGCAGAGTCTCGCCCTGCCCAGCGCACCGCCATCTCCGCTGCTGGTGTGTTCCGCATCGGATCGCCCGCAACCCCTTCTGGACGTGGAAGCCGGCGGCCCGGGCGCGGGAAGGGGAATGGCCGTTTCGATCGGGAGGCTGCGCGCTTCGAACCGGCGTCTCCAGTTCACCGCCCTGGTCCATAACCTGGAACGGGGCGCCGCCGGCACCTCGGTACTCAACGCGGAACTGGCAATGAAGCGCAACCTGGCCCCACCGGCCGCGGGCGGAGATGAAGCATGCGGGTGATGAAATTCGGAGGCGGTTGCCTGACAGGCCCCGATGACCTGGCCCGGGCCGCCGAATTGGCAGGCGGCGCGCAAACCGTGGTTGTGGTCTCCGCGCTCAGCGGCGTCACCGACGGACTGATCCGCATCCTGGAACGCGCAGCGAAATTCAAACGTTTTCCGCAAGCGCTTTTCCGCAACCTGAGCCGGCGTCACCGTGATTGCATGCAGGCATTGGCATTACCGCAGGCCGCGGCGGACGGGTTGCGAAGCATCGATCAACTGCTGCACGAAGCCGAACGGCTGCTGCGGGGAATCACCTGCATCGGTGAGGTGCCGGCATCCATCCGCAGCCGCTTCATGGGTTACGGAGAAGAACTCTCCTGTTTGCTGATGTGTGCCGCCCTGGAAGCCCGCAACGTAAAAGCCGCGGCATGCGACGCCCGTTGCTGCGGCATAAGTGCCGACCGCCCGGGAACAGACGCACGCATCGACCTGACAAAAACCCGCCGCAAACTGCGCCGCCACCTGCAGCCCCTGATCAAAAACGGCAAGGTGCCTGTAATCACCGGATTCTTCGGGCGTGCCCCGGATGGAAGGACCGCGATTTTCGGGCGCAACGCCTCGGACTACAGCGCAGCCGCCGTCGCCTGCGCCCTGGATGCCGCTGAACTGTTAATCTGGAAAGGAGTGGACGGTATCATGACCATGGACCCCGTATACGGAAGAGACGCACGATCGGTCAAACGCCTGACCTGGGAAGAGGTGAAGGAACTCACCCATTTCGGCGCGAATATCCTCCACCCGCTGACCCTGGAACCCCTGGAAAACAGCCGTACACGGGTGCATATCCGTAACTTCCGCAAGCCGGAACAGGCGGGAACGGAAATTTCGTCTTCCGCCGGCGGCAACCGCAGAGAAATATGCGCCATTACCTGCCATCCGGGCGCGACCATGCTGCAATTGTCGGCTTCCCCGGCGAAACTGCATCAATTGCTGACACGGCTGGAAGAAGGCCGGCGCATGCCAGTCACACGAATCACCTCGATGGCGACGGCCCGGGACCGCGTCACCCTGCTGATGCCCGCCGCGGACGCCCGTATCCTGCGCCGGGCGCTGGCTTCCGCCGGTGAAGCGACGATACGCGTGCTGGATACCCGCAATGACCGCGCGCTGGTGGCCGTGGTGGGCCAAGTCCTGGCCCATCCCCGCGGCCTGGCGCGTTTGATGAGTGCCCTGGCGACGGCGGGGATCACCATCGAGGGCATTACTCCCGGGGGAGCGGTATCCTCCCTCTGCCTGGTCATCCCCGGTAACCAGGCCGGCCGGTGCGTCCGCGCAATCCACAAACGTTTCTTCCCCCCGGGACCGCACCGCCATCACCCATCGCCAACGGAGATCAACAATGACACGAGTAACTGAAAGATTGGAGCAGGGGCACCGGCCCATGTTGTCCCTGGAAATCACGCCGCCGGATCGGGGCCAGAGCATCGACGAATTGTTTACCAATATCGACAGCCTCATGCCCATGTCTCCGGAATTCATCAACGTGACCTACCACCAGGCTTACGAAGACTACGAAGAAAAAAACGGCAGCATCATCCGCCGGCCCCGGCGCAAAAAACCGGGCACCGTGGGCATCTGTGCCGCCATTAAAAACCGCTTCGCCGTCGAACCGGTCGCGCACCTCATCTGCGGCGGATTCGACCGCTGGGAAACTGAAGACGCCCTGATCGACCTCCACTACCTGGGAATTCGCAATATCCTGGCCCTGCGGGGCGATCCACCGCCCGGACAAACCCATTTCCGTCCCAAGAAAGACGGCTACGCCTTTGCCGCGGATCTGGTCAGCCAGATCCGCAACATGAACCGGGGAGTTTACGTGGATCCGCTGGACCATCCCGTACCCACCGCTTTTTCAATCGGTGTGGCCGGGTACCCGGAAAAGCACGTGGAAGCCGCAAACGCCGACGTGGATGTGAGGCACCTGAAAGAAAAGATCGGGCGGGGAGCGGATTACGTGGTCACCCAGATGGTCTTTTCCGCGCAGCTTTACCGCGACTACGTTGCCCGGGCGCGCGCGGCAGGCGTCACCGTGCCCATCATCCCGGGAATCAAGCCGGTTACCGCGCTGAGTCAGTTGGAACGAATCCCGCGCACGTTTTTTGTCAGCCTTCCCGACGCGCTGGTCAAAGGCATCAGTGAAGCGCGCACGCCCAAAGCAGCCTTTGAAAAAGGCACCGCTTACATTGCGGAGCTGGCCACGGAGTTGCTGGACGCCGGAGTTCCCGGGCTGCATTTGTTTACCATGGGCAAGGGGCGCGGAGCCAAGGCCGTGCTGACAAAGGTCTTCGGATCTCATCGTTGAGAGGCGGGGGCAGGACGCAGCCGTAAAAAGCGGCGGGGTGATTTGCAAGCAGCACGCGCTTGGAGTACCATGGGGATGAAAATCCAGGGAGAGAAAATGCGTCCTGGGACCCGCTTTTTCATGCCGGTGCTGGCCCTTGTCGTTCTCTGCGTATCCTGTCAACCGGGAGGACCGGTAAACGGGGAAAACCCTGGTGACGACACTCCCCCCCAGCAGGGAGAAACCTACGGAATCCCTGCTGAAACCGCCCCCCCCGCTGATCCCGCTTACCCGGATGAGGGAATATTCATTTCGCCGGCCGGCAATGACGAAAACGCCGACGGCACCCCGGAGGCGCCCTTCCGCACCATTCAGCATGTGCTGGATCACATCGCCGGAGCGGGCGATACCCTGATCCTGCGCGGGGGCATTTACAACGAGGCGGTGCGCGTCCGCCGGCCAAACATCACCATCCGCTCCAAGCATGATGAATGGGCCCGCATTATCTGCCCGCTGGACGATGAAGACAACTACGCGATTGCGGTTGAATTCGACGTCGATGCTTCGGGAAGCCGCCTGCAACGGTTGGCCGTAGCCGGAGCCTATTACTACGGGATCTCTTTTGAAACCAAGTGGGATTGGGGAGAGGCGGATCGTGGCGGCGCCAGCGGAATCCTGGTGGAAAACTGCATCATCCATCATACCGGAAGAGACAGCGTCAAGATCAAACCGGGGTGCGACGACATCACCATCCGCAATTGCGAAATCCACCATTCCGGCTTCCGCGACAACGGCAATGCCGAGGGCATCGACAACGTCAACGGGGATCGTACCACAATTGTCGACTGCCACATCCACGACACCGCCACCACCGGCATCTATCTCAAGGGAGGCGCGACCGGATGCGTGGTCAACCGTTGCCTGGTGGAGGACTGCGGCTCCGGGGGCATATTGCTGGGATTTGATACCAGCCCCGAGTATTTCGATACCGCAGCGAACCCCGGATACTACGAAAACATCAACGGAATGGTAAAGAACTGCGTGGTACGCAACACCTATTACGCGGGTATCGGACTTTTCGCCGCCCGCAACGCGCGCGTCTACCACAACACCATCATCGACACCGCCACTTCCGGAGAGCACAGCCCGATCTACTTCGGAATCACCCTCCAGGACTGGGACACCGATATCAACGGCCGCCCTGCTTCGATCAATCCCGTCATCCAGAACAACATCGTGTTCCAGTCCGCGCACCTGGAGGCCGCCCTGGTGGAGATCCGCAGTTTTTTTCACGACTCCCTGGGAAGGGTCAACGGCCTGGAAGGTCCGGCACAGATGAACGCCAACTGCTATTGGGGCGGTTCAGGCCTATTCCGGGACAACCGCCCCGGCCTGGAGTTCTCCGGCAATTTGGGGCAATGGCGGACGCACATGGGTGCTGAAGCCCTCTCCATCATGGCCGATCCCCTGTTCACAAACGGCTTCGACCTGTCGGTCCAGAGCCCGTGCATCGATGCCGGCTTGCAGCTGGGCGCAGTCGCAACAGACTACTACGGGCGGATCCGCATCCCGCCTGCGGATATGGGAGCGGTTGAATACCAGCCCTGATCGGCAGAACCGGCTGCGGCTATCCGGCGAACCGTCAAGTCGTCACAGCGGTCCACGCGATCATCACGGCGGAGCCCGGATTCAATGTCCCGGAAGCTGTGCTCATCCCCTCCAGGGCCTGGACGCGGTTTCATGCTGCCGTCACGAGGCACCGGCCGCGCTGTCGCCGAAAACAGCGGAGCCGATGCGAACCATGTTGGCGCCTTCTTCCAAAGCAACCCGATACGAATTGGTCATGCCCATGGACAAATATTTCATTTCAACATTGGGAAAACCGCGCATGCGAATCCGCTCGAAAACCTTTCGCGTGGCCGCGAAAAACGGGCGGGAATCCTCCGGATTGCCGAAGCGGGGCCCCATGGTCATCATTCCCATGATCCTGACATTGGATAAGCGCGCCATATTTTCAATCAATTCGTCTGCTTTTTCCGGAAAGACTCCCGACTTCTGAGATTCCCTGCCGCTGTTGATCTCGATCAGAATCGGCATCACTTTGCCCATTTCCCTGCATTTAAGGTCGATTCCGGCCGCAATATCCATTGAATCAACCGTTTCAATCATATCGAACATTTCCAGGACGTTCCGGCGCAGCAGGTCGTGTTTCTGACGGCCGGGAATCCCGATGAAATGCCATTGCAGCGGAATACGAATCTGGCGATAAACCTGTTTCGCTTCGCGAATGTAGTTCTGCCCGATAATGCCTGCACCCGCCGAAACCGCCTGCATAATCTCCCCTGCCGTGCGTTGTTTGGCCGCTACCACCAGCTTGACGCCGGGGGGCAGGAACTCCAGTATGCGTTGGATGTTGTCTTTAATCATCGTTGCCTCCCGTTTGTGTCAATTCCGGACGGATGCTGCCGTCAGGCAGCATCTCGTCGGGGTGGAACTCACCCCGGGCTTCCATTTGCAGGCGGCGACAGCGGCGGTTGCCCACCAGGCAGTAATTCTCAACCCAGAATCGTTCCAGCCGGCTGTCGTCCGTAAATCCCTTGATCGGGCACACCGGGTACCAGGCACATGGCTGGATCCGGCCCTGTTCGATCAGCATCCTCCATCCCTCGATACGATATTTCTCGAAGCCCTCCACACCGGCCGCATAGCACTCGTGCCAATCATCCTCAACGGGCATCCAGCGATACAATTCCTCGCGCCAGGCTTCCAGGAACAGGGCTTGGCGTTGCATGAAAGAAGCGGCACACTCCACACGGCGGCCGGTTGCCTGCCTCACGTCTTCCAGCCAGCTGATCCCTTCCGTGGAACGCAGCAGATGATGGTCGATCACAAGGATGGCCACGTTTTCGGCCAGGCGGACCGCGTTCGCCCGCGCCAGGCGACGAAGCGCCTTAGAAACCGGGCTGTCCAGGTGATACAGGGGAGGTCCGGATACCAGCAGAATATCGGGCTTCCACTCGAGAATCTTTTCTATGGCGGGCTCATCCAGCAATTGGATATCCGACGCATGAACAAAAACAACCCCCTCCTCTTGAATGCGTGTCATCATTACCGTATTAGAGCCGTTCCGCGGTACTCCATGGGGAACATCAGAGGAAAAGGCCAGTGGACCGTCAACCGACTCTTCCACTTCAGGGAGATCGCGCCCAAGCGCCGCGGCCAGGGCGTTTCTCCGCCCCTGGCGCGTGAAAGAAGACCGACTCTCCCCCTTGGCCCAGATGCGGCAGCGCTTCAATCCATCCAGGGTTTCCCGGATCCCCAGTTGATAGGGGTTGGGAGCGGCCAGGGGACAATGATCACCGTCAAAATGGCTGAAAACAACGTCGGTGGCCTCCGCCAATTCCCTGACCAGGCGCTTGCGGATCTCGAAGCCGACCGCCACTTGAAAGGGATGGGGCAGAAAACCGTGACGCATCCAGCCCAGGGCGATACCCGGATCAATCAGAATTTTTCGATTTTTTAATGAGACCACGGTCGCCAGGCCGCGCACGCCCAATGACTCACCTGCCAGTATTCTGATTTCCATGTTTCCGATTTCATTATGATCCAACATCGAGCAATTGGTAAGGTCGACGAGCGCATAATCCTTTTTTTTCTCTCCAAGCTTTCACCTGTGTCCTGCCGGCTGGTGATGGAGACGACGGGGAGTTCGCGTGATGAGGAACCTTACAGTGCGGTGATGAAAAAGCCAATGCTGTAGTGAAAGGCGGAATGCAAAAAGGGAGGGTTTTTGTCCCTTTAGACTTTCGACCAAGAGAACCCGCCTCCTGCCACCTTTCGCCTTCTTCCCAACTTTCCAACTTTGGTTATTGCCTTTTCCGCGAATCCGGATCAAAATATGAGCAGCGATTCCGCGCCTGGAGGTTGGGGATGCCCGGGAGATACACCGAAACTCTTTTTGCCGTTGAGGCCGCCGACTGCGACCCCTTCGGCTTGATCAATTTCAACCGTTACGTGGAGTGGGTAAACACCACAAAGAAAAAGTTTTTTGAGCACAACGGCGTTTCCATCGATGAAATGGAAGCGGCGGGAGTCAACCTGGTGACCGTCAATTTCACCCTGCGCTGCCTGTCACCCTGCCGCCAGGGAAACGCCGTTGAGGTTCGAGTCCAGGCGGAGCGCCTGACACCGGGCTCCATCTACCTGGCCTACACCGGGCGCAACACTGGAAGCAATGAAACCGTGTTCCGCGCGGATACCATCATGTATCCCCTGGATACCCGGGGCATGGCGATCACCTTCCCCCCCGCGCTGTTGCAGCGCCTGCAGCTCCTGGTCAGCCCGTAGACTCCCTTTCGTGTTCAGTCAGCCCGTTTCACCGCGGACCAGGCCACCCGGTGCGCGGTTTCCTCGCGGGAAGCCTGGTCACGGCGATCCGCCGGATCCTTGTAGTTCTCCCAAGCGTTGTTGAAGGCCGCCAGGTAGATCTCCAGGGCGTGTCGGGGCAGGGTATTGCGCACACTGTCCGGCAGGTCACTCAGGTTCTGGTACGGCATCCCTACTCCTCATCATTGCGTCGGCGAAAAATCATTGCCTGTATTTATGTTAATCCCGGTAAGACCCGATTTCAAGCCGGGATTTTGGGAATTCCGGTCCTTTTCTGGTACAATGTCCGGCATCACCGGGAATCGGAGCCGGAATGGCAGCGCATTCAATGAGAAGAATCCTGGCCGCCGCCGCGGCAATCATTCTGGTGACCCCGTTTTTCGCATTCACACAGTCTTCCCCGCAGGAAACACTGAAACACCTTGATGAACGCCGGGAAAAAGCGCCGCAATTCGTCCTGGACTCGCTTGCCAAAGGGGAAAACCGCTTTTCCCGGGACAAAAAAACGCAACGTTACGCCCGTTTTATCCGGGCGGAAGCCATGCTGTACCTGCAGCACCATGGCGAAGCGGAAACCGTATACAGAAAACTGCTGACCGAATTGACTGCGGACGCCGAATCGGAACCGCTGCTGACCGCGCGCACCGCCCTGGGCCTGGGAAACGTGCTGACCTTCCTGTCGCGGCCGTCAGAAGCCGAGGCGGCCCTGACCCTGGCTGCGCGCCAGCTACCCCCGGATGCACCCCCGGAAATCCATGCCGACATCCTGCTGGAGATGACCCGGGCCCTGATTTTCCTGGGAGAACCCGTAAACGCCGCCGACAAGGCCACTGAAGCCATCGAATGGGCGACGCGCCATCATCTCGACCGATTCGCCCTTCAGGCCCGCTACCTGCTCGGATACACCTACCGCAACCGGAAAAAAATCGCCGAAGCGCGGACTCATTTTCTGGCTGTGCTGCAAGACGCCCGGCGCATGGGTGAGCTGCGCTATGAAGTCATGGCCATGAACGAATTGGGTAATCTGCTGGTGATGGAAAACAAAACCGGGAAAGCGCTGCAGATCAAGCAGGAAGCGCTGGCAAAAGCGCAGGCCGCCGGCGATGATTACCTGATCTCCATCTGCCAGCACGATATCGGCTACGCCCTGATCGCGCGCCGACAATATGACCGGGCGCTGGAGATCTACCGGGAAATCATCCGCCGTGAAACGCAGAGGAACAATCCCCGCGCCATCCACATGGCCCGGCTGAACTTGAGTTACATCTATGTCCATATGGGTCGCCGCAATGAAGCGTTGCGGATCATGCGACAATCTTTGGCGGCCGTTCGTGAAATCAAGCTGGGTGAAGTGGAACTCAAGATCCTGGACCACCTGATTGAGCTTCTGGAGCAAGGAGGCCGGTTCCAGGAGGCATTGCAATATCAGAAAGAACTTGCCGGATTAAATGAACAGATATTCCAGCGCGAATTGGAACGCAAAATCACGGAAATCCGGGACCGCTACCGGTTATTGGAACAGGAATCGGAAATCCGCATCCTGCGCCAGGACAAAGAGATCCGCAACCTGCAACTGGGACGCCAGCGCATCCTGATCCTGTCCATGATCGGCCTGGCTTTCTTTCTGGCATTGCTGGCCGGCGTGGCTTTCTTTGGTTACCGCGCCAAACGCAGCGCCAACAACAGCCTTGAAGCCCTCAATCGACGCCTCGATGAACTCGCGCGCCGCGACGCGCTGACGAACCTGTCCAATCGCCGTGATTTACTCGAAAAACTGGAGATGCTGAAGGCACGCGCGGACCGTGACCAATCTCCGCTTTCCATGCTGATGATCGACATGGATCACTTCAAAGCCATCAACGACCACTGGGGACACGAACAGGGCGACCGCGTACTGCAGAGCGTAGCCGGGACACTGAAAGACCGCATCCGCGGTCAGGACCTGCTGGCCCGCTGGGGCGGCGAAGAATTTCTTGTCGTCATGGCCGACACCAACCGCGAAGGCGCATTGCGGGCCGCGGAACTGCTGCGCCGCCAGGTGGAAACCAGCGATATTCATGTCGACAATCAGAAGGTGCCGCTTACCATCACCATCGGCGTCGCACAATATCAGCCCGGGGAAGACCCCCAGGCCGCGATCACCCGCGCCGACAACCGGCTGTACGAAGGCAAGAATGCCGGGCGCAACCGGGTGGCCGGCTGATTCAGGGCCTACTTCTTGATATCGACCCCACCCATGATGGCCGTTCCGCGGATGACCAGGGTGCCTTTGCGCTTTTCGGAATCCGGTTGCGAGCCTTTGAAGTCCATCCCTCCCAGAAGCGGCGTACCCTGCATGCGGACCTCCCACTCATCCGGAATACGGATGTCGATTCCACCCATGAGCACGAAAAGGTCCAGGGCGATGGTATCTTTCTCCATGTTACAACTGCGCAGGTCCAGTTCGTAACCGCCCATGATGACCGAGATGCGGCCTCCCTTGAGCGCCTTGGAACTATACACATACTGACCCCCGCCCATGATGGCGGACAGGTTGATCGTGTTTTCGTCCAGGGGATCGACTTCCCTGCCGCCGCGAACGGCATTCACCAGGATCACCAGTCCGACAAGCATGATGATGAACGGCCAGATATCCCCCCAATCCAGGCGGAAACGGAACAAAAGGTCAAGGTTGCGCAGCAGAAAAAAGCCGCCCACCAGTACCAGCAGGAGTCCGGAAACCTCCTGGCGGCTCTCACGTGGCTGGAACAGCATGAACAAGCCCGGGATCACCAGGAACAACGGCCACAGGTCCCAGGGATCAAAGCCCAGGTGCCCCCCGAAACGATCCAACAGCATCAACACTCCGGCCAGGATCAGACAAACGGCCAGAACCATGCGCGAATCCATCAGTGAACGATGCGATTTGCCCATCCACTCACCTCCCAAAACAAATTGTGTGTCAGACTGAACCTTTGTGAATCCATGCTATTTACGATTCAAACCACGGATTGGTTCCAGGTAAACAGGCTGGCTTTCAGGAGCCGAGTCCGAACCAGTGGGAAAAACGCAACGCCAGCCAGCCGGCAATGGGAGGGAAAACCACCACGGCAGCCAGGCGCAACAGGGTAAAACGCCATCCCAGGATGGCAAACTCCATGGGCAATCTCGCCACGGCCCAGAGCGACCAGGAAGTCAGAAACGCCACCATCGTCCCCGGCGATGCTCCGGCTTTCAGCAGTCCGGCGACCACCGGCAGACTGACATAGGGCCCGCCGGGAGTAATCGCTCCGGCCAGAGTGCCGATCGCGATCCCGCGCAGGCCGGATTCCATACCCACCCAACGCGATACCAGGTCCGGCGGCAGCAATACCTGGATCATGCCCGCGATCACGAAGGCAAAGATCACCATGGGCAGCACTTCCAGCGTCATGTTACCGGCATGACGCAACCCGGCTGCATGGGAACCGTCCGCGCGCGCGATCGCCACAGCGGTCAGCGCGATCGCGATTGCGGCCATGATCAGGGTGGCGATCAGCATTTCCCGCCTCTTTGACCGTGTCCTCGAAGCCATGCGCGCCTACTCTTCCGCAGCATGGCTCCCGTTCCCGGAACGCCCGATCCATAACAGCACAATTTCCAGGATGGCGACCAGGCCGATGCCGGTCAACACCGTACCGATACTGTCAAAAACCCCGAAAACAAACAACAGCAACAGCAGCATGAGAGAAACGCCCAGGCGCACCAGGGACCGGTTCACCTGTTCCCGGGTAATCCCCAGGCCTTTCACCGCCGGCTGATTGCCGCGCAAGTCACTCTCCAGGAGAGACTCCAACTCTTTCAAGCCGTCATTCTCTTGATCTGTTTGCGCATGCCCCATGATTTTTTCCTCCAGCGTGAAAGTGGTAGAATCATTATAGCCGGAAGCCGGCAGCGAGACAATCCATCGAGGCGTTTTCCGGGAACCGGCCCGGTTGCGGATTCGTTATCCATATAGATTACGCAAGGAGAATCACCATGGCTGAAAACCGCGATGAAGGCAAAACCCGGCACGAAGAGTTCAAGGTCACCGGCGGTGAGATCATCGACCGCATCAAGGAACTGATCCACCAGGGCAATATCCGCCGCATCATCATCAAAAACGAAAACGGCGCCACCCTGATTGAAATCCCCCTCACCCTGGGTTTGGTCGGCGCAGCCCTGCTGCCCGTGCTGGCGGCCGTCGGCGCCATCGGCGCCCTTGTGGCGCGGATGACCATCGTGATCGAGAAGATCGTCGAGTGAATCTCTCTCACCCCGTTGGCGCCCATGTGTCCGCATCCGGCGGCGTCCGCAATGCTCCGGTAAACGCGACGGCCATCAAAGCCGAGGCCTTCGCATTGTTCACGCGCAACCAGCGGCGCTGGCACTCCCCGCCCCTGGCGGCAGAAGAGATCGCCGCGTTCAGCGCTGCCTGTCGCGAGCACAACTACCCGGCGGAAGCGATCCTGCCCCATGACAGTTACCTGATCAACCTGGCCGATCCCGACCCGGGGGGCTGGGAAAAATCCCTGGGCGCCTTCACGCAAGAAATGCAACGCTGCCGGGACCTGGGGCTCACCATGCTGAACTTCCACCCGGGCAGCCACAAGGGCGAAAGCAGCGACGAGGAAGGCCTGGAACGCGTGGCAACCGCACTGAGGCGGGCATTGAACGCCGTACCCGGGGTGACGGCGGTGATCGAGAACACGGCGGGCCAGGGCCACTCGCTGGGACACCGCTTCGAACACCTGGCTGCCATAATCGAAATGGTTGACGAGAAGGGCCGGGTCGGCGTCTGCCTGGACACCTGCCATCTGTTTGCCGCGGGCTACGACCTGCGCAACGAAAAAGTTTACCAGGCCGCAATGGCCGAGTTCGAAGCCGTTGTCGGTTTTAACCGCCTGCGGGGCATGCACCTCAATGACGCCCGCAGTCCCCTGGGCAGCCGGGTGGACCGCCACGCCTCGTTGGGGGACGGCCACCTGGGCTGGGAACCGTTCCGCATGATCATGGCAGACCCCCGCACCGCAGGCATACCGCTGATCCTGGAGACCCCCGACCCGGAGCGCTGGCCCGAAGAACTCCGCATTCTCAAGCGATTCCGCATGTAGAAATCAGGTTGAAAAATAGCGGTTTCCAACCCTCCAACTGATCTTTTCCCCTCAACTTTTTCAGTATTCTCAACCGAACGGTGATGGAGTAACCGGCAGGACTGTGATGAGAGAATTTAATGATCGGTGATGGCGCGAATAAGTGCCGGTGATGAGAGTATCCTGATGATTACACTGTGCTTCCACCCTCAACTTCCTTAACCTGGTATTTTTAAACACTTGAATTTGGGAAGTTGGAATCTGTTTCGGATTTAGAATTTTGGATTTCGCATTGCGGCACGCCTTTTTCTACCTTCTACAGGGCGACCACGGGGGCCGTCCCTACCCCTTGCCCCTCGCCTCTTGCTCCGAAATGTCCTGAATAAAGAATAAAAGAAATCATTTGGAATGATTCAGGGATTTCTTATTCCTTCTTCTTCATTCCTTATTCAGTATCGGCGGTTCACGGACCACTACCCCTGCCACCTGTCTCCGGGTTTGGCCCTTGGGGCTCACCAATCGCCGCTTGCCAAAATCAAGTTGAAGAGGGAAGAAGTAAAAAGTGTTGAAAAGTTTCACTTTCGACCGGCTTCTCCTGTCACTTTCTCTTCAACTTTTACAATCCGGCGGTCTCCATCCAGTACAGCAAGAGGAAGATCAGTACCGCCGCGGGGATGACCACGACCCAATCGTTGACCTTGAAAAGTTGCGGCAAGGTCAGGTCGCCGAAATCACCCCTGCGCAGAATCTTCTGCTCCAGCCGCTGGTAACGCGCGGCGAAAAGGCCGGCGCCGATCAGGATACCCGCCAGCCCCCCGACCAGGGCGTCCAGGTAACCGTTGCCGATTGCGCCGGCGATGGTGCCGGGGCAATAGCCCAACAGGGCAAAACCCACGCCGAAAATCAATCCGCCGGTCACGTTTTTTCCGATTGAACCGGATTTGGGGTAGAGTTTGACCCAGCCCAGTGATTTCATGGCGTATATGCCGATCATACCGGTCAATACGGCGGAGAGCATGATTTTGAGAACCGTGAAATCAGTCAAGAGCAGTTGACCGATAATCACATCATACTTGGTGGCGCCGCCTTTATGCAGCAGAAATCCGAACACAATACCGAAAGCCAGCCCGGCAATCCGGCCCGATGCTTTGCGGGGACTTTCCTGGAGCGCATTTTTTGTATTCATGACCATTCTCCCGCGCTCAGGCGATGACCCTGAACAGAAGCTGAGCCGTGGCGATTCCGCCGATAAAGAAGCAGATCGCCGCGATCCAGCTGGAAAGCGCCAGTTGCAATGTGCCGCTGATGCCGTGGCCGCTGGTGCATCCACCCGCCCAACGCGCGCCGAAACCGAGAAACACGCCGCCGATCAGCGCGGCTACCTGGCGGATCAGTGCCGAGCCGCCAAAAGCGGATTCCCAGACGCCGGGCACCCAGCGCAGGTCAAGATCGCCTGAAAGCAGCGCCGAAAGGAAAGCGCCGATGACGACGCCCAGCACCAGCATCCACTGCCAGTCCACCGACAGCTTGATTTTTTGGTAATAGGGGTTTTCCGCCACTTTCGTGCCGCGAAAGAGTGTTTCAATCATGCCGCTGGTCTTGGCAAAACTCGTCGAGCAGGCGATCGGTTTTCGCGAAATCAGGAAGCTGAGCCAGCTCAAAACACCGATACCGATTCCCGCCACATACGGCGACCAGCGGATTTCAGTTAAAAAATCCATGGCGTTTCCTCCTCTGCTTATTCCGCATCCCAATGCCGCTTGACTTCACTGACATTGGTAAAGAACCGGGAACCGTGCGGACTGACACAGGCGCGGCAGTCGCGCGTGTAACCGGCGGCGCTGTAACCCGTCATGCCCCCGGCCACATTGAAGAGGTTCCTGAATCCATGCTGCTCCAGGATGGAGATTCCCAGGCTGGAGCGGTTGCCTGAGCTGCAGATCAACACCGTCGGTTGATCGCTGCGCAACTCGTGATGCCGCGTCCGCAGGTCGGCCACGGGGATATTGATCGAACCATCGATATGGTTGTCGTTGTACTCCTCGGGCGCGCGCACATCCACCAGGACAAAATCCCTGTGACCGGCAATCATGGCGTGCAGGTCTTCGGCGGAGATCAACTCCACGTGACTGGTTTCAAATCCGGCCAGAGCCCAGGCGGTCATTCCCCCATCTAGGTACGCCACGATGCGGTCCATGCCGACACGCCGCGCCCAGGCATTGGCACTCAATGCCTTCTGGTAATCGTCCGCCACCAGCAGGATGTCTTTATCGGTCGGCAGCACCCAACCGGCGAAGGTGGGAAAATTGCCATTGAGGTCCAGGTGCCAGGCGCCGCTGACATGCTGACTGCTGAACGCGTGATAACTGCGCGTATCCAGCACGGTGACATGCGGGCTGTCCATGCGTTGTTTGAAGTTTCGCGCGCTCAGCTCCTCCATGACGGGAAGCTCGGCCAAGCGGACGGGCCCGCCGCGGTTGATGTCGCTGCATCGGCCGAAATGATCGGGAGCCGGCGGCATGTCCCGGGTCAGCGAGCGGATGAACTCGGCTTTGTCCTTGATTAGCAGTGCCGGGTTGAATCGGCGCTCATAGCCGATGGTGGTGAGGCGCTTGGCGCCCATCGCCCGCCCGCACAGGGATCCGGCCCCATGGGCCGGATAGACTTCGACATAGTCAGGTAACTTCATTAACTTCTCGTGCAGGCTGAAGAAAAGTTTCCCCGCCAGTTCTTCGGCCATGTCCGGGAACAGGTCGGGACGTCCCACATCCCCGACAAAAAGGGTGTCGCCCACAAACACCCCCACCGGACTGTCCGAGCGGGATCGATCCGTGACCACGTAACTGAGGTGCTCCGGAGTATGCCCCGGCGTTTCCAACACCTCGATCAACATGTCCTCAAGCTCAACGGTATCACCCTCCGACAGGGCTACGTGATCAAAAGTACACTGCGCCGATTTGGCCACATAGATCTTCGCCCCGGTTTTTTTTGCCAGGTCCATGTGGCCGGAAATGAAATCCGCGTGCAGGTGGGTCTGCAGAATGTGCGTGATATCCACTCCCAGGGCGCGCGCTTCTTTGATATACCCATCCACATCCCTCTGGGGATCGATGACGGCGCAACTTTTCTTGCCCGCCAGGATGTAGGAACTGTGAGCGATCTTTTCAACAAAAAATGGTTTCAGTAACATGATGACCTGACCTCCTCTCTCAATGTTAAATGTAAAACAAATAAAACACAATCACCACCAGCAGCAGAAACATCACCGTAATGCCACTTCCGGCCCGGATATAATCGGCATTGCGGTATCCGCCGGGGCTCATCAAGAGCGCGTTCACCTGGTGGGTGGGCAGGATGAAAGCGTTTCCCGCGCACACGGCGGCCATCAGGACCAGCGGGCGCGGATCCATCCCGCTCATGGCGGCGAAGCTGCTGATCAGGGGCGCCAGCACCACGATCGCGCCCACATTCGACATGAAGAGCGAAAACAGCGTGGCCAGCAGAGCCACGGCCGCCAGAACCAGGAGCGGTGACGTGTCCGCCACCAGCGTCATCGCCTGTTGCGCCAGATACGTCGCCGTTCCGGTCTTTTCCATGGCGATCCCCAGCGGAATCAGGCCGGCCAGCAGGAACACCACTTTCCATTCGATGGCCTGATACGCTTCCCGGATGGTCAGCACGCCGGTCAGTACCATGGCCGCGGCGCCGCTGAAGAAAGCCATGGCAATCGGAGCACCGGAAAAAGCCAGGAGAATCGCAGACAGGAAACAGACGACCGCCGCCCCGGCCTTGGCGCGAACTTTTCTTTCCACTGAGAATGGCGTGGCGACCACGAAATCCGGGCCACCCTTCAAACCATCGATAAACTCCCACAAACCGTAAACCACAATGGTATCTCCGGGAAGCAGGGAATGATCGGAAAAATCTCCGCGGATCTCTCGGCCCTTGGAAAACACCATCACGGGCTCAACGGCATAGCGTTTGCGCAGAGAATAGCGGCGGATGGTCTGGCCGACCAGTTCCGAGCGCGGCGGAACAATGATTTCCGCGAAGCCCGCCTGCTCCGGATCGCGAAGGTCAGCGAAACGCGGCGACGGGTCTATCGGCTCCAGCCCGTAAAGCGCGGCGAATCGGCGCGCATCCGCTTCCTTTCCCAGCAGCGCCAGCTCCTGCCCGGCGGCGAACCGGGTTTCCCGCCACGGCGCGTACTCCAGTTCCCTGCCGCTGGACAGCGCCAGAATGTACAGGTTGAAATCATGCCATAATCCGGATTGTTCCGCGGTTTTTCCAACCAGGCCGCTTCCGGCAGGAATGGCGTAATGCCCGATCCGGCGCGGCAGGTGCAGGGCGGCGATCAGTTTCTCCTGATCCAAAGGCGCCTGGCCCGCTGATTGCCGGCGCGGCAGCACCCGCTCGCCGAAAAGCAGGAAAAAACCGATCCCGCCCAAAAGCAGCAGCATGCCCAACGGCGTGACACTGAACAGGCCGTACGGTTTCATGCCGGCATTTCGCAGCAGGTCATTGACCAGGATCAGCGGCCCCGACCCGACCATGCTCAACGATCCGCCCAGGATGGCGGCGAAACCGATCGGCATGATCAATGCCGAAGCCGGAATTTTCCCGCGCCGCGAAACAGTCAGGATTCCCGGAAGAAACAGGGCCGCGGCCCCGATGTTCTGGATGAACCCGGACAGGATGCCCACGGATAAGGACATCCAGCCGATCAGCCGCTTGCGGTCCTGGCCGGCTTTTCTCAGCACGAAACGTGAAAAACGATCCGTCAGGCCGGTTGCGGCGATGCCTCGGCCCAGTATCATCACGCCCATCATGGCGATCACGGCGTTGGAGGAAAACCCCGACAGCATTTCCTGCTGGGTCAAAATCCCGCTCCATCCCAGAGCCAGCATGCTGAGGATGGCGACCATATCGATGCGGACTACGTCCAGAACCAGTAAAATGACCGTAACAATCAATATGATCAGGTAAACCGTCATGGTTGATCTCTTGTGCGCAGATGGTAGAACCCGGACACCGTTTTGTCAATCTAAGTCGGATTTTTTGGCATGGTTAATAACCTGCGAACCCCCAGAATGAATCATCAAGAAAATAAAAAAAAGACCCTTTCTGTTGACACAAATGAATTTGCTTGTATAATAACTTTGTTTAACAAAGTTAAAAAGGAGAGTTTCATGGACTCAAAAAAAGCGTATGAGGATGTGCAATTAATCAAGGAGATGCTGTCCAAAACCAAGAGCCGTATCCGGGGCAGCGGAAAGTACTTCATTCTCTGGGGATATGTCGTTCTCGCCGGAATCCTGGGCACCTATCTGCTCAGTCAATGGGAGCGGCTCGGGGGGATTTGGGCGTTATGGTTCAGCGTGATGCTGACCGGTTCAATTGTAACCGTCTTTTTCGCCAGGAGTGAAAAAGGACGTTCCCGGGTGGTCACATTGTTTGACCGTATCGGCGCTTATCTGGGGATGGGTTTTGGGATCTCTTTTTTCCTGGCAACCTTTGCTTTCCCCCTGTTGGGAATCTATGACTTTTCCGCAATCGGGCCGGTAACCGGAATGCTGGCGGGGACATTTCTCTTTATTCTGGCCTGTGTCTACGAGTGGAAGACACTTTTCGCAGCAGCGCTCGTCTGGTGGCTGTTTTCCATTGGAACCGCCTTTCTGCCCCATCAAGGACGGGCTATGGCCATGATCATTCCCCTCATTCTGGGGTATATCATCCCCGGTCATATTCTTCAGCGCCATGAAAGCAAGGAAATCGAGGATGAACACTAAGGCCGTAGAGCTGGATCCCGTGATTCACGCTCCGATACGCCTGGGCATTCTTTCTATTCTTATGGTAGCGGATGAAGCTGATTTTACCTTCCTGAGAGATCAGACGGGAGCCACAGAGGGAAATCTCAGCACCCATCTGTCCCGCCTTGAAGAAGCGGGCCTGGTCCGGATCACAAAAACGTTTTATAAAAAAAGACCCCGGACAATCTGCAAAATCACCGCTGAAGGAGAGAAACGTTTCAAGAATTACCTAAACCTGTTGGAAAAAATTCTATCTCCAAAACCAAAGTAAGCAATAGGCCGGCAGGTAAACCTGCCGGCTTTCCTTCCAGTTACTTTCAATTTCTATCCTGAAATAACCTCCAACCCACACAAGCTATTGCAGAGTTTTTTTATTGAAGTTTTGATTGGATCAGTTTTCCCAACCGTTCCACGCCATCGCGGATTTTTTCCGGGGGCACCGCGCTGAAGCTCATGCGCATGGCATTGCTTCCCATGCCGTTGCCTTCGGTAAAGAAACCTTCACCGGCAACGTAAGCCACCTTTACTTCGGGATTGGATGTGGCTTCTTTGAGCAATTCGGTTGTGTTGATGCCGCCGGGGAGTTCCACCCAGGTGAAAAGGCCCCCGTCGGGAAAGGTCCGCTTCGTACCCGGGGGGAAATACCGGTCGATCGACTCGATCATGGCGTCGCGCCTTTCACGGTGGATATCACACAGGGCCTTGTGATGCGCCGGATAATATCCGCGCTTGAAAAACTCGGCGCACAATATCTGCGGCAGAATCGGCGTGTGCGAGTTGGTGGCGGACTTGGCGTCAAACAGCCTGGTGATGATTTCACTTGAAGCCAGGATGTATCCCAGGCGGCTCCCCGGGGAAAAGATCTTGGAAAAGCTGTTGGCCAGGACCGTGTGTTCACTCTCATCAAAAGCCTTGATGGGCGGCAGATCCTTGCCGCTGTAGCGGATATCGCGGTAGGGATCGTCTTCCAGAATGACGACCTCGTACCGGCTTCCCAGGCGGGCGATCCGCTTCCGCCTCTCCAGCGAAAGCGTTCTTCCCGTGGGGTTCTGGAAAGTGGGAATCACGTAGACCATTTTGGGGTTGTGTTTGAGGATCTTTGCCTCCAGGTCTTCCGGGATCATGCCGTCATCGTCCATGTCAACCGCGATGCACCGGGCCTGGAACATGTCAAAGATCTCCACGCTGTGCACAAAGGTTGGGGATTCCACCAGGATCACATCGCCGGGTTCGATGAACACCTGGCACATGAGGTTCATGGCCTCCAGCCCTCCGGAGAGAATCATGATGTTTTCCGCCGAGGCGGCAACGCCTTTGGGCGCAAGCAGGTGGGTGACCACGACTTCCCTCAGGTCACTGACGCCCATGACGGATCCATAAGCCAGCGCTTCAACTCCCCGGGTATCCCGGCGCAGCACATCCATGGCGATTTCACGTACGATATCCACCGGCAGCGACTCTTTCGCCGGTGCCCCGCCGCCGAAAGAGATCATTTCCGGGTCGTTCATGGCACCGAACAGGTTGCGGATAATCGCGGCGGACTTTTCCATACTCTTCATGCGCGCGGCATATTTCATCATGGTGGTTTTCTCCTTTAATCGATTTTCCCGTACTCTTTTTCCAGGACGGCAAACAATTGTTCAAAATCCTCGGCTTCGTCTTTGATCTTGTACTTGTGTTCAGGCCCGGGGAATGTGCCTTCCCGGACTTCCCGGACGAATTCGGCGAAACCCTCCGTCGCCACATTGGCGATCTCGGCGTATTTCTTGGTGAATTTGGGGGTGAATGTTTCAAACATCCCCAGGGCGTCTCCCATGACCAGAACCTGGCCGTCCGTATCCGCGCCCGCGCCGATGCCATAAACCGGCACAGGCAGGATCCTGTGCACAAAGGCGCATACCTCTTCGGGCACGCCTTCGAGCAACACAAAACGGGCCCCCGCCTTGTAAACGGCGATGGCATCCTCGATGACCGCTCTCGCGCTTTCAATGGTTCTTCCCTGGGCCTTGAATCCGCCCATGGCCGCGGAGCTCTGCGGCGTCAAACCGACATGACCGAACACCACGATCCCGGCCTGGGAGATCGCCCTGACTTTGTCGGCGACCCCGACGCCTCCTTCCAGCTTGATGGCGTCCACGTCCCCTTCCTTCATGAACCGGACCGCGTTTCTGACGGCATCGGCCGCGCTTTCGTGATAGGAACCGAACGGCATATCGCCGATGATATAGGTATTGGGGGCTCCCCTTCTGACCGCCTGGCAATGGTTGATGCTCATGTCCATGGTAACCGGAACCGTTCCCGGGTAACCATACACGATCATGCCCATCGAATCTCCCACCAGGATCATGTCCATGCCGGCTTTTTCCGCATAAGAAGCAAAGCAATAGTCGTAAGCCGTCACCCATACCACCCTTTCACCTTTTCGTTTCATTTTGTACAGGTCCAGAATCGTCTTTTTTTTCATTGGCATGCGACCTCCTTCCTTGATGTGAAACCCATCTTATATGATCCCTTTCATCGAGTAAAGCATTTCGCCCGAAACCATAGATATGATTTGCTTTTCCCCCTGATAAGGGTCATCCCGTTTCACTTTCTGAAATAGCCCTGCGGGCTCCACCTGCGCCCGAACCCAACCCGTTTACTCCGCAATCCAAACCCGCTATAATGGCGTCCCATTCCGAGGGGATACGCATCATGAAAAAGAAAATCATCCCGGTTCTGGCCGGAATCGCACTGCTGGCGGTCCTCATTGTTCTTTTCAGCGGAAACCCGCAGGACGAAGGCTGGACCCTGGAACGGCGGGACATCGAATACCGCGTTCCCGCCACATGTACCGTGCAATTTCCCGAACCCTATGTCATGACCGCCAAGGCAGCGGGAGACATTACCCTCGTCCCGGTCGTCGAGGGCCAGAAGATCAAACAGGGTGACCTGCTGGTGCAGATCGACGATTTCAAGGAAAAGCAGAACCTGGCGATCGAACTGAGCAACTATGAAAACGCGAAACTGCGGATGGTCAACGCCAGAGAGGAAGAGTACCCGCGCCTGCAGGAGCAGCTGAACAACGCCGCGGCCGCGCTTGCGGAAGCCGTGAATCACGAGGCGCGCCTGACGCGGCTCTACCGCGCCGGCGGGGTATCCAGGGTGGATTGGGAAAAGGCGGACACGCGGAAAAAAGAGGCGCAGGCCCGTTACAATCAAATCAAACTCCAGGTGGACGCGTATGCCCGCAGCGGCCAGGCGGCGGAATTAATCCAGCAGTTGAATGCCCTGGACGCACGGGTGAAACTGGCGCGCCGTGCCGTCACCGACAAGCGCCTGGTGGCTCCATACAACGGCATCGTGGTCAAACTGGACGCCCGCCGGGGTGAGTCTCTGGCATTGGGGGAAAGCGCCGTGACGATTCTGGAGGACAAGCCCTGGATCCTCGAGGCGGGCGTGGATCAAAAGGAATTGCCGTTTCTCGAAGTCGGGCTTCCATGCACGGTCACGCTCGACCCCTTCCCCGCCGAGAAAATCGCGGCCAGGGTCAGCATGATCTGCGGGGTGATCGATTTTGCCAAGGGCACCTGCGGCCTGAAAATCGAGATCACCGGGAATCGCGGCTTTATCAAGCACGGCATGACCGGAATTGTAGAAATCACGGGAAAAAAACGCAAGAACGTCAACGCCGACGTGCTGGCGCTTCCCACCCGCTTCCTGATCCGCAGCGACGAGGGGAATTTTGTACTGGTGCGGGACGGCAGACGAAATCAACGCACGTCGGTATCGGTAGTACCGATCGGCGAGAAATGGGTTCACGTGACTAACCTGCCGGAAGGAACCCGCGTCGTACTGCCCGAATGAAAAACAGCAAGAATCGCTATGAATGGATGATCGCGCTGCGATTCCTCGTGCGCGGGCGCGGCCAGACATTCCTGATCATCCTGGGAATCGCAGTGGGCGTGGCCGTGCAGTTTTTTCTCTCCTCACTGATCAGCGGCCTGCAGACCAGCCTGATTGCCAACACGGTGGGTTCTTCGCCACACCTTCTGGTACTGCCCGCGGACCGCAAACCGGGCAATTCCACCTCCGATCCCTTCAGCGACCGCGGACGCTTCCTGGTTGAAGAAAACACCGAGATTCATTCCTGGCAGCAATACGTCGAGGACTTGACCCATGACAAGCGGGTGTTGCGCGCGGCACCGGCGGCCAACGGCCAGGGGTTCATCGTCCGTGGCAACACGGTGGTCGCAGTGGCCGTCAAGGGCCTGACCTCACCTGAAGGCCTGGATATTTACCGTATCCGTGAAAAAACGGTTTCGGGAAAAGCGGATCTCGGATCTGATTCCGTCCTGTTGGGGCAACGTCTCGCGGAACGGTTGACACTGGTCCCGGGTGACAAATTCTATCTGCGCAATGATCAGGGAGACGAGATGGTATTGCGTGTCGGCGGAATCTTTGACCTGGGGGCGGCCGCCGGGAACGAGTTGCTCGTGGCTTCGATCGACCTGGTCCGCAGTTTTTTTGCCATCAAGGGAATATCCGCAGTTGAAGCCCAGGTACGCGACGTGTTTTCCGCCCAGGCGGTTTCCCGGGATTTCGGCCGCCAATACAAACGCGTGAAACTGGAATCCTGGCAGGAAAAAAACCGCGATCTGCTGACCGCGCTGCGTTCTCAGACCACCTCTTCCGTTACCATCCAATTCTTTGTCATCATCAGCATATCCCTGGCGATCGCCAGCGTGCTGGGTATCGCCGCGGTACAGAAGCAACGCCAATTGGGGATCCTGAAGGCCATGGGCACCACCGATCGAAGCGCCTCTCGCATCTTTGTCATCCAGGGCATCCTGCTGGGCGCCGCCGGATCACTGCTGGGGGTATCGCTGGGCCTGCTCATGGGCTACGGCTTTATTGCCGGCACCCAATCCCCTTTCGGCCTGGAAATCAGCGCCCGCACGCTGTTGACCCCGTTCATCCTGGCCATGATCGCCGCGGTTGTGGCCTCCACCATCCCCGCGCGGCGGGCGGCAAAACTGTCGCCCATCGAGGTCATCCGCAATGGTTGATGCCGTATTGCAGACCCGGGGACTGTGCAAGACCTATTTCGGGCGCGTCAACACGCCGGTGCTTCACGATATATCCATCAAGATCGCCAGGGGCAGTTTCACCGCCCTCATCGGCCCCTCAGGATCCGGAAAAAGCACATTGCTGAACTGCCTCGGGCTGTTGGATCCACCGACCGCCGGCCGGATCGAAATCGACGGACAAATCATTCAGACCCAGAACGTCAACGAACTGGCCGCGTTCCGCAACCGCAACATCGGCTTTATTTTCCAGTTTCACTACCTGTTGCCGGAATTTTCCGCGCTGGAAAACGTGCTGCTGCCCTCCTGGATCGCGGCCGGAAAACCCGCTTCAAAAACACGCAAGGAGGCTCTGCGCATCATGGAACGCATCGGTGTGGCCTCTTTGAGCGACAAGGCTGTCTTTGAATTATCCGGCGGCCAGCAACAGCGGGTCGCGATCGCGCGCGCCCTGGTCACACGCCCCAAGTTGATTTTCGCCGATGAACCCACCGGAAACCTCGACCGCGAAAGCGGCCACGCCGTGCTGGATATCATGGCCGAGTTGAACCGCGAAAGCGGCATCACCCTGGTCATGGTCACCCACGACCGTGAAGTGGCGTTGCGCGCGGACCACATCTTCGAACTGGTTGACGGCCGCATCTGCAAATCGATCAACCTGGCCGGAACCGGCAAGGCAACCGCGTCCGAGACGCTGGAAGACCGCGCCTGTTGCTTCGACAAAAAACCGGGGAAAAACGCCTTATCAGATTGAAACCGCGATCAAATCACGTTTCACGTCCAGAATATGGATAACCGGCATCGTGCTTCAGCACCTGCCCCTTGCCACTCGCCGGCTTGTTTCAAAGCCGAAACACGAAATCCAAAGTCCAGAACAAATTCAAATGACCCACAATCAAGTGTTCAAAACAAAAACAAGCTGAGGGTGGAAAAACGGTTGCCTATTCCTGCTATCTTATTCCTTATTCAGGGTTGCTCCGGAATCGTCTTTCCTGTCACCTTCTCCAACTCTCCACCTTTCAACTCTCCACCTTTCAACTCTCCAACCCTCCAACTCCCCAACCCTCCAACTCTCCAACCCTCCAACTCTCCAACTCTCCAACTTTCCAACTCTCCAACTCTCCAACTCTACTTCCTCCATATCCCCCACACGATGCGCCACTCGACCTGCGGCAACGGACCGGGCAACTCCTCCAGGTACATGGTCAGGAATTCGATGTCCGGCACGCGCGAAGTGGTGCGCACAATTCCCCCATCGATTTTTTCAAAACCGGCGTAGCGGAAAAATCGATCGAGTTTTCCTCCATGCGCGGTGTTCAGCCCCGCTTCCCGCAGCCCGGACAACAGTTTTTCCTTGATGCCGTGATCGGGGTGGATCTTTGTAGCCGCGTAATCGTACTCGGCGAACACGGCGAACAATCCACCGGGTGACAGTTTCCGCCTCACTCGGCGCAACCAGCTCAAAGGGTTTGCCACGCCGGCGAAAAAAAACGAGGTGACATACAGGTCCGCTCCAGGCAAAGATCGCACGGCGTCACCCGCGATGAACATATCGCCCGCGGGAAGGATGCGGGAATCGCTGTCCATACCGGTGTAACGCGCATCGCTGATAGCGGTCAACTCCCCGGCCAGCAAACCGGTGCCGCAACCCGGCTCAAAAATCGTGCCCACCCGGCGCAGGGGAAGCCGTGAAAAAATATGGCGCCGCGTCGCGGCCAGCTCGCAAAACTGCCGCGCGTATATGCGGGCGAGCGCAGCGGGATCAGACTGAATCCCTGCAGGGGACCGCGCTGTTTTTTTCAAGCGGGCATCCTCCGCCACACAAGTTGAAATGCACGCAATCGCGGCATTCGGCATCCACCCATGAACGGTCCCGCGCGGCCCGCATCAAGGGGCTGTTCCAGATCGAATCCCAGGGGTCCTTCAGCAGGTTTCCAGCCGACTCGTACCAGCTCTGGCAGGGGAGCACCTCGCCGTCCGGTTCGACGCAGAGATTGTATTCCCCGGCGGTGCAACGCCGCGGGCCCAGGGAATACTCCAGCGGATTGAATTCGCAGTAGCGGGTGGGCGAATACCAGACCAAACGCATGCCGAGTTCATCCAGTTTCTGGTTCATGTCCAGCATGGTCATCCCCAGGTCCGCCGCAGGAACCGCGAAGTCTCCTGCCAGGGCTTTGCCGGAATGGATCACGGCATTGGCGGCGATCGCCGTCAGCCCCAGGTCATGGGCGAACTGGACGGTGCGGGCCATGCCCGCCCGGTTGATCCGCGTAATGGTGGTATTGGTGATCGTATGCAAGCCGGCAGCAAGGCAATTTCTGATGGCCTGTACGGTGCTTTGAAAACTGTCAACGCCGGTCATCTGATTGTGGATCTTCTCATCATGAGACTCCAGAGTGATCTGCACATGGTCCAGTCCCGCATCCATCAATCCGGCCAGGTAATCGTCATCGGCCAGTCTGACACCGTTGGTCAGCAGCCCCGTCACCATTCCCAGGGATTCAGCGAAACGGATCAGATCCGCTAAATCCCGGCGCAGCGTCGCCTCGCCGCCGGTAAAAATCACGTGGGGGACCCCAAGGTCCCAGATCAGCTTGAGAACCGTCTGCCAGTCTTCCGTGGCCAGTTCCTGTTTCTCTCTTGACTCATTGTAGCAATGCACACACTTGAGGTTGCAGCGATAGGTCAAGGCCAGGTCGAAGCGATAGGGCACATCCACTTTGTACTGAAACGGTTCTTTTACATCGATATTCAGAAACTGGATGGGTTCGGTCGCACCGCTCCGCAATAGGGTTTCCAGCGAAGCCTGGAAGGCGGCAAAATCGGCCGCCAGCCTTTTCCGCGCCACATTGTAATAACGCCTCAGATCCGCCAGGATCCGCTTTTGCGGAAAGCGGGAGAGAATCATCCAGGCCATGCCCGCGGCGACCTTGTTCAGGTGGATGATGCGCGAAGCGTCCACGGTCAGGATGCCGTTCCCCTCGGGGTTGACCCGCAAATGCACCCGGTGTCCGTCGTGGACAAAATGGTGCATGCCCACGGGGCAGGCTCCCTGTCGGGGGTTCATTGTACTCGGCGACATGTTATCGACCGCCTCCGGCGCAGGCGCAGGCGCAACCCGCGCAGGCGCAGGCGCAGGCACAGCCGCTTCCCGAACTGCCGCTACCGCTGGATACGGGCACCGGATTGGATACCGCTGTGACCGAACGGGATAATTGGGAAATGTTGCCGGCCCACCCCCCGGCCGTGCCCTCCAGAAATCCGGCAACCTGCGAGCATGCGGCCGCCAGAGATATCCCTCCGCCCGATGCGGGGCTTGTACTTCTCGGCGAGGAAACGGTAATAAACGCGGGAAGACGGACGCGCTTTTCTTCCGGAAGCCCCTGCAATTTGGAAGCGAAATCCCGGTCCGCCAGAAGCCAGGGGAACATCTCCGCAAACCGGACCCCCAGTTCATCAGCGGATCGGTCTCCCTGCACCATTTTCCAGGCACTGTCGATCACGCTGCGGTAGTACTCCCGGGTTTCCTTGAGTGAGTACCCCTTCATCTTTTCTTTCAGATCGTCAATCATGTCCAGAAAGATCTTTCTGACCCGCTCTTCCGTGATGGCACCTTGCTCCGGGATGACATCCAGCAGCGCTTTCTCATAAGGTCGGAGACCTTCCGGGGAACCCGACTTGTTCAGCGCTCCCGCTTCCAGGCGCAGCGCGCCCTTCTTGATCATGCCGTAGATAATCATGAGAAAAACACGATCCAGTTTTTCTTCCAGCAGCAAAGCCGCCATGGGAGCGGTAAGGCCCCGCAGCACGCTGGAACCCTCGAGGCCGATCGACGGCGGCAGGTACTGCTCCAGCCTGCGCTTGGCCTTGCGCATCGCTTTGACCACGAACAGGATGGGCAGGGCGGTCATCACGAACACGATAAAGAAACTGACAACGGCGCCGATGGCCTCGGGGCTGACCACGGGTTTTTGGGGGCGGTCCGCCAAGGGCCCGGCCACCAGGGCGGCGGGAAAAGAAATGCCCACATCGTAGCGTGAATCCACTCGACGCGTTTCTTGCCACACGTAAACGATCCTGCCTTCAGGCGTCATACGCGAAGCCGTGAACGGCCGTTCATGAAAATAGACCGTACCCGGCTCCGCACCCGGCGGGAAAACGACCTCCAGTTTGAAATTACTCTCTCCCTTCAGGATGCCGGCGTCAAACCAGGTCGGGGAAAACTCAACCGACGCGTATTCCTCTTTTTCCGAATCGCGGAACACCATCTCGCGGTTGACACCCGAAAGCCGGAAGCGGCCGTTCTGCCCGGGTTGAACGGCTTTGCCGCCCAGGTGCACTTCCACCCCGATGTCGATGTACTTGGAAGCATAGACCAGCTCGAGCGGATTGTTGTCAATGGACGCAATTACCGCAGTCGGATCGTGATCCTTTGAAGGGAACCCGATATCCACGACATCGATGCTCTTGTGTCCGGTCTCGCATTGAAACAGGATGTCGTAATTGATCAACAGGCTGCGATCGTGGTTGACTTCCACCCGGCAGGTGAATTCCGGGACCGAAAAACCGTAATCCTGGCCGCAAACGGGAGAAAACAACAGCAGCAGAATCAGCGCCGCCCTTACCATTTCGGCGCCTCTTCAAGCTGGTATTCACGCCGGCAATAGGGGCAGGAGACAAACACCGTACCGGCACGCAGGGAAACATGTTCCGAGCGGAGAGCGGCGCCGCAATAGCGGCATTGCAGGTCTTCCAGTTTGACGTCGCCGCTGAGTTCCAGTTCATTTCTGACAATCACATTCTTTGTGCGCGTACCGCGCAATCCCAGGACCGCCAGGACAATGCCCGTACCCAGGATGACCAGGCCGGGAACCGGCCGGCCGCCGATGACGAACACCAGTCCCAGGAACACGACCACCAAACCCAGGCCGGTCAACACGATATGCACCGCGTTCATGCCGCCCTCCTTGAAACAGTTCCGTGAATCAGCATCCGCAGAAACACTGGAAACGCCCGGACCATCGTTCGTGCCCGCCATGAAGGAATCGTGGACAAGCAGGCTCGGTCCGGAAATTATACATGGCAATGCTGATGAAAACCATGCCCTCCCGAAGCCGGCCGTGATTTACCGGGACGCTTTCAGCTTGTCCGATCAGCCTCCCCAAGGCATGTTGGCATACTCTTCAAACGCTTTGTCATGCATTTCTTTGAAAAGCTCTTCGTGGCCACGCTCCCATTTGGCCAGTTTTTCCAGTACTTTCCTGGCTTCTCCTGATGCTTTCCGGCTCGACATTTCATAAAATTCAGCAAAATCGCGCTCAATCAAGTAGGCCATACGCAACACCGGCAGATCGGGCACCATGGCTTCCAGAACGGTCTGGTCCAGCAATTCTGAGTGGGCACGTTGCGAAAAGAACCCATCTTTTTCCAATCCGGCTGCAAATGTCTCGTCGGCTGCCTCTCCCCTTTTCAAGGCATTGAGTTGTCTCTGAATAAACTCGATGTGTTGCTGTTCTTCCGCAGCCAGTTCACGAAAGACACCCGCGGCCGCGGAATGCTTCATCCGCCCTGCATTTTCCTCAAAAAATCGCTTGCCTTCGTGCTCACGCTGTAACGCATACTCATAAATTTTTTGAATATCCATGGTGTGTCCCTCCATTGAATTTTTGAAAGTCGGCGCGCGAACCAGGCGCGTATTCTGTTAAGATGTTTTCGAAAACATCCTGTTTTCTCATTGGCGGATTCTAGGTCAGTAATAATGGAATGTCAAGAATTCCGGGGATCGCAGGCACTCCGGCAAAACGAATGTTCATGAAACATTTCCTTTCCCCTTTTTACTGCCGGGAGGGGTGCGATGCGGCCCGAAATACTTTTCACTGCGGTAGCGCAGCCACACCCGCAGCACCTGAGGCACCTTCTCTTTCTGTTCCCGGCTCAGGCTCTCGTACAGCGCCATGGCCTTGTCCCGGTGGATGCGGCAAGCATGGTTGTTGTGGGCGTCCCAATAGGAACGGGCCAGGCGGATCAGGCGGTTGGTCTCCTTGACGGGATCGAGCGGTTTCTCTCCGGCCATGGTTAGTGTTTACCCTTTCCGTTCCTGCGCAAGCGTTTGCTTCCGCCCCGAAACCCCCGGCCGGGGAATATCCCGGGCGTCACGGCAACCCCGCGGGCACGGTGCGGTGGGCGGTTGCCTGCTCATAAGCGTACGCCAGCTTGATCAGGGTCGGCTCGGCAAACAGGCGCCCCAGGAATTGCAGGCCCGCGGGCAGGTTGCCCCGGGAAAAACCCATGGGTACGGTGAACGCCGGCTGGCCCGTATGCGGAGCGATGACCTGGTTGTTGTCACCCTTATAACCCGCCTGGAACCCGTCGATGGGGGCCGGCCGGTTGTTCCAGGTGGGATAGATAACGGCATCCAGTTGCAGCTCATCCATCCTTTGCTCAATGGCTTGCCGGAACGCGATGCGGCGGATATCCGTGTAGGCGTCCCCGCACTCGATCTCCGGGTGTTCCGGCCGGCCGGAATGTGCGGCAAAGTAGTCCAGGGATTCTGCGGCATAGCGCGAATTGGAACCCACGCGAATGACATCCTCCAGGGTTTTTAAACGGTCCAATTTGACAAATTCAGCCAGGAACATTTCGATGTCTTTGCGGAAATCGTCACACCACTGGTTTTCGCTCAAACGCTTGAAGTCGGGAACATGAAACGGATCGACAATTTCCGCGCCCTGGTTTCTCAAGTCAATAACGGCTTTTTCAAACAACGCCTTGACTTCGGCATCCGGATCGACTTCGCTCAACTGCCGCAAAACGCCGATCCTCGCCCCTTTCAATCCGTTGCGATCGAGGAATTGCGTGTAATTTCGCGGGATCCTGTCCAAGGAGTAACTGGTAATAGCGTCGTTGGGATCGTAAACGGCGATGACCTCAAGCACGCGAACAGCGTCTTCAACCGACCGGCACATGGGGCCGCCCACGTCATTGCGCAGGTACAGGGGAATGATGCCGTGCCGACTGACCAGCCCCAGGGTGGGCCGGAATCCGACCAGGGCGGTATGCGATGAGGGGCCGCGGATGGAATTACCGGTATCCGTTCCAAGGCCGATCACACCGAAGTTGGCCGCGATGGCGGCCGCGGTCCCTCCGCTGGAACCGGCCGGCACATATTCCGGGTTATAGGGATTACGGGTCGTCCCCGCCGTGGAACTCTCGGTGTGCATGGGGCTGAATGCCCATTCCGCCATGTTGGACTTGGCGATGATCACGGCCCCGGCCTGCTTCAGCCGGGCCACCATGAACGCGTCCACCTGCGGGACAAAGTCCCTCAACGCCAGCGATCCGCCCGTGGTGGGCAATCCTTTCGTGGCAAAGTTATCCTTGACAATCATGGGGATGCCGTGAAGCGGGCGCAATTGACCGGTTTTTTTAAACTCCCGATCCAGGTCCCGGGCGACCTCAACCGCCCGCAGATTGATCATTGTGATGGCGTTGATCGCGTGATCATATTGTTTGATCCGCTCGATATAGGCTTGCACCAATTGGGCACACGAATAACGCCCTTCCTGGTAAGCAAGGTGGATTTTTGCAATGGTTAATTCCGTTACATCAATGCCGACCGGACCGGGCCTGCGGCAATCAGCCAACAGAAAGGGCAGCACCATCAATAAAAAAATCCCGGCTGTTTTTTGCATGCATCCTCCCCCGGCATCACCCGTCCGCCGCGGAATGTCGAATATCAGCTTCCGGTTTGCAGGTATTTTTCGGCGGCGTAACGCGGCAGGATGTCGATCGGCACGTGCTTTACCTTATCGAGTGCCCGCTGCAGCCGTGGGTCCAGGCGGCGGTATTCCCGAATGAAAGCCGCGGCCGCCGCGTAATCGCCGCGGGCCTGGATCATCAACACCTCGTGACTCAACTGCCGCACCGCCTCCGGCATCGCTTCCGCCACCACCCCGAACCGGGTCTCATCTTCGTTGAAAACAAAGCCGCCCTTTTCCAGGATGTAGTTCAATTGAATGGCATTGGCGCCGCCGTGAGCTTCACCGATGCCGAAACGCACGGAACGGAAAATCCCTCCCAGGTAGGTCGAAAAGATCTTTTCCCGCAGTTCCGCGGGGAATTCGCCCTTGTCCACCAGGTAGAGCAGGTTCCACAAACCCAGGATATCCGCCTTGGTCTCTTCGATCACCGCATAGAGTTCCTTGAGTTCACGGCTGACCGTAGTGGTACGGCCTGCGATCTCAATGGTGCCCGGGCCCAGGCCGTGAGAGATCTCGTGCATCAGCACGTGGTTGAAATAAGCATCGAAACTGACCTGTTTCAGGTCCGCGTCCGCCAGCACTTCACGAACAATCGGCATCCAGCAATTGTCGAACTTGGCGCGTGCGATATTTTTCAGCATCACTTTCTTGCTGCCCTTTTTCTCGCGTACGTACTCATCGTTGGGCAGGTTGAAAGCCGTGGTCTGCACCCCCGCCTTGGTATCGCCGGCGGTAAAAATCTCGTTGGCCACGATGATGGGTGAGCTCTTGCCGCGGGTAAAATTTTTGAATTGATCTTCAATCGGCAGGTGTTTTTCCAGTTCATCCGTGTACTTCGAAATCCGCGCCAGTTTGGCGCTCTCTTCACGGTCCACCCGCGTGATAAAGCTTTCAAACGCCGCCTTGTAACCGAACAGGGCATCCTCGTAAACCTCATAGGGCCCGATCACCACTTCCAGGTCATGGTCAGTCAGGTCCATCCAGTCCATGTCGCTGCGGCGATAGTCATCGGTCTGAAACGCGGCCGCCCGGGAAAGCAGGTACTTTTTCAGCGAGGGGTTTTCCGTCCGTGCGGCGGCTTCGCGCATGAATCCAGCCGCTTTTCCCAGTTGGGCGGCATAGGCCTCGCTGTAGGGAACGGCAACCAGTCCGCCCTCACGGCGACGGATGAGGGTGAAGTTGGAGATAAATGCGGTTTCGTCTTCCGGGTGGATCTTGATGTGTTCCAGGAATTCCGTTTTGGCCATGTCTTCGGGATAAAAGTTGGCTCCCTCCGGCTTGGCCCGGTCGCCGATAAACGGATGGTCGTGGTTGATGCGGTCGAAAGGCCCGAAGTTGATGGCGAAAAAGCGCAAGGCCTTCTGCGCCGCGGGCGCGGCGGACGCCTCCAGCGCCGCGCGGATCTCCCGGTTGCGCGCGTACACCTGGCAGAGAAAGATTTCATCCATGACCTCGGCCGCGGCCACCAGTTTCGGCAGGGCCTTTTTGTCGCCATCGCTCAGGCCCTCTTCAAAACAGTCGATTTCAACCGGGGCCAGCTTGGCCAATTGCTGATCCAGGTATTCCAGGCTCTCCATCTCTAAACTCTCCCCACCGGCCACAGCCGGTTCGGTTCCGCCGGCCGTTACCGGTTTCTGATCACACGCACAAAAAAACAGCGACAATGCCGCTGCGACCATCCAGATCATCTGCTTCATGCCCGCCTCCGTTGCCAAGCCTTGCCTACGACTCAACCGTGGCATGACTGAATTAAATTTTCAAGTTCTTGCCCGGGGAAACAGCATGATCGATGCCCCCGGCGGATTCGCGCCGGTGCGAATGACGTCGGCGGGAAATGGTCCTCAATGAGTCTTCGGCTGCACAAAACAGGTTTGCTCTCCGACCCGTTCGCAATAACCGCTTTCCTCTATCTGCCGCAATTGCCGGTCCAGCCGGGCTGCGATCGTGCGGTGTCTGAAAACGACCTCCACGTTACGGGAAGCGTGAAAGTAATCGTACTCCCAGTTGCTGGTGCCGATCCAGCAAAGATCGTCATCAATACGCATCACCTTGGAATGCATGACCCGCGCGTGGGGAATGAATGGTCCTGAGGCCTGGGGCAGCGTTACCACAAAGACCTCGATGTTGGCTGCGGCGGCCAGCCTGCGCATCAGCTCGACTCCGGCCTCGCGATTGTTCCAATCGGAAAGGAACAGGCGCACCCGGATACCCCGCCGCGCAGCCCGGAACAGGGCGTCGGCGATCTGGGTGTAGGGGCTGCCGCCGTCGCGCCTGCCTGCCGTGAATGTCATCAACTGGACGGTGATGCGGTCCCGGGCGCGGTCGATCAGGGACAACAACGCATCTGCGGCATTCCGTATTCCAGGCGGGTTGGCTGCGGGCGGGCTGGCTGCCAGCCACGCGCTGTCGCTGAATGGCAGCGCTTTTCGTTGCCTGAGCCGGGTATATGCGTTGCCGTCCCCCTGGCTGAATGCCAGGTCCGCCTCGAAAATCGCCGTCAACGCACGGGCGAATCGAGGGCTGACAATTTTCACTCCGGTCTCATGGATGTGTTTCAAGGCCCGCCAGTCAAAGTTCTGGCTGCCCACGAATGACACTTTCCCATCGATCACAAAATACTTGGCGTGCAGGATGCCGCCGGTCAACTCCCGCCAATCAAAGAAAACAATCCGCGTGTTTTTCCAGCGGCGCACCCCTTCAAGTGCTTCCTCCAGGGCCTTTTCCATCCCCTCGTTCACGGGTTTCCCGATCAGGAAACGGATCCGGACCCCTCTTAAAGCCGCTTCCTCCAGAGTCTGCAGTACGCCGGCCAGAGGCTCCGACCCGGCACCGGCCAGGTAGAATTGGGCCAGGTCGATGGTTTTTCTGGCCCGCGAAAACATCTCTTTCCAGACCGCGGCGGTCGGCCGGGTTCCCTGCTGTGTCAGCACGGTCTCCACGGGAATGGTTGTCACCAACTCGAATTGCTCCCGGGCCGGGCGGGCGAAAAGCGCTACCGCCCCGGGCAGAAGTATCAATGTCCCGATCAGTGCGACAAGCCTTGTTCTGTCTTTAGCGGCCAGGATGTCCGGGCTTGAGTTTGTCATGGTGCGTGGTTTTTACGGATGGGGATCACCCGGCCGTATCCGGGATCGAGATCGTGCCCCGGGCGTAGGTCACCGCGCGGCCGGCGATGGTGACCCGATCACCTTGAAACGCGCAGAACAGTGTGCCGCCCCTTGAGGAAACCTGGCGCGCCAGTAACCTGTTTTTTTTCAGGCGACCGGCCCAGTAGGGAATCAGGGTGCAATGGGCCGAACCGGTCACTGGATCTTCGGGAATGCCCTCCCGGGGAGCAAAAAAGCGCGATACAAAGTCGATTCCCGCTTCGCCTCCCGGCGCCGTGATCATGACGCCGGTGACATCCAACTCGCCCAGTTTCTTCGCATCGGGCCGGCATTTGCGCACGATTTCCTCTGTTTCCACAACGGCCATCAGGTCCCTGGCCCTGCGCGTCTCCAGCGGGGTCAGCCCCAGGCCCTCAATCAGGGCGGCGGGCGGCGGGACGATTTCTCCGGGCCGGGAGGGAAAGTTCATTTCCAGGCGGTCTCCACAAACAGAAACGATCAACTCTCCGCTGGCGGTAAAGAAACGGATTCCGGGTTTTTCCCATCCCAGGTGGCTAACCAGCACGTGGGCGGAAGCCAGCGTGGCATGACCACACAAATCCACCTCGCTGACCGGGGTGAACCAGCGCAAGTGGAATCCCTCGCCGCGGGGCACGAAGAAGGCGGTCTCCGACAAATTGTTTTCCATCGCCATCGCCTGCATGACCGTGTCCGGCAGCCAGGCGTCCAATGGGCACACCGCGGCCGGATTGCCCGTAAACACCTGGTCGGTAAACGCGTCCACCTGGTAGAATTGCAATGACCTGTTGTTCATGTTCCTGCTCCGATTATGCCATTGCCCGGACCGGCAGGCAAGCATCACCAGGCAATCGGCGCGGATCGACGCCGCATGAAACCGCGGCGGATAAATCCGTGTTTCGCGCGTTATCGCTTCAGCTTGATCAAGACAATCAGCACGGCCAGGCCGATTCCGGCAAGGAAAGCCAGCGTGGAATGCCTGGTCTCATGCTGCCGCGTTTCGGGAAGGAGATGGGAGGCGGAAAGATAAATCAGGACTCCCGACACAAATCCAAGCAGCAGCCCCAGGGTGGACCGGCTCACGTTCCGGATCAGGGGATAAGCCAGGAAGGCCCCCAGGGGAGTGGTCAATCCCGAAACCAGGAACGCATAGAAAGCGGCGGTTTTTTTTCTGGCTCCTCCGCTCAACCAGAAAATATAGGTGATCACGCCCTCGGCGAATTCATGAATCACCAGGCCCAGTACAGAAAGTACTCCGACCAGGATGGATACCTGGAACGTGATGGTGTAAATGACGCCGTCGATGATGGAGTGAATGGCGATGCCTTCGGCCGCGGTGATGCCGAAGGCGAGTTCTTTCTTTTTGGTCCGCTGCTTGATCAGTTTATTCGAGAAAAACATGAACAGGAATCCAAGCAGCGCCGCAAATCCGGCGTAAAAATTGGAGATGATCGCCCTGGGCAGCGTAACCGTCAACGGCACTGCGGCCAGAAGTCCGGCCGCGAAACACATGAAATAAATTTTCGTTTTCTGCGCCCAGACCTCATTGCGATATATCGCGAAAACCCCCAGGCCGTTGATGACGGCTGAAAGCGTGGCAAAAGACGCGATCCAGATAAACGTGTTTGCTTCGTTCATATCGATTCAACTCCTTGCATTTTTCCAGGTGGATTCCAAGAAATGTTTAACCATTCCTTTTTCAGCACGCACTTGCTTACCAGCGCCGGATCCGCGAGAAAAGGCCCCGCCTTCCGCCTGGCAGAAGACGAGGTGAGGCTTCCGGTCATTGCGGGGTTGTTGGCGGATACGCGCATAAGTGACTGAACTGTAAAACGAAGCCGACCGGATGTCAATGCGAAGCAAAAACCCCATCACGGAGCGCTCCTGATGCGCCGCCCAAGAAACAGGCTCAACCGGTTGGCATCAAGTCACCGGCTTTTACTTTTCGTAATCATCAGCCCTGGCCGGACCGATTTCACATCGTGTAGCAAAAACATGATTTTCTCAACCAGGCCTGATTCTGATGGAATTGATTCCACAACCCCGGATGGTCTAAAATGAATATCACGATTGATAGGTGGAGGACACACCATGCAGGTTGTCGCCGTAAACGCCAGCCCTCGCGAAGGGGGAAACACCCATCTGCTGCTCAACAGGGTCTGTGAGCGCCTCCAGGCCCGGGATATCCAGACTGAGATCATCCATATCGGCGGCAAGCCGGTACACGGTTGCCGGGGGTGCCGCCACTGTTTTGAAAAACGCGATCGAAACTGCATCATCCGCAGTGATGTCATCAACAAGTGTATCGGGAAATTACTGGAGGCGGACGGCGTCATCCTGGGTTCACCGACATACTTTTCAGATGTCACTACGGAAATGAAGGCGCTGATCGACCGCGCGGGCTATGTCAGTTTGGCCAACGACAATCCCCTGGCCGGGAAAGTCGGCGCCGCAGTCACGGCGGTTCGCAGGGCCGGGGCCCAGCACGCGCTTCATTCCATGCATCACCTGTTCTCGATTCTGCAAATGCCGGTTGCAACATCCACCTACTGGAACATCGGCTACGGAGCGACGCCCGGTGAAGCAGGTCTTGATTCCGAAGGCCTGCAATCCATGGACAATCTGGGAGACACCATGGCCTGGCTGATGCACTGCATTGAAAGTGGCAGCCGCCAATACCCCTTCCCTAAAGGCGACCGCTCCCGGCGTATGAATTTTATCCGCCCCGACCGCCCATCAGCCACGTAAGTGCAACAACCGCTCTTTGAAAGGCAAAAACTCAGGTGTCGGTTTTCGTTTTGCGCACCCAGGTGCCGTTGGCCTGTTGAATCCAG
>OBLN01000060.1_pt1 | contig 38272 bp, 31 predicted proteins | sample 1519301 | NCBI WGS metagenome assembly OBLN01 (sample SAMEA2452533, study PRJEB22499) | sediment metagenome | reverse complement strand
AAAACACTCTTCCACTCCCACAGCTTTTTTTGGCTGTAAAAACGAGACGGGGTAGGAAGAAACCTGAACTTTATGCCGTTTTGTTCGCAGAACTCTTTTATCTTATATATCTCGTCTCTTATGTTTTGCACGCTTTTATCGAATGATTTTCTCGTAAAATAGACCTCTTTGGTTCTGCCTTTTGAGAGACTATTTATGATGTTATCGGTGTTATACGTTATAACGTTTGTTAGTTTGTCGTCGCCATAGCTGCAGATATTTATTTGGCTCATATTGACTATAAGAATAAGGTCGCTTAGTTCTATATCATGCTCTTTGAGAAACTCTTTTTGTTTTTTCACATCACCCTTTAGACTCTCTTTGCCAAATACTTCAGGAAGCAGTCTCCAGAAAAAGTTCCTTGCCCTGCCGTAAAAGAACTCGGCATCGTTGCACTCAACATCCGGGTTGAACGTCCCAATAATTAGTATCTTTTTGCCCTGAAGCGGGTATAGCTCTAAAAACTTATGTTTTACTCTCATACAATTACTTTTTAAAAATATATTATAAAATCATACCCTATTTTCTCGGAACCGTTTTTGCTTGTTCTTTATCATTAAAATTGCAAAGGAGTCGTTATGGAGACAAGAGCCGACTATCAAAGCTATCTGAGCGTAATGCAAAACTACCAAACACCTCAAGGACGAAGAGATTATCAGGCTCCTTTTGCAGAGAGTTTTGAACTTATTTACGCAAAAGTGCAAGAGCAAGATGTAAAACTCTCAAATGCCAAAAGCTTTTTGGAGTCACTTTCTCAAAGTGAGTTAAGAACTCTTCAAAAATACTCTGGTCTTGCCGATTCCATCAATATAGACTCGCTCTCTGCCGAAGGTGCGTACAATCTGCTGATGCACGATAATGAGCAGTACGACTTTGACGGCAACGGCACTGCGGAAGTAGGAATAGGCAAACACTTTTTACCCATACCCAAAAATATGCCCGCTGATATTCAAGAGGCGTATATTTCCGCTATGAACTCTCTTGACGACAAAGACAAACTTATGGCGATGACGCTTACATTTGACCCTGCACACTTGGATTCTGTTATAAACAACAAGCCATACACACCGACAAATATGGACTACAACTACTTGAAAAGCAGAGTCGAAAATATGCTAAACCCTCAAAACGGAGGGTACACATCACCTGAGACAAAAGAGAGCATAACGGCATTTTGGAACGCTTTTGATGCCGCTTATGCCGGAGACAAAACTCAATATACTCAAAGCGAAGAGAACAGCGCCGTGGAGAAATTTCTGAGTGACCTTCGCACAAAAGGAGCTGCCAAGTTTTTGGCCGACTTAAATCAAGAAAAGATAGACAAGATGGTAGAGGAGTATAAGCAGAAGCTCATAGAAGAGATGGGCGACTCCCAGGAAGCTATGGAGAAAATTGCAAAACTTGTAGATGAGTTCAAAAAGAACCTTATCGAAGAGATGAGAGAGAAGATGCAAGATGAGCTGAAAAATGCCAAAGATGTAAATTCTGTAAAACTTGACACCTTTATGATGACCATGCTCAACAATATGCAGGAGAAAAAGTCTTCTCCGCTTAAAGAGCTGCTAAAGACATAAGCACACTATCTCTTCCTATATCCTCTATTGCTTATACCGCGTCCCGCGTAGTTTTTCTTAAAGCATGACTGGCAGATCCCGTAAGGGGAGTTTGGCGGAAGCGGCGCGTTGCACATTCTGCACTTTGTGGCAAGCTGGCTCTGCTGAAGAGAGTTTTCTATGAACTTGTTTAAGACTCCTCTTGCGGCTCTTGCCCTGTTTGCATCGATAAAGTAGTCGCTAAACCTGTAGCTCAGCCAGAGATAAAGAGATATCTCCTTTACCATATCCTCGGCACGCAGAAGCTCATCAGTCGTCTGAGCATAACTTCCGCTGAGTGGCGGAGCAATGTATGGAATAGGCATCTTCTTCTCAAGCGCCCCAAGGTAACTCTCAAACGCTGAGACGATATAGGGCGATTTAAGTGTAAGCGGTGCGCATGCCAGATGGTACTTTGTTGCAATGTCAAGATCATAACTGTCCACCAAAACAGAGACCTCAAGCATATCGTCGAGATTTGTGGCGATAAAAGGACCGTCAAACTCCATATTTTTTGCAAAAAACTTCAGTATCTCATGAAGCGACTTCTCTTCCAAAATGCTTCCCACAAGCTTTATATGGTCAAGATTTGCCATCACTTTAAAAGGGATGGTTATCGGTTTTGCCTCTTTATGAAAATTCTTCTTTATCACATTTAAAACATCGCCGCTAAGCGCTCCGACATAACCGTTCTCATGCAGACCGAATCTTCCCGCACGACCCGATATCTGATGTATCTCGCTTGGAAGCAGGCTTCTGTCGTTCACCCCGTCGAACTTCTCGGCTTTTGAGAAGAGTATCGTTTTTATTGGCATATTCAGACCCATGGCAATGGCGTCTGTAGCGACCAGTATCTGCGTCTCGCCTGCACGGAATCTTCTTGCCTCTTCGCGCCTCACCTCGGGAGAGAGGTTCCCGTAAACGACGCTGACACTGAAATATTTTGAAAATATCTGTTTTAGTTTTAGCACATCTTTTCTGCTAAAAGCGATGATAGCCGTGCTCGGCTCTACATCCTTTTCATGAGTAGGCTCATTCAATAACGTGAGCGGATTTTTTCTCTCAAACTCCACAATTTCAAGCTCTTCGCCTAGATACTCCGCAAGCGCGATGACCGCATTTTTTACGTTTGGAGAGCCGGTCATAATGATCTCTTTTGCGGGTGCGCCTATGATTGCATTTGCCCAAGCCCATCCGCGGTCACGGTCATCTATCATCTGCACCTCATCGATCACACAGACATCTACATCCACATCAAAATTCACCATCTCGATGGTCGAGCTGATATGAGTCGCATCTTCGCTTACAATCTGCTCTTCGCCGGTTATCAAAGAGGCTTCGATCCCGCTCTCCCTTAACTCCTCATACCCTTCGAGTGCCAGGAGTCTAAGCGGGGCGAGGTAGTAGCCAGTGTCGGCATTTTTTAGCTTTTTCATCGCCTGATAGGTCTTTCCGCTGTTTGTCGGGCCTATGTGAAGAGTGAGTTTTCTTCTCATGTCGCGTGCTAGCGGGAAAAGGTTTTTAAACTCTCTTATTGTGCGTGCCAAGAGTTCGTATCTCTGCTTTTTAAGTATCTCGTCATGTATGTTGTGGACAAATCTTCTTACGCTCTTTCTGGCAACTTTGGACGAGATATTAAGGGAGGCAGGCAGCATCTCCAAAAGCACATCGTAGATTTTGGCATAAAGCGCTTCAGGAGTCAGATGAAGCAGAGCGGCGTATGAATCACACTCCTCTGCAAGAGCCGCCAGATCACCTAGAAACTGCTCCTCATGCTCTCTTTTTGACTCATTTACAACGTCACTGAAATCAAGCTCGTTCGCCCCCCAGATATCCTCCAAAAGAGAGTTAAGCTCTATATGCAGCTCCAAAGTGTACTCTTGGCTCTTTTTGCTGTATGGCAGCTGCAGACTCTCTTTTACTCTTACCAAAATCTCTTCGTCATGAAGCTCTATCTCCACATCTCCAAGCTCTTTTGAGATAATGCCAAGCAAAACGCTCTCTTTTAAAAGCGGATATGATACCTTTGTCTTTGGCGGTGTTGCACGAAGTGCGCCTACTATCTCTTTTTGGCTCAGGTAGGGATGCGGATCTTTGAGCTTTTTTATAAAAAGCTCTATCTCTTTCTGTTTTTTTGCTCTGACTCTCTCTTTTTCTTCGAGTATCTCCTCTATAAGCTGCGCTTCATCACACTCCTGAAGATACTCATACTCGTAGACTTTTGTGTTAAGCGTAAGTATCTTGTGAAAGCTCTGTCCATATAAAACATAGTGAAGAGAAGCGTTAAACTCCAAAGAGTCGTCAATATCAAAAAAAGCGTCGACTTTTTTCTCGATTCTCTCTTTTTTGAGGTTGTACCTGATGTGGCGGAGTTTTGACTCCATCTTCTCGATGGTTATTTTCTTGCTTCTGACATCAGAAAAAGCTTCATGCAGAAGTGCCGCCTCTTCATGCGTTACATCAAGTTCCCCTATTAGCGCATCTATCTTTTCGTCTCTGTCTAGGTTCGGTTCTTTTGGAGTAGTGGATTTATATACCCTTCCCTCACTTGCAAAAAAGTTTAAGATGTCGGAGCGAAAATGCCCGTCTCCCTCGCTCCACAACATCCTCGCCATCTTTACGAGCATATCCTTGCTCTGATCTATATCATAGATGCCAAGAGTGGTGAACATCTCGCTTAGCGTATGCGCGCTTACTCTTGCGACCCCTACATCAAACGGGTCGTCGTCAAAATATTTTCTTATTTTTTGGTTTATTTTTGAATTTTTCTTATTTTTCTTTGCCATACAAAATTGTAGCCAAAAGGCTTTAACAATAGTGCATAATAATTTTTCTTCTACACCTCTTTCAAATCAGATTCTTTGGTAAATTTCAAATAGAGCAGCGGTAGCACGATAAGCGTCAACAGTGTCGAGCTTATCAAGCCGTTTATCACGACTATTGCCAGCGGTTTTTGTATCTCTGAACCGGGACCGGTCGCAAAAAGCAGCGGTACCAGACCAAATGCCGCGATGGTTGCGGTCATAAGAACAGGACGGAAACGCTTTATAGTTCCTTGGCGTACGGCATCTATAACTCTATGTCCATTCTCCACAAGATGGTTGAATGTATTTACAAGAACCACCCCGTTTAGAACCGCTATGCCAAGAAGTGCAATAAACCCTACAGATGCAGGAACAGAAAGATATTCGCCGCTTAGGTAGAGCCCCGCAAATCCGCCGATGAGTGCGAGCGGCACATTGATAAGGACAAGCAGCGCCTGCGTTATTGAGTTAAACGAGACGAACAGCAAAATAAAGATCAGAAAAAGCGCTATCGGCACGATTATCATCAGTTTTGCAGCCGCTCTTTGCTGGTTTTCAAACTCGCCGCCATAGGTTACATAGTACCCCTCAGGCAGTTTTACGCTCTGCTCTATTTGTCTCTTGACATCCTCAACAAAACCTACAAGGTCACGATTCTCCACATTACTCTGAACAACGGTTTTACGGTAGCCGTTCTCATGCTCTATCTGTACAGAACCCGTTGTTTTTGTAAATGTTACAAGACTCTTTAACGGCACGCTTCTGCCATCGTCCAGAGTGTAGTAGAGCGACTCTAATGCGCTCAGAGAGTTTTGCATAGATGAATCACCCTTTACCATAAGATCGATCCGCCTCATCTCCTCTTGAATGATACCGACCTGAGTCCCGTTGACCATCGTTTTCATAAATAGGGCAACTTCCTGCTCGCTTAGTCCGTAGTATCCAAGCGCTTCTTTGTTGAAACTAAGTTCAAGATACTCTACCCCTTCATTGCTCTTTTTATAAACATCTTTGCTTCCCTCCGTACTCTGCAAAATAGTTTTGATCTCTTGCGCAATCCTCTCAAGCTCATTATGACTCTCTCCGAAAATGTCAATTGCCAAATCACCGCGAACTCCGGTTAGCATCTCAGAGATACGCATCTCGATGGGTTGCGTAAAAACATACTCGACCCCCCGCATCTCATCAAGAGATTTTCTTATCTCATTTTTCACCCACTCTCTTGATGGCACACGCCACTCCTCTTGCGGTTTGAGAATAAAAAAAGTATCCGTGTCGTTTAGGCTCATAGGGTCAAGTCCGATCTCATCCGTACCGGTTCTAGCGATAATAGAGGCAATTTCGGGAACATCCGCCATTAATTTCTTTTGAATCTTTTTGTTAAGCTCTACGCTCTCCTCAAGGCTGATGGACGGCAAGGACTCTATCATTACTACAAGCGTTCCCTCATCCATCGTCGGCATAAAAGTCTTGCCTGTTTTTGACGCAAGATAAAGGGAGAAGCCAAAAAGTAAAAAGATAGTGACAAAGACGGCGGTTGCATGTTTGATAGCAAAATCAAGAGTCGGTTTAAAAAACTTTAGCAAAATTTGAATCAGCCAAGACTCTTTATCTGGACGAATCTTTAGTATAAACGAACTTAGCACCGGTATAAGAGTAAGAGCAAGGACCAAAGAGCTAAAGAGCGCAAAAACGATACTGAGCGCAACGGGCTTAAAGAGTTTTCCTTCCAATCCTTCAAGCGTTAAAAGTGGCATAAAGACAATGATGATGATAAGCACGCCCGTTACGATAGATGGCGCCATCTCAACAGCGGCATGATAGATAATATGCGTTTTTTTCTCATTTTTGCGCTTCTCATTCCCAAGCTCTGCCGTAATATGCTCGACCATAACAACTGCTGAATCGACAAGTATGCCTATGGCGATGGCAAGACCGCCCAGACTCATAAGATTGGCACTAAGCCCAAAATAATCCATCGCAATAAAGCTCATAAGCAGCGCGAATGGCAAAATAAGTGCGACACTAAAAGCTGAAGCGAAGTTTCCAAGCAGAAGCAGAAGAATAACGATAATAAGAACGGTTGCTTCCAAGAGTGAATTTTTTACGGTATCGGTTGCGAGATCGACAAGGCTTGAGCGGTCATAAAAAATATCTATTTTCGTATCAGCAGGAAGCATTGACTCCATCTTTGAGAGTCTCTCTTTTACCTCTTTGACAACTTTTTGTGTATTTGCCCCCTTAAGCCCTAGAACTATTCCCTGTACCGCCTCGCCATTTCCATTTTTTGTTGAAAAACCTGCACGCGTGAGGTGACCGATATGCACATCTGCTATATCTTTTATATAGATGGGCTTGTTTGCGATTGTCGTAACGCTTAAATTTTCGATGTCATAAATATCATTGATCCTCCCGACGCTACGCACAAGAATACTATTTACCCCTTGGGTCACACGTCCTGCACCATCATTTAAGTTGTTTTTCTCTAAAGTTTCAAGAAGCTGCTCAAGCGTGATCTGATAGGTTCGCATCATATCAAGCTTCGGAGTTACTTCATATGTCTTTACCTTGCCTCCAAGAGAGTTGACCTCTGCTACACCGTTAATGGAACGAATCTGCGGTGCAATAACCCAATCAAGCAAAGAGCGTTTTTGTATAAGATCAAGCGTGGGAGACTCGATCGTAAACATCAAAATTTCACTCAGCGGCGTGCTTATAGGGGCAAGTCCTCCCTCAAGATTTGCAGGCAGCTCATCCATGATGGCGCCAAGACGCTCGCTTACCTGCTGACGCGCCCAGTATATGTCAGTTCCCTCTTCGAAGTCGATGGCAATATCACAAATGCCATATTTTGAAGTTGAGCGAATTATTGTCTGTTTGGGAATTCCAAGCATCCCCATCTCAACCGGAATAACAATACGTGATTCAACCTCATCGGGCGTCATACCGCTTGATTTCATAATTATCTTGACCTGCGTAGGCGAAATGTCTGGAAAAGCGTCTACCGCAAGATTGTTATATGACTTGATACCAAAACCCAGGATTATAAGAGCCAACAGAGATGTAAAAAGTCTCTGTGAGAGCGCAAAAGAGATAAGCTGGCGCATTATTCGTCCTCTTGGAGTCTATTTTGCAGTATACTTGTTGCACTCACGGCGATCGGCTCTTTAAGAGCCTCTTGATACTCAAGATAACAAACGTCACGGTTCTCTGAGAGCACATTTACTTTGAGCAAACTATATGTCTGAGCTTTTTTTACAAACACCATGTTCTCTTCATCTTTTCTAATGAGAGCTTTCTTGCTGATGACAAAGGCGCGTTTAGCTACACTAAGTTCGATCTTTGTTCTGAGCCCGGCTAGAAGATTTGCGTCTTTTGGAAGAACAAAACGAACATACCTAGTCTGATTAAGAGGGTGAAGAGTTGGAGATATAAGGGCAATCTTGGATATTATTTCCTCTTTATCAACCTTTAAAGTAACCTCTTGCAAAGGCTGCAGAGTTTTTGCAACATCTTGGGGAATGTCTGACTCTACCCAATTCTCTCCATCGGCTTTTATAACGAAAAGAGCACTTGATGGGGAGATATTCCTGCCTACTTGAATATCTGTTTGTAAAACGACTCCGTTAGCCGGTGAGCGAAGTTCTATATTTGGAAAGATAACAAACTCATGAAAAAGTTTTTCCATCATCCCATCCGTTGCTCCGTAAGACCTAAGAAGCGCTTTTGCAGCCTGAAGCTTTATTGTGTCTCTTTTCATATTCTCATCCGCGATAAGACACTCTTTTTGGGCGATTATCTCCTCTTTGCAGAGTTGTGCTTTGCGATCTGCCTCATTTTTGCTGTATGATAGCTCTATCCAGGTATCAATTGCCTCTTTTTGCGCCTCTATCCAGTACTGTGAGCTCAGAGTTGCAAGAAGTTCACCCTTCTTTACACGCTCAAACTCTGTTTTGTGCATCTGCACCACTTGCGCTTCATACGGCACGGAAGTTGTGTGAAGAAGTTTTGGCGGGGTGGTGACCTGCATCATATAGACATCAAGTGGCACATGGGTAACCTCTTTGGCTTTGGCACTCTGAATCTGCCAGCTTTTTTCCTCTTGCGGTGTAAGCGTAACATCTGCACTAAGCCAAAATGCAAATATCATCTGCACCATAATCATTTTTTTCATAGTTCTTCCTTTGTTTGTAAAACGCTATAGAGTTTAAATAGTGTTTCATAATATTTTTTATAATGTTCAATAAGCTCTTTTTTGAGGTCTGTAAGCTCTCTTTGGCTTAAAAGATACTCCATAACCGAGCCCTCTCCGAGCTCATAAGCGCCCTTTACAAGAGGCATCAGCTCATTTTCATACTTCTGTGCCATCGCCTGGTATGCGGTTATATTTTCATAATTTTGCACCAGCTCTTTTTTAAGCGCCTCTGCATGTGAGCTCTTTTGAAGCCTTACTCCCTCTTTTTCATGCATAAGCGCACTTTTTTTATGCATTGCCGCCGCACGGTTATCCTCGTTAAATGAGTTTGTAAAATTGAGCGGCATAGAGAGCGAGAAGACAAATCTATCCGTATCAAGCTCATTCTCATAAGTAGCTCCAAGAGTAAAAGAGTCAAAAGAGACGTTATACCTCTCATAATCACTCTGATATGTCAAGATCTTTTTCTCGATCGACTGCTCTAAAAGCGTCTCATCTTCATAGTCAAACTGCAGCTCTTTTGTGATCTGCACAGTGTCTTTGCAGGAGAGCTCATCTTCTCTCAAAGATGGCAAAAGAGCTTTGGACTCCAGATTGTCACGAGAGATATTCACCTCATTCTCATAAAGTTTATACTCGGCTCTGATCCTCTCAAGCTCTATTTGAAGCGCTAAAAGATCTTTTTTGGAGATCTCGCCATGTTCGTAGGCTCTCTTTTTTTTCTCATAGAACTTCTCAAAAGCCAAAAAAGAGTCCCTGTACTGCAGAGTGCTTTTTTGGTTTAAACAGTTGACGTGGTAGAGAAACTTTACCTCTTGGCGCAAAACAAAGAGATCGTTCTCCAGCTCCAGTATCTCTGATTCATTTTGATATTTAACAGAGCGCGCGGCACCTTTTTTAGCGCCAGGATGCATGATATTTTGCTCCAAGCCAACGCTGTACTCGTAACCGGCTTTCTCTGCATCGGGCTTTGCGTACGCACCTGCTGCTAAAAACTCAAGCGGCTCGTTTAGTTCTGAGGCTCTGTTTTGTGAGGAGTGCGCCTCTTTGAGCGATTTGATCGATTTTGAGAGCGGATGCTCATCTTTTACTCTTTGCAGGATCGCATCTAGTGTGATCGTCGCTGCATTTAGAGAGAAGGCAGCGATCAAAAGAGAGAATACTATTTTCATAATTACCCTTTTTGTGCATAAAAATATGCTTTTATATTTGAATTTTATAGATTTTTAGTGTTTAAAGGGGTTATGCTATAGGGGGTTTAAAGAAGTTGAAGTAGGCTAAAGAGAGAAACGTTTCGGCATATTTAAAAAGAGGATCTTTTTTTTGAATAACCGGAGTATAGGATAGTTTTTCTACAAAAAGAAATGCGGAGTGGTACTCTGTATGAATCTCGCACAACACACTGTTTGTATCATCCAGTCCACTATTTGGAGCATCATGAATATAACTGCTTAGAAAGTAGTGATCGTCTTCAAGCTTAGCAAAGGCATAGTCATGCACCACAGAGAAGCTTATTGTGCCAAGAAGTAAAAATAGCCATATTTTTTTGAAATTCATTCTAGAATTCTAGTAAAAAACAGTAAATGAACTTCCTCTCAAATATCAAGCCGCTCTATTTGCCATAAGCCCTGTTTTGCTTTTTTATATTTGCAACTACAGCCGCTTTTAACAAAAAACATCATAAGATTTAAGATATCAATTTTTAGGTAGATACATGAAGATAAAATCGCTCTATATATCTGCAGGTCAAAAAAATACGGGCTCGCTTTTTATCTCCATAGGGATGATGGAGGTGCTAAAGAGAAACTTGCACAAGGTAGCTTTTTTTCGCCCGATTATTCTTAGTAGAGATATTCGCGACAAAGATATCGACTTTATTTTAAAAAAGTACGAGCTTGATATGGAGTATGAAGATGCCTACGGTTTTGATCTGGACCATGTAGAGAGCATGCTCGCCTCAAAGCAGAGCGATGAGCTTATGGATGAGCTTATAAAAAAATTTAAAAAGCTCGAAGAGAGTTATGATTTTGTTCTTTGCGAGGGCATTAGAAGAGAATTTTTGACACCTACTATAGAGTATGATCTAAATATGCTGCTTGCACAAAACTTCGGCGCGCCGATCATAAACATCATTAACGCAAAAGATAGATCTCTGCAGGATGTTTACGAAAACGTATTGATAGAGAGAGACAATATCTTATCTCATGAATCTTCCCATTTTGCTACATTCATAAACAGAGTGGATGAGAGAGATTATCCAAAGCTCAAAGAAAAACTTCACGGCATCGATGCAAATATCTATATCTTAAAGGAGGTCAAAGAGCTTGACGTCCCGACCGTAGAAGATGTCATAGAGACTTTGGACGCCAAGGTCACACACTGCTTCAATGCCTGCAACACCAGAGCCGTAAGAGGGTTTAAAATAGCAGCTGGCAGTGTCGAGGGCTTTTTGAGCTCCATCACGGATGATGACCTTGTTATCGTTGAAGCTGATAGATCAGAGATAATTCTTGGGATTGTGGGTGCCTTTTACTCTAAAGAGTATGCAAAAATAAGCGCGATCCTTCTTGTCTCGGGCACTAAACTGAGCCCCAATGTTCAAAAGATACTCTTTGGGCTTAAAGATTACAACATACCTGTTTTATCTGTCCCCTTTGACAGCTACGAGAGTGCGAAAAAATTATCGAACATTCACTCAAGACTAAGGGTAGAGAGCGAGAGAAAGATAGCTCTCTGTCTTGGGCTGTTCAACTCCTCCGTTGATATAAAAGCGATTGAGCAGAGGATTCAAACACAGCAGAGCGAAGTGATGACTCCGATGATGTTTGAGTACAAACTCTTTGAGATGGCTCAAAAAAAGAGAAAAAAGATAGTCCTGCCGGAGAGTTTGGATGAGAGGATACTAAGAGCGGCGGAGATAATCCTTCGCAGAGATGTGGCAGATATAGTGCTGCTGGGAGATGAAGAGGAGATAAAAGAGAGTTATCAAAGATTCGGTCTTGACCTTAGCAGAGCCGCTGTGATAGATCCAAACAATTCGCCGCTTATGCAAGAGTTTAGCGACCATTTTTATGAGCTGAGAAAAGAGAAGGGCTTAAGCCGCCAAAATGCAAAGGATGCAATGACGCACAAAAACTATTTTGCAACCATGATGGTACATCTGGGCTATGCCGACGGCATGGTAAGCGGTGCCGTGCACTCAACGGCGGACACCATAAGACCTGCTCTTCAGATCATAAAGACCACACCGGATGTAAGCATAGTCTCAAGCCTCTTTTTCATGTGTTTAAAGACGAAGGTCTTAGTATACGGAGACTGTGCGCTCAACCAAGACCCAAATGCGGAAGAACTTGCGCAAATAGCAATCTCTTGCGCCAAAACCGCCCAAATCTTTGCAATAGAGCCAAAAGTGGCAATGCTCTCTTATGCAACGGGCGAGAGCGGAAGCGGCGAAGATGTTGACAAAGTGCGCCAAGCGACACTGATCGCACGCCAAATGGAGCCCAAGCTCGAGATAGAGGGACCTATTCAGTATGATGCGGCTATTGACAAAAGCGTTGCGTCTCTTAAGCTTCCAAACTCAAAGGTAGCCGGGGGCGCAAATGTTTTTATCTTCCCTGATCTAAACACGGGCAACAATACCTACAAAGCGGTTCAGCGCTCTACAAATGCGCTAGCCATAGGACCGATCCTGCAGGGACTTAAAAAACCAGTAAATGATCTAAGCCGCGGGTGCAGCGTCAAAGATATTGTAAACACCATTCTCATTACGGCAATTCAAGCGGGAGAGGGAAGTTGAAGATAGCCGTAATAAACTCCGGAAGCTCATCTATAAAGTGTAAAATTTTTCTAATGCCCAGCGAAGAGATGTTGGCGCACATAGTAGTTGAGAAGATCGGCGAAGAGAGCTCTTTTGTAACCTTTGCCCAAAAAGAGAGGAGACTTACGCAAAAAGAGATCATAGCAACACATTATGATGCGCTTAAGAGAATAAACGGCATGCTAAACGAACATAATATCGTTGCGAACTTTGCTTCACTCGATGCAATGGCGCACAGGGTCGTACATGGAGCAGAACATTTTAAAAAAGCCGTTATTATCAACGATGCGGTTTTGCAAATAATAGAAGAGCTCATACCCTTGGCACCGCTTCATAACGGAGTAAATCTCGAGGGAATACGAATCAGCCAAATGAAGGCTCCCAATGTAGCGCAAGTCGCTGTTTTTGACACTGCCTTTCACGAAACAATGCCAAAAGAGGCGTACCTCTATGCTCTGCCTTATGAGCTATATGAAAAGCACAAGATCAGAAAATATGGTTTTCACGGAACATCTCATGCGTTTGTTATGCAAGAGGCGGCAAAAGCGATGAAAAAAGATGCCACGGAGTGCAACATGATAACGCTTCATCTTGGAAACGGCTCAAGCATCTGTGCCATAAAAAACGGCAAAAGCATAGACACGTCTATGGGGTTTACTCCTCTAGAGGGGCTTATGATGGGAAGCAGATGCGGAGATATCGACCCTGCAGTAGTTCTGTATCTTCAAAGAGAGCTCGCTCTTAGCATGGATGATGTAGATGCACTTCTCAACAAACGATCCGGGCTTCTGGGAGTTTGCGGAGAAAAAGATGTAAGAGCGATCCAAAAAAGAGATGACGAGCTATCACATCTGGCTCTTGCGATGTTAAAAAGAAGAGTTGTAAAGTATATAGGTTCGTATATGGCCCTTTTAGGAAGAGTAGATGCGCTGGTCTTTACAGCCGGAATAGGTGAAAACGCATCATCTCTTAGAGCAGAAATCTTGCAAGATCTTGAAATTTTCGGAATTGTTTTAGACAGGGAAGCAAACCTCCAAAACAGCCTGCTTATATCAAGCGACTCAAGCAAGATAAAAGTGTTTGTGATAAAAACGGATGAGGAGCTAGAAATCGCAAGAGAGGCAGTAAAAATTTTGAGATAACTCTGTTATGTTATACTGCCGCATATAAAAAATGGAGTATACGAAACATGAAACAGGTTTTACTAGCACTGCTTGTGCTTATTTTCACATCGGGGTGTGTGGATAAAAAAAGGGTTTTAAATATCCAAAACGAAGGGCTATGCAGCGCTGAGGTCGCAACGCTTTATCTTAGCGATATAGAGATAAAAAACGGTGATGAGTCATTTCATCTAAGCAAAGACGAGATCAGAGAAGCACTTGTCAAGTCACTTAAAGATACCGGATGTTTCAGAATCTCTCTGGATAAAAGAGATAAAGAGTCGCTAGATGTAGAGAGTGAGTACCTGCTTGATACAAAAGCGAATCTATTTAGAGAAAAAGAGGTCTCAGAGAAGAATATCTTTAAAGACGAAGAGAGAGAACTGCTCCAGCTTATACTCACTCTTCATGCGTACAACAAAACAAAAGATCTCAGCGCTACGACAAAGAGCGAACTTAGCATCAACAGATCAAAAATTCTAGGTTTTTCCATAACGCAAGAGCAGGAGAGCGACAAACAAACCGTTCTTACAAATGCAACAAAAAAGATCTCTATCTTGCTAAAAGAGGCATTTAGCCAACTTTAGCACAACGGTACAAAATTTAAAACTAAGCGAACGATTCTGCAACATAGCGAAGCCTTTGTGAGCGTGTTTTTAATTTTGAAAAAAAAGCTTTAATAAAAAAGGAGAAAAAAGATGATCACAAAAGAGAGATTTTCCCTGCTGCCGGTATCATCCCTGTTTTTTGCAATAGGGTTCCTTGCCATCGGGTACGGGATGATCTTGACCTTTATCGGTGTTCATCTAAAAGAGACGGGTTCAAGCAATATTGCCATCGGTCTCATCAACGCATCCTTTTTTCTCGGCGCCATAGGCGCTTCTGTCTTTAGCCAGAAGATAATATCAAACGTCGGGCATATAAGGAGCTTCGCTACATTTGCCTCCATTATGATCATAGGTTTTCTGGGACACAGCCTCTACTTTAACGAGCTCTTCTGGGCGATCTTAAGGCTTCTCTCCGGATTTGCCTACTACGGGCTGCTTATCATCCTGGAGAGCTGGCTCAATGAGAAGAGTCAGCCTGAACACAGAGGCAAGATACTGGCGATCTACACGATCATCTTCTATCTATCCACGGCGATCGGTCAGCTTCTCTTAAACATCGGCGATCAAAGCGGCACTATCTTTTTTGTCATCGGCTCCATTTTGGTTCTCTTCTCGGTTATATTTATCTCTATGACAAAGATAAAAGAGCCTATTTTAGTGCCTTTTGAGAGATACAGCCTCCCTAGGATATTCAACATCGCCCCTTTGGCGCTTGCAAGCAGTTTCATAGGCGGTTTTTTTGTCGGCGGATTTTTTACCATGATACCCGTCTTCATTGTAGAGAGCTTTGACTCCATCCAGACCGTATCCATCTTTATGACCATCACGATAGTAGGTGCTCTTCTCTCCCAGTGGCCCATAGGAATACTCTCAGACAGGCTTGGAAGAAGAAGGATGATAGCATTTAGCGGCTTTTTTATCTCCATCGTATCCGTCGGGTTTCTGCTCTTGGCATACGATGAAAAGAGCTTTTATGTTTTAGGAGCGCTTCTTGGGGTCGGCATATTCTGCCTCTACCCTTTGGCGGTGGCACGGGCAAATGATGTCGTAGATGAGAACAAGAACATCATAGAGATTAGCAGGACTCTTCTTTTTGCTTACGGTCTGGGCTCTTTTGCCGCACCGCTTATCATAGGAGCGGGAACTTATCTTTTTGATGATTTTATATTTATCTCTTTTTTAACTCTAAGTCTTTTTCTGGGCTTCTACGCGCTCTCAAGGGAGAGAGTGCCTGATGAGAATATGAGCGTATTTGTCAATATACCAAGTATCTCGGGTGCGGAGTCTGCTACACTTGACCCAAGGGGAGAGAGTGCTTAACTTCTCTCTTTCGTCATATAGATGAGCACCGAGAGAGAGATGATAAAAAGGGACGTCCCTATCATCAGATAGAGTGCGTTTATCATCTTGTCGTGGTTCTCTATGGCGATCTTGAAGACGACCATAAGCGTCTCTATCGAGAGCGCTATAAGAATTGTTACAAGAAATTTTGTAAGTGTCCGAATCTCGATCTTTGCATTTTTTATATAACTCTTAAAGTAAACCTCCTGCTCCAAGATAGTTTTAGAGAGGTCAAAGATCGCAAGGCCCAAAGTCGCCGCGATTATAGGCTTGAAAATGGTATCGATGCTCAGTTTTGACGCCATAAGATTCGTAAAAAAATCACTCCCTGCATAGAATATAGCTGCACCCGAGAGGAACATCATAAAATAGCCTGCAAATAGATAAAAGAGCTTGGTCACGTTGCTAAAAAAACTATCCTTCTCTATAAGACCGAGTCTCTCTAAGATTATCTCAAGCTTTAAGTCCATAAAGACGATGCTAGAACCCTCTTTTTTAGAAACTGTTATGCAGATGTTTGATGTTGCCGAACTTTGGTAAGGTGCGGCAAAAGCAAAATCGTTCTCTTTTATCTCAAGTCTCTCAAGCAGATAGCTTCTGTCTTTGTCTCTTTCGCTCTCATCCACTCTGTATTTAAATATGTTTGCCGATGTCTGCTGTTTTGTAGCGCTATTTACGACATAGACAAGTTCGAGTGAGGGAAAAGTGCTAAAGAGTATCTTGAAATTGTTCTCTTCATGGGCGCAAAGAGGTGCTAGGTTCTCTATGCTCTCCTCTATAAAAGCCTCTATCTTTTTCTTGTTTTGTGCATATATCTCCATATACTCTTTCATACTGAAACCTCCATATTCAACTTCTTTATTATAGTCCTATTAAGGCTTTTAGGCTTATTTTTTATGCTTAAATAATCATCAATTTATGTTAATATATAGGCAATTTTGCATAAAAGGCTTTTTTATGAAATATATAAGATTTTTCAGCGAGCTCAACATTGACGATATTGCGATAGTCGGCGGCAAAAACGCCTCCCTTGGAGAGATGTACCAGAAACTGACCCCAAAAGGTGTGAATATTCCAAACGGTTTTGCAACTACGAGCGACGCCTACTGGCTTCTTTTGGAGGAGAATGGTATAAAAGACGAAATTGCCTCCATCTTAAATGATCTCGATATTAGCGATACGAACAATCTTCAAGAGCGCGGGCTTAAAGTCCGCAATCTCATATTAAACTCACACCTTCCAAAAGCTCTCGTAGATGAACTAAAAGAGGCGTATAAAACTCTCTCAAACGAGTACAAAAAAGATACCGTAGATGTAGCTGTTCGCTCCTCTGGAACGGCTGAAGATCTTCCAGATGCCTCTTTTGCGGGGCAGCAGGAGACCTTTTTAAATGTCGGAAGCGAAGATGAGCTTTTAGATAGTGTCTTAAGATGTTTCGCTTCGCTCTTTACAGACCGTGCCATCAGCTATAGAACGAGCCGTGGATTTAGCCATTTTAAAGTCGCTCTCTCTGTGGGTGTGCAGAAGATGGTGAGAAGCGACATCTCCTCAAGCGGGATTATGTTTACCATAGACACTGAGAGCGGTTCAGAAAATCTCATACTCATAAACTCCATCTGGGGACTTGGCGAGAACGTAGTGAGCGGACGCGTAAATGCGGATGAGTTTTTTGTCTTTAAACCTACGCTCAAAGAGGGCAAAAGAACCATACTAAAACGCTCTTTGGGAAGCAAAAAAGAGAAGATGCTCTACGATAAAAAATCCCGCACTATAAATATCGCCACCACAAAAGAGGAGCAAAACAGTTTCTCCATAACAGATGATGAGGTTATGGAGCTCGCACGTGAAGCGCTTATTATCGAGGAGCATTACAGCCGTCCAATGGACATCGAGTGGGCTAAAGACGGAGACGATGACAAGCTCTACATCGTTCAGGCAAGACCAGAGACCGTAAAAAACCAAGAGAACAAAAGTCTTACAAACGAGCGCTACACGCTTGATGGGCTCAAAGATGCAAAAGTTTTGACATCGGGACGTGCAGTAGGAGATAAAATAGGAAGCGGGAAAGTAACTATTATAAACGACACTACGGAGTTTGAACGCTTCAGTGACGGCGACATTTTAGTTGCAGACTCTACAAATCCCGACTGGGAACCGATCATGAAAAAAGCTTCTGCCGTTATAACTAACCGCGGAAGCCGCACCTGCCACGCAGCGATAGTTGCACGTGAGATAGGAGTTCCTGCTGTCGTCGGATGCACCAATGCAACAGAGGTGCTTCAGGACGGACAGATAGTAACCGTCAGCTGCGCACAGGGAGATGAGGGTTATGTTTACGAGGGAGAAGTTCCTTTTAGCGTCAAGACCATAGATATGAAAGAGCTAAAACCCACAAAAACAAAGATCTTTGTAAATGTCGGAAATCCCGCGGAGGCTTTTCATTTTGCAAAGCTGCCAAACGACGGCGTAGGACTTGCCAGAATGGAGTTCATCATGAACAACTCCATCGCTGCTCATCCGATGGCGCTTGTCGATATGTATAAAGGCAAAAACGTCAAAGACGAAGAGAAGATACGCTCCTTTATGACTCCATGCCGTGATACAAAAGAGTTCTTTTTGCAAAAACTGAGCGAAGGCATAGGCATGATCGCTGCGGCTTTTTACCCAAAACCTGTCATTATCAGAACAAGTGATTTTAAGAGCAACGAGTACCGCAATATGCTGGGCGGACTTCTTTATGAGGCAGAGGAAGAGAACCCAATGATAGGCTTTAGAGGTGCTAGCCGCTACTACGACGAGAGCTACCGCGAAGCGTTCGAGTGGGAGTGCGAAGCGCTAAAGCGCGTGAGAGAAGAGATGGGGCTTGAGAACATCAAAATAATGATCCCCTTTGTACGCACGCCTGATGAGGGAAAAAAAGTTATAGAGATCATGAACAGACAAGGTCTTTCTCAAGGCAGAGACTCTCTTGAAGTGTATGCAATGTGCGAGATCCCCGCAAATGTAATACTAGCCGACAAATTTTTAGAAGTTTTTGACGGCTACTCGATCGGCTCAAACGATCTGACACAGCTCACTCTTGGCGTTGACAGAGAGAGTGCAAAGATCGCCCATATATTTGATGAGAGAAACGAAGCGGTTAAGCGAATGCTGCAGATGGCGATAAAAGCGTGCAAAACAAGAGGCAAATACATAGGTATCTGCGGTCAGGCACCGTCTGACTATCCTGAAATCACTGAGTTTCTAGTGCAAGAGGGGATAGACTCCATCTCGCTAAACCCGGACTCTCTCTTTAAGATGCGCGAGCTTGTCAGTGATCTGGAAGACAACTAGGAGTTTGGATAGAATTTTCTTCTAAAGAACTTCTCCGCTTCCATCACCGCAACAAGCGTTAGTGCAATGAGCAGCAGTGTTGCCCACATCTCCAAGCTGACAGGCTCAACACTGAGTATGGACTGCATAAAAGGCGTATACATAGCTATCATATGAATACCCTGTGCCGAGATAACTGATATCCAAAAAAGCATATTTTTAGCGTGGTCGATATTGAAGATTGACCTATTCTCGCTGCGTGAATTAAAAGCGTGAACATTCTCAAAGAGCACCATCATAAGCAGTGTAATATTTCTTGCCGCCTCCTCCTGGTATCCAAACTCAAGCAGTGTATAAAAAAGAGCAAACGCCGAGATCCCCATGTGCAAACCGCCCACAACCACTCTGCTTATCATTGTCCTGTTAAATATGGGCTCCTTTGGGTCGCGCGGCTTGCGTTTTAATACTCCGGGTTCTGCCTTCTCAACGGCCAGTGCGACATCCTGTATGCCGTTTGCAACAAGGTTGAGCCAGAGTATCTGAACCGGCAGCAGTGGAATGGGGATAAAAAATATGATCGAGAGAAGTACAAGCACTATCTCTGCAAATCCTGTAGCTATAAGAAGATGGATGACCTTGCGGATATTGTCATACGCTACACGCCCCTCTTCTACGCCGTTCACTATGGAGCCGAAATGATCATCCGTTAGTATCAGGTCACTTGATTCACGTGCCACATCAGTACCGCTTTTGCCCATGGCAATACCGATATTTGCAAATTTGAGTGCAGGCGCGTCATTGACACCGTCTCCGGTTACCGCCACAAAGTGACCGAGTTCTTGAAATGTTTTGACTATCAGCTGCTTCTGCTCGGGAGAGACTCTTGCAAAGACGCGCTTGTTCGCGATCTCCTCTTTTTGCGCTCCCCTCTCCTTCCAGTGAGCGATCGCCACTCCGTCAATTATCTCATCTCTGCTTATTGCTATGCCGAGCTCTCTGGCTATATAAAATGCAGTATTTGGGTGGTCACCCGTAACCATCACCACTTCGATTCCCGCCTCTTCTGCACTGCGCAGAGCCTCTTTGACTCCCTCTCTGAGCGGATCGGTTATAGCCGCAAATCCAAGATATATATATCCATTCTCTGCAATACCACTGCCCTCACTAGTTCTGTATGCCAAGGCTATGTTTCTAAATCCGTTGGCTGCCCACTCATCCACCTGTTTTAAAGCGTGCTCCTTCTCATCACTGCCAAGTTCACATTTGGCAAGAATGACCTCAGGTGAGCCTTTGATAAAATCAACTTTTTTGCCATCTATCTCATAACTTGCCGCCGAGTATTTATTGAGGGGCTCATAAGGGATCTCTGCAAGGGCTTTTTTGTTTTCAAACTTTTTAAAAAGAGTCTCGTTAAGCAGAAGTGCATATCTCGATAGTGCTATATCTACCTGATCGCCTATAAATAGATACTCGCCGTCCTCCTTGCGGTGCGTTGATTCGTTGCATAGAAGAGCACTAAGGATTATAGGCTCATCTACCGCCTCGCTGCTGCCAAATACTTTGTCAGGAGTTATAAAGTGCTCGACACTTAGAGAGTTTTGCGTCATCGTTCCTGTCTTGTCACTTGCTATGAACGTACATGAACCAAGCCCTTCAATTGCGGAGAGCTTGCGTACAATAACATTTCTCTTGCTCATAACACTGCTTGCAACACTTAGAGCGACTGTTATCGCGACAGGCAGTCCTTCGGGAATGGCAGATACCGCAAGAGCTACGGTTAGGAAAAAGATATCTTTTAGCGGCATATCCTGATAAACGCCGAGCATGATGATAAGCAAAGCAACACCGCTGATAATTTTAGAGATATTTAAAGAGAACTTCTCCATTCTAAGCATCAAAGGCGGTTTTGCGATCTTGACCTCTGCCAAAAGAGATGCTATCTTGCCGACTTCCGTATGCTGTGCGATTGCCGTCACGACGCCGATCGCCCGCCCTTTTGTAACCAATGAGCCGCCGTAGAGCATATTCTGTCTCTCGCCTATTGGCTCATCTTCATCCTGAGAGATATATTGCGGATTTTTGCTTACTTCGATGGATTCACCTGTAAGAAGCGATTCGTTTACTTGCAGATCATTCGTTTCTATAAGACGTATATCGGCGGGAGCCTTTACGCCTGACTCAAAAAAGACAATATCGCCTAGAGTCACATCTTCGCTTAGTATCTCGACTTTGTTGCCGTCTCTTAGAACATTCACATAGGTCTTGATAACTTTTTTAAGCGCATCCGCCCTCTCGCCGGCATTGTATTCCTGATATGTTCCGACCACGGCATTGACAAGAAGCGCCGCCATAATAAAGCCGGCATCACTGAACTCTTTGATAGCCAGAGATATAACTGCAGCAATTAGCAGGACATAGATGACAGGACTTTTAAACTGCTGGGTAAATATGTTTAAAAGAGTGCGCTTCTCACCCTCGGGTAAAATATTTTTACCGTAGTGGCGAATGCGCAGCGCAACTTCGTCACTGCTCAGCCCATCAACACTGCACTCTAACTCCCTAAGCGTTTCATCCGTGCTTTTTGTATGAAACATAGAGCATTATTTCAAAAAAATTCTACTCAACTTGAGGCTACTTTTTCTTATCGCTTTTTTTCTTTTTGGCACCCTTATTCTCTGCTTTGTCTTTCTTTTTAAAGTCTTTAATGTTCTTTTTGACCTCTTGTTTTAGCTCTTTTTTGAGTATCGCTTTTAACTCTTTTTTTACGATCTTTTGAACTTTTCTCTTATCGATCATCTTAAATCCTTTGATTTTAATATGCTATATCATAGTCCCTATGAGCTTAATTTAAACTATAACGATTATGCTTTATATGCTATACTTGAGCTTATGAACCCTATGTTTTTGGCTCTTAGAGCATATCTTAACGATTACGACAAACTCAAATCAGACTTTAAAAATATTATAGAGGGCAGATGGACAAGCGGGGATAATCTTCACGCTACGATATGCTATTTCGGCAATAAATTAACGCTTGAAGAGCTGCTTGAAAAACTCCCGTCTGCTTTTGAAAAACTCGAACCGCTAACTCTTGACTCTTTGGAATACTTCTCACACAACAATATCTTGTATGCTAAGCCAAGAGGCTATACGTTGGACGCTCTTCACTCATCTATCTGCGATCTATTTTCTTTAGAGCAGACAAAAGCGTTTACGCCTCATGTCACTTTGATGAGAATGAAAAAGATCAACGATAAGCGAGCTTTTGCCGAGCTGCTAAAGAGCTATAAAAACAGAGAGATTGGTACTACCGGAATAACTGTTGAGCTTATGCAGAGCAACTTCTATCCGAGTGGTGTTAAGTACGAGACAATTAAGAAATTTTAATGATATTGATAAAAATATGATAAAATTGCGCTTATGAAATTTAACGTACTGCTCTCGATACTCTTTGCTATTGTTACAAGCTTTGCTGCCATCCATGAAGTGGAGCATATTGAGCATAACGACGCATCAAGCTGTCTGGTATGTACGGTTAACAACAACTTGGTATCTGATGATGCAGTCAAATTTACATCAGATGTTGAGATTTTTCACTTTGAAGCTATCGCTCACAAGGCACCTGTTTCATATCTTCATATAGAGACACACTCCAACCAGAACCGCGCTCCGCCAAGAATATCCTAATTTAATTAAATTACTCATAGCCATACTAAGCGAATGATTCTGCAACGGAAGGGTCAAATTCCATATATTGGAATTTGGGGCACCCACCGTGAAGCCTAAATGAGCTGGTATGCGCTATGAAAAATACTAAAATAATCACTACAAAAATAAAAAATATTATCAATTTAGGATAGAAAATTATGAAAAAAATATTATTATCAAGCGCACTGTGCGCGGCTTTAGTTTATGGTGCGGATGTACTTCCTGTAGAAAAAAGAACGTTTGATCAGTCAAAGTTCATTCCGGACATCTCTCTGGTCATGGATGCATCTTATGTTGACAGAAATGTAAAAGATGCAGAAGTGGGACATCTTGAAGTTCCTGGCGTAGTTCACGGCTTGCTTGGTTCACACTCACACGGCGATGACAATCATGCGACATATAACGCAGAGAACGGATTTAACCTGAACTATGCGGAGCTTGTATTATCCAGCTCGGTAGATCCGTTTTTTACGATGGACGGTATATTTCACTTCTCAGAGAACGGTGTTGAAATTGAGGAGCTTTTCTTTACCTCAAATGCTTTAGGATATGGCACAAGAGTCAAGGGCGGAAAGTTTAACTCAAACTTCGGCTACCTAAATGAACAGCATCACCACGCATGGGATTTTGCAGATATGCCTCTTGTGTATGAGTCATTTTTAGGGATGCACGGCATCAATGAAGTAGGCGCACAGCTTCAATGGACGGCTCCGACTCCTTTTTACCTCATGGCAGGTTTTGAGATACTTCAGGGTGAAAATGAGCAGATGTTCGGCAAAGAGTCGGTTGATTTGACGGTTATAAATGCAGCAGCAGACCCTGACACTGTAGAAGGAAATGATGGAGCATCTCTTTATGTGGGATATATCAAAGCATCTCACGACTTTGGCGCTACAACACTTTTAGGCGGTATCTCTTATGCGCAAGGCGAATCAAGAATAGACCATAGCACAGATGAAGAGGGTCCACATGTTTTTAGCGGTGATGCAAAACTCTACGGTGCCGATTTTATTCTTCTGCATGCTCTCGATTCTTATAGCTCTATCAAATGGCAGAGCGAATATCTGGAGAGAGAACTTGACGGTATTCAGTATGCAAACAACGATCTAGGCAATTTTGTATCTCCTACAATTCTTAAAAAGCAGGGCGGTCTCTACTCTCAGCTTATCTATACGCATGATAAAAACTGGAGAATGGGTCTAAGATACGATACAATTTTAAAAAACGATGTTACAAAAGCAGGTCTTGACGTAGAACAGCCAGACGGACTTGACAAATACACGGCAATGGTAGAGTATCACACAAGCGAATTTGCAAGATTTAGACTTCAGTACAGCCAAGACTATGCAATGTTCAACGAAGATGGTCAAAGAGAGAAGATAAACACTATTATTCTTCAAGCAAATATCTCTATTGGTGCTCACGCGGCTCACAGTTTTTAAGGTCTATTATAACTCATACTCGCTCATTTAGGCTTCACCGTGGGTACCCCAAAATCAAAGATTTTGACCCTACGGTTGCAGAATCATTCGCTTGTATCATTATAAAAGTTGTTTTAAGCGGTTCGAGGGCTTTAAAATTTTACAGGAGGTAAAATTAAGCACTCGCCTCGGAATAATCTCAAGGATGAGATTATGAGAATGAGCGAAAAAACAACTTTTTAAGAAGCATAACTCTAAAAATAAGAAAAGAACATATTATGAAAAAACTACTAACACTTATAACACTTCTGCCGCTAACGCTGTTAGCTCATCTCAATGTCGCAGTAAGCTACCCGTATATCGGCGTACTTACCAAAACGATTGGCGGCGAGCATATCACGACTACAGTTTTAGCAAAAGGCAATTTGGACCCTCACTTTATCATCCCGCGTCCTTCGCTCATCTCAAAAGTGAGAAATGCGGATGCGCTTATAATGAACGGCGGACAACTTGAGATCAGCTGGCTTCCTCCACTTATAAACCGCGCAGGAAATCCAAAAACGTCGCCCTCCTCTACAACATTTTTAAATCTCTCACATCATGTAGAGCTTATAAACAAACCAAGCGAGGTTGATAGAAAAGATGGCGATGTCCACCCGGACGGAAACCCGCACTTTCATCTTGACCCAAAGAACACTCTGCTCCTTGCAAATATCATAAAAGAGTTTTTAATCTCAATGGACGCAGAACATAGAGATGTTTATGAGAAAAACTTTGCCGATTTTTCAGATATGTGGAATAAAAAGATGAACGAGTGGAGCCAAAAAATGGCTGATAAGAAAGGTCTAAAAGTCATACAGTTTCATGACAACTTGGCCTATTTTAACAAAGCATACGGACTTTTAAACATCGGGACAATCGAGCCTCTTCCGGGAATCCCGCCATCTTCAAAACACGTAATTGAAACGATAGAGCTTATAAAAAAAGAGGATCCCTGCTGCATATTGCACGATGTTTACCACTCGACAAAAACAGCCGATTTTATAAGCCAGAAAACTGGAATAAAGGTGGTTTTAATGCCTCACGACATAGAAGCGCTGGAGGATATCGATAACCTGAGCGCGCTTTTTGACCATTTAACAAGTGCTATAAAATGATAGATATTCTGCTTGTACCCATCGCTCTCGTAATCATTCTTGTCATGCTTCACTCCTACTTCGGGATGGAGATACTAAAGCGCGGCATTATCTTTACGGACCTTGCAATAGCGCAGTTCGCGGCTCTTGGTTCATCCATCAGTCTTGGCTATTTTCACGAAGAGCACTTCTATATTTTAACACTAGGTTTTGCGCTTCTTAGCGCCTTTCTTATAGCATTTGCTTCAACAAGAAAACTCCATCTTGAGGCTTTTATAGGGATACTTTACGTCTTGGGTGCAAGCGGGATTATGATGGTGTTGGCACACTCGGCTGAGGGAATGGAGCACTTCAAATCACTTCTTGCAAGCGATATCCTTTTCACGCCTCCTAGCGAAGTAGTAAAAAGCGGAGTTATATACGGCTTTATCGCCTTGGCTCTCTACTTTGTCTATCCGAGATTAAACGGTTTTTTAAAAGAGCTTCTCTTCTTCTCGCTTCTTGCCATAACGGTCACATCCTCGGTCTCACTAGCGGGAGTTTTTGTCGTTTTCGTGCTTCTTATAGCACCTCCGTTCGTGGCACTCTCGCTAAACTTTAAAAAGCCTTTGCTCGGAAGTTTCTTTTTTGGATGGTTTTTTAGTATAAGCGCAATTACACTATCATACTTCTACGATTTGCCGACAGGCTACGCTATCGTCTTTTTGGGCGCCGCATTGACAGCCGTTACAGTTTTGGCAACATCAAAAAAAGCAGGTGAGAATTGATATGGAATTTCCAAACGAGTGGACGCAAAAAGAGTTTTTACAAAACAAAAAAAAGCTAGAAGCAGAGGGTATAAAAGTACTGCTTATAGATACTATACTCTCACCCATTGATAATGCCGACACGGTTCTCTACAACCCTTTTGAACTAAGAGAAGAGCCTGAGGGAAGCGTATTTGTATTTTACTGCGACACGGGAAAGGCGACTCTTAACAGACTAAAAGAGTTCAAAGAGAAGTTCCCGAAACATCACTGCATATCTCTAAAGGGCGGCAGGGGCTATTGGAGAATCAATATGACGGTTTTAGATGACTGAGCATGAAAAGCAGCTCGATCGTTTTATACAAAATCTGCAAAACCAAAACTTCTACGAAGCACATGAAGATCTGGAAGTTCTTTGGTATGAGAGAAGATTTGAAGAGAGCGATGAAGTAAAACTTCTAAAAGGCTTCATCAACGCATCCGTCTGTTTTGAGCTGCACAAAAAAGGCAAAACAGAAGCTTCACAAAAAGTCTGGAACACATACCTCAAATACAGAGACCTTATCCATACGACAGAATCAGTGCATAAAGAAAAATACTCCGCCATCATTAACGAAATAGAGCGAATCAAGAAGAGTTTTATAAAGTAGCGGGTAAAATTCACGCTATGAAATTTTTACTGCTCATCACACTCTTTAGCGTCCATCATCTTTTTGCTCTGGTTACGATCTCTCCCGTTGAGATAGGGGATAAACCGGGCTTCTCTAGCACAATAGAAGCTGCACTTGAGACAAAAAGAGGAAACAGCGACACGGACAGCTACAAGGCCTCGGCAAGAGTGACCTACGACAGCAACACTACCTATGTTTCATGGGCGGAGATATCGGGAGCATACGGCAAAGCAAACGGGGAGGAGAACACGAACAAGCTCTTCTCGCATGCAAGATATATTCACGCCATCACCAAAGAGATAGTCAGAGGCGAAGCTTTTTTGCAGCTTGAAAACGATGAGTTTAAACATATAAACAGCAGAGCTCTGGCGGGCATTGGCGGAAGATTTAAACTCAAAGATATGATTAAAGACTCAAGAGGCTACCTCGGTCTAGGCGCCTTTTACGAAGATATAACCTACAACAATCCGCTTATCAATCCATCTGAAGAGAACATAAGAGCAAACGCATATTTTGCATACTCTATAAATTTCAGCAGCGACTCATCTATCGCATATACGCTCTACTATCAGCCAAAACTAAACGACTTTGGCGATAACGTTCAATCTCATGAAGTGGAGCTGAAACTAAGCATCTATAAAAATCTTTTTTTAAAGTTCACTCTCTCCTACGATACGGACAGCAAACCTCCTGTGGGTGTTGAGAGATACGACTTTACGCAAAACACCTCTTTTATCTTTAACTTTTAATTTCCGTTTTGTTATAATCATCGCAAACCAACAAAAGGATAGAGCATGGATATCTCAAAATATAGCGACTTGGCTATTGTTTACGCGAGCGAGTACGGTTTAAAAATTGTTGCCGCGATAGCGATATTTTTTATAGGAAAATGGGGAGTGAGAAAGATCACCGCCTTTACAAAAAAACTGATGCTAAAAGCCGAGGTCGATCTCACGCTGGTGGAGTTTTTAGAAAACGTTATCTACTTTGCCCTGCTCATCGTTATTATCCTTGCATCTCTTAATGCTCTTGGTATTAACACCACCTCATTTTTGGCAGTTTTCGGTGCGGCATCTTTAGCTATAGGTCTTGCACTCAAAGACTCGCTCTCAAACATCGGTGCAGCAGTGCTTATCATCATCTTTAGGCCTTTTAGGGTCGGTGACTTCATTGACGCAGCCGGCGCATCGGGAACGATAGAGCAGATAAATCTCTTCTCGACGATAATGGTAACACCGGACAATAAGACCATAATGATCCCAAACTCTTCGATCATTGGGTCCAACATAACAAACTACTCCAGCAAGCCTACGCGCAGAGTCAACCTTGTTTTTGGCATTGACTACGGTGATGATCTAAAACTTGCAAAAGATATACTAAATCGTATCGCAAACGAGGATGAAAGAGTCCTTCAAGACCCTGCCCCTTTTGTAGCAGTCGGTGAGCTGGCTGACAACAGCGTAAACTTCGTCGTTCGCGTCTGGGTAAAAACAGAACAGTACTGGGACGTACACTTTGACCTGCTTGAAAAGGTAAAGCTTGCATTTGACGCAGAGGGCATCTCAATACCGTTCCCGCAGATGAACATACATATACAAAAAGAGGTGCAAAAGTGAAAAAAACAGTAGTTATTTTATCTCTTATCGCAGCATCTGTTCTAGCAGCAGATGAGGCGCAGATAAAGAGTGAGATAGAGAGCGCAAAAGCCGAGATAGCAAAACTAAACGAAAACATAAAGCGCTTGGAGTCTCAGCTGCCGACACCTAGATATAAACTAAATACCCACGCAGAACTTGGGTATATCGTAAACTCCGGAAACTCAGACTCTGAAGCTTTTAACGTAGATACAAAAATCAAAGGCAGTTTTGACAACCACTCCCTTGAACTCTCTCTGCTTTACCAATACGGCGAACAGGACGGTATCGAGAGCAAGAACAGATTTCTAAGCGAGCTTGTATATGACTATGCTCTTAGCGAAAGACTGTCCGTAAACTATCTGCTGGGCTACAAAGATGACAAATTCTCAGGTTACAACTATCAGCTCTATACCGGTCCGGGTGCAAAATACAAAGTTTTAAAAACCACGACCCAAGAGTTGTCGTTTGACGGAAATATACTCTATGCGTACGATGATATTGAAGACACTTACACCCTAGCAGGCGTGCCTGTTTCATACCCGTATCCCGCAGGAAGCATAAGCCAAAACGACGGCTATACGAACTCTTATGCGGCATATAGAGCACAGCTTCTCTACAGCGCTCAAATAAGAGAAAATATGAAGTTCAACCAGACGCTTAGCTACAGATCGGAGTTCTCTGATGCGGACAACTACTTTGTCTACTCAAAAAGTGCTCTCTTGCTCAAGATATCGAATATCTTCTCTGCTGGTGTCAGCTACTATGTGGATTATATAAACAAGCCCGCCTATGGAAAAACCTCAACAGACAGAACCTTCTCTTTTAATCTTATAGCCGACTACTGATCTTTTTTTGCTCAGCTCCCCAAAGATAGAGAGAGTAAGCTGCCCCAAGTGCGATGAGAGTCGCACTTAAAAAGAGGTAGCTTGGATATAGCTCATATACATACCCTGCAATAAGGGCCCCCGCAAACGCTCCAAATCCGTAAGTTATGCCAGAAAAGAACTGCTGTGCAAGCGATTTGTGCTTGTAAAGATAAAACAGGTAGCTGATCGCCGCAGAGTGAAAGAGTGCAAAACTAAGAGCGTGGATAGCCTGGGATATAAAAAGCATTGTCACATTATCAGGGAATATAAATACTATAAACCATCTAAGAGCAGTTACAAGCGTAGTAAACTGCAGTATCAAAAGAAGATTTCTGCGAAGAAGCGCTCCCTGAAAATAGAGCATAAAGATCTCGACAACAACCCCAAAGCTCCAGAGATAGACCGTTATATCAAGAGTGACTCCGTGATCCGTCACATAGATGGTAAAGAAGTTGTAAAACGAACCGAAACTTACCTGCATTAGCGTGAGCCCCGCCCATAGTCTCCAATCCTTTAAAATGCTTATGTCATTGGTTACATCTTCGCTTCTCTCCAGAAGTGCATCCGCACGTTTTGCGATAACATATGCAAAAGAGGATGTGACAAAAGTCAACAGAAGCAGATAGGTAAGTGCAACGCTCGGAGAGCTTAAAAACTTTACCAGCACCATTGCCACCAAGATAAAACCTACGGAGCCAAACAGCCTGATCTTGCCATACTCCTCTTTGCCCAGATACTTAAGAGAGATAAGTTCTACATATGGAAGAACGATACTAAGTCCGACTCCAAGAGCGATATTTGAGAAAAGAAGTTTATAAAAACTATCAAGCGAGAAGTAAAATGATACGGCACTAAAACACATTATAAGAAGCGATATATTAAAGCTCGTCACATTTATTTTAAGACCTTTTATAAATGCAAAGGGAACAATAAAACGCACAAGCGGAGCCGCCGCAAATATAATGCCTATATCGCTTGCTCCATAGCCTGCAATGGATAATACCTTCGGCAGAAATATTATATAAACACCGATTATCGAGAAGTAAAAAAAGTAAAAAATTGCTAATAAAAATGACATGCGAGATTATATCTTAAAGATATAAAGATGTTGTATGCAAATGTTTTAAACTTAAATCTATATATAATATTTCACCTTAATGACAATTTAAAGACAATTTTTATATATAATTTTAGAAGCTGCAAAAAAAGGAGACCGGGATGATAAAAACTTTACGCGATGAAGACTTTATAGTCTCCAAGACCGATCTAAAAGGACGCATAACATATTGCAACCAGATATTTATGGAGATGGCCGAGTTTGAGGAGTATGAGCTTATCGGCAAACCTCACAACATCATCAGACATCCTGATATGCCAAAAGCGGTTTTCAGATACCTGTGGGAGACGATCCCAAAGAAACAGGAAGTATTCGCCTACGTTGTAAACAAGACCAAAAACGACAACGACTACTGGGTGTATGCGAACATCACCGCCTCAGTTGACGCAAACGGAAATATCACCGACTACTACTCGGTAAGAAGAAAACCGAATGAAAAGGCACTCGACGTTATCACTCAGCTTTATGCAAAAATGCTTGATGTTGAAAAAAAGAGCGGGGTAGATGCTTCATTTAAAGTTCTAACGGACATATTACAAGAAAAAGGGGTCGGATACAATGAGCTTATTATCTCTCTTCAAAACCAGCAGTAACAAATCTACGCATAGACAAATGCAGGAGCTGATGATAAATGTGTTAAAAGATGCTGCTGATGGAAAACTAAGCGGCAGAATAACCAACATACCAAACGACGGCTCTAAAGAGGCGGCTTTTGCATGGACAATAAACAATGTTCTTGACCAGTTCGAAGCGTTTATGAGAGATGTAGAGACATCAATAGAGAGCGCTTCTGTAGGAGAGACCTACAGGATCACCAATCCTACCGGCCTGCATGGGATATTCCGTTCCACGTCCGAGAAGTTAAATATGGCCATTTCGTGCATCGCAAATGACTACGAGACAAAGATCAAAGGCAACCTATCATCAAAACTGAGCGAACTCGGCGGCGGCATAGGTGCGGGGCTTGAAGTTATACAAAAAGATATAAACAACTCTCAAAGTGATTCAACGGAGATAGCAGAGCTCTCCAGAAAAACAGCACTCTCATCTGAAAAAAGTCTGCAAAGCGTTATGGAGATAGGCAAAAAATTAAACACTCTTGTCGATTCCATCTCCTCATCACACAGTGCTATCATAACTCTTGAACAGAGAAGTCAGGACATCTCGCATGTAGCGGCTCTGATAAAGGACATCGCCGACCAGACGAACCTTCTTGCGCTCAATGCGGCCATAGAAGCTGCTCGCGCAGGCGAACATGGACGCGGATTTGCCGTCGTTGCGGATGAGGTAAGAAAACTGGCGGAGAGAACCCAAAAAGCGACACAGGAGATAGAGATAAATATTTCTACTCTTCAACAGGAAGCAAACGAGATGCGTTCAAACTCGGATGAGATATCTCATATCGCTCAAAGCTCAAGCGAAGTGATCAATGAGTTTGAAGAGACGTTTAATGAACTAAACTCCTACGCAAATCAATCCTCAGATGCATCTGTAAAAATTCAAAACAGAATGCTTACAACACTTTTAAAGGTTGACCACGTTCTATTTAAGTCAACTGCCTACAGTGCGGTTTTAGATCAAGATGCACAAAAAACCTTTGTCGACCACGACAACTGCAGAATGGGCGTATGGTACAAAGGAGCAGGAAGGGAAGAGTTTGGACACACAAAAGCATTTCAAGAGATCGGACCTTTGCATGCCCAGCTTCATAACGCCGTTTTCAAAAATCAGATTTTCATAAAAGAGAACAGTGTTCTCAAAAAAGAGAACCCTCAAAAGATCGTTAAAAACTTCATGGACATGGAAAATGCTTCAGAGAGGCTTTTTTCAAAACTTGACGAGATGGTTGAAGAGCATATTAAAAAATAACAAAATATAGTTCTACATATACCTTCAACTTCTCCGACCATCTTCCGTTCCCTGCTTATTATCACATTTTTTTATAATTTACTATAAAAATTGTCTTAAAAATTTTAAATTTATGCTACAATTCTGACAATATTTCAAGGATTATTGAAAGACAAAGTGGATCGCACTAATTAACTAAAAGGTATTTTTATGCTAAAAGAGATGGCAGATAATGACTTTATCGTATCTAAAACAGACCTCAAGGGTAAAATAACCTACTGCAATAAGATATTTATGAAGATGGCGGAATATAAAGAGGAGGAGCTCCTTGGAAAGCCGCACAGTATCATCAGACATCCCGACATGCCAAAGGCTGTTTTTAAATATCTATGGGATACTATCCCTACAAAACAAGAGGTTTTTGCATTTGTCGTAAACAGAACAAAAAACGACAATCACTACTGGGTCTTTACCAATGTTACTGCCTCGGTTGACAAGAATGGCAAGATCATAGGCTACTACTCTGTTAGAAGAAAGCCAAATCCTGAAGCCCTGAAAGTTATCATCCCTCTCTACAAAGAGATGTTGAGAGTTGAGAAAAGCGAAGGCGTAGAGGCTTCATTTAAAGTTCTAACGGACATATTACAAGAAAAAGGAGTAGGTTATGACGAACTTATCATCTCTCTTCAAAAATAGACAAAGCGTCCTGCTCTTTTTAACGGTTCTCTCTGTCGGGGTTTATGCTCTAATAATTCAGAACTTTATCCTTTTGGGCTTAATGCTTTTGGCTTTAGCCGCTTCTGCTTTTATAAGAGTGGACAACGACTGCGAACTGAAATCTCCGACCTACCAGTCGATGATAAAGGTTTTAAAAGAGGTTGCAGACGGAGACCTTGAGGGGCGTGTTACACATATTCCTGACAACGACTCTATAGAATCACAGTTTGCATGGAGCCTAAACGATGCTCTTGACCAGTTAGAAGCATTTATGAGAGATGTACACGCATCGGTAGAGTACGCTTCACGCGGTAAAAACTATAGGCTTACATATGCATCGGGACTTCACGGAAGTTTCTACAGCACGTCAAAAGAGCTAAACGGTATTATGGGTTATATTGCAGAGGGATACACTTCAAAGATAAAAGGAGAGCTCTCGCAAAAGCTCAACAAGCTAAGCGGCGGAGCAAGCAACGCTTTTGAGACCATCCATAACGATATCGTACTTGCTCAGCAAGACTCTACGGCAATTGCGGATGTGTCAAAAACAACGGCGGCGCTATCATCAAAGAGCCTGCAGGATGTCAAGGATATAAGCGAGAGCTTCAACACTCTTGTAAACCTTATCTCATCCTCTCATGACGCTATCGTAAATCTTGAACACAGATCTAACGAGATATCGGTCGTAGTAGGACTTATCAAAGATATAGCCGACCAGACAAATCTTCTTGCGCTTAACGCTGCGATCGAAGCGGCTCGCGCAGGCGAGCATGGACGCGGATTTGCCGTCGTTGCAGATGAAGTTAGAAAACTCGCAGAGAGAACCCAAAAAGCTACGAATGAGATCGAGATAACGATATCTACGCTCCAGCAAGACTCCAACGACATACGCGCAAATTCTGACAACATCTCGGATATTGCGCAAAAATCCAACAGCGTTGTAAACGAGTTTGAACAGACATTCTCTCAGCTAAACACGTCAGCAGAGCAGTCTGCCGACACTTCCAGAAAAATAGAGAGCAGACTAATGGCGACTTCGATGAAAGTAGAGCTTGCCCTGTTTAAAACAGATGCCTACTCATCAATTTTCGATTCACAAGACTCTTATGTATACAAAGACCATATGAGCTGCAACATAGGCAAGTGGTACGTTAACGAAGGAGCCGAGTATTTTGGACATACAAGCGCTTACAAAGCTATCGGGCAGGTTCATAAAAAGGTTCACAGCTCTATCGCGGGCAATCTCTCTTTTATAAAGAACAACACGACATTTAAGAGCGAAAATGTCGATACGATAGTGCAAAATTTCAAAGAGATGGAAGACGCTGCTGATGAGATGTTTAAACAACTTGACAATATTGTGAAAGAATTTTAAAATATTTACTCACTATTAACTTATAATTAATATAATTGTGCATCTCAATTATGTTCAACCCCTTTCATTTTTGAGACAATACAACCTATAAATTATTTTATTATCCATTCCTTCCTCCCCCCTTTAGGGGTGGATAATTATGCTAAACTTCCCTTATGAAAAAAATCATACTTACAACTCTTAACTCAAGATTCACGCATACATCAATTGCGCTTAGATATCTCTATGCCAACTTAAAAGAGCTCCAAGATGATGCTATGATCCTGGAGTTCAGCATCAATGATGCGCTCCAGAGTATCGCAGAGAAGCTTCTTGTACATCAACCTGAGATCATAGGTATCGGTGTGTATATATGGAATGTCACTTATGTAAGCGAGCTTATTCACATCATCAAAAAAGTATCTCCGCAAACAAAGATAATATTGGGAGGACCTGAGGTCTCGCATGAGCCGTTTAGGGTAGATCTGGAGAGTGCGGACTTTATCATTCAGGGTGAGGGCGACATAGCGTTTTATGAACTCTGCGTTAAGATCTTTAACAACTCTGCAGATGAGAGAGTTGTTAAAATGAGCATGCCCTCTCTTAAAAAAATAGAGCTCCCGTATAAATTTTACACAGATGATGATATAAAAAACAGGTATATCTATGTCGAAGCGTCGCGCGGATGCCCATTTGAGTGCGAGTTCTGTCTCTCTTCCATGGATGAGAAGGTAAGAGCGTTTGACCTTGAGAGACTATTAGAGGAGTTTGAGATTCTTTGGCAAAGAGGTGCCAGAGCGTTTAAATTTATAGACAGAACGTTTAATCTGAACATTAAGACCGCCAACAGACTGCTGGACTTTTTTTTGGCAAAAGAACCTCCGTATTTTGCCCATTTTGAAGTAGTACCGGACCATTTTCCAGATTCACTCAAGGCAAAGATCGCCCTCTTTCCGGAGGGTGCGCTGCAGCTTGAGATAGGCATACAGACTCTCAACCCGCAGATCGCCGTAAACATCTCAAGACCTTTGAAAATTGAGAAGATAAAAGAGAATATCGGTTTTTTGCAAGAGAGAACCCATGCACATATGCATCTTGACCTTATAGTAGGACTGCCGGGCGAGACACTTGAGAGCTTTGGAGCCAATCTGGATGAGCTGGTAAAGTTGAGCGATAGCGAGATACAGATAGGGATTCTTAAAAAACTCTCAGGCACATATATAAATCGCCACGACATAGAGTGCGAGATGGTATATAGCGACATACCGCCATACGACGTGCTTCAGACATCCACGCTCTCGTTTATGGATATACAGATAATGAAAAGATTTGCAAGATTTTGGGACCTTACCTACAACAGCGGCAACTTTAAGCGTAGCGTAAAACTGATCTGGCAAGATGGGAGCGTGTTTCAAAACTTTTACGATTTTAGCATCTGGATATACTCTCAAACCGATTCCACATGGCAAATCTCTTTGCAGAGACTCGGCGAACTTCTGTTCAAATATCTTTGTGAAATAAGAAAAATAGATGAGGAGTTTGTTGCAAAAAATATGCTTGAAGATATGATGAAAATAAAAGGCAGAGCAACTCCGAGCTACCTAAAGAGATATGCCCAAACTATAAGCATAAAAAATAGAGAAGGCACGTCCGGTTTCAATAAAAGACAGCAGTAATATCAGAGATTTTTGGATATAATCATCGCATGTTTAAACTAAAAGTGCTTTTAATATTATCGCTGCTGTTTGCACACGCAACCCATGCGCAAGAGCCGTACGTAGAAGATTCTCTTCTTAAAGAGATAAACAACAAATATAAAATATATGCAAAAAAGAGATTCGCTCTGCTTCAAGATACTCTCGATAGCGTAAGGGACAAAACGGACCTCGAAAAACTTGAGGCCGTAAACGATTTTTTTAACGAGGTCAGATACTCCAGCGACATGAAAGTCTACGGCAAAAGCGATTACTGGGCTACGCCTTGGGAGTTTTTGGGTAAAGACAGAGGGGATTGCGAGGATTATGTGATCAGCAAATATTTTGCTCTAAAATATCTCGGGGTAGATTACAAAAAACTCTTCTTTAGCTATGTCCGTTCTACAAAATTTAAAGAGCCGCATATGGTTCTGACCTACTTTGAAACACCAAAAAGCGAACCGCTTGTTTTAGACAACTATAACCGCAAAATATTTCCCGCATCACAGAGAAAGGATCTGACCCCTATCTATAACTTTAACGGTGATGTTCTCGATGAAGCAGATAAAAAAAATGAAAAATCACACAAAAAATGGGATGAGCTAAAACTCAACATGCAAAGGAAAAAGATATGACACTCTACAAACAGACAGCCTTATTATTATCACTATTTTTACTTATCATTCTTACAACCGTATTGGTACTGAACTTTCAAAGCGTTAACAGAGGCGTTGAGGAGAGGCTCTATGAAGATGCCAAAAACACGGCTACCTCTCTTAGTCTCTCACTTGGCGGCGCCAACGGTGATCTCTCAATGATGTCTACCATGATAAATGCAAATTTTGACAGCGGAAACTACCGTAAAATAGCACTTGTTGATGTTGAGAAAAATCTTCTTTATGAGAGAGTTATTGAGAGTGATATCGTGATCGTTCCCGAGTGGTTTATAGAACTAGTAACACTTAAAGCTCCGATCGCTTTTGCCAATGTCTCTGCAGGCTGGAGCCAGGTAGGGATTCTGCAAGTTCAAAGCGACTCGACATACGCATATAAACAGCTTTACTCAATCCTTATGGACCTGCTGATCTCTTTTGGTGTTATTGCCTTACTATCTCTTGCTGCTCTTAATCTATTGCTGCATGCTATTCTCAGACCTCTCAAAGAAGTTCAAAAACAGGCATCAGCGATCACAAAAAACGAGTTTATTATCCAAGAGAACATCCCTTACACCAAAGAACTTGCAGATGTCGTTCTCGGTATGAACAACATGGTCTCAAAAGTAAAAGCAATGTTCGACAAAGGAAATGAGGAGTTAAAAGCACACAAAGAGCTTGAATACACAGATGAGAACACTCAGCTGAAAAATCGTAAATACCTTATCGACAGACTTCCGGCATACCTTAAAGTCGACTCCCCTTATGAGAAAGGCGTAAACATGATCGTAGCCTTTGGAGGGATAATCGAAGCCAATGAAAAGATAGGTCATCAGCAGGTAGACAAACTGCTCATAGCGGTTGCGGAGGTCTTTAGAAAAAGCACAAAAGATATAAACGACTCCATTGTTGCAAGAATCAACGGTACTGAATTCTCTATATTTCTGCCAGGTTACTTGGGCAGCGATGCGCTTGAGCTTGCAAAAAACATACAAAAAAGCTGCTTTAACGCAATAGACTCCGCAGGGCTTGACCAGCATGAGACTTTGACATATATAGGGATCTACGAGTACAATCATAAAGACACTATTTCCGAACTCTTTTCACGCTCAGACAATGCGCTTGCACAAGCAAAGTTCAATCATGAGCATATACATCTAGAGAGAGCAGAAAATGCCGTTGAAGTTATGGGTAAAGAAGCTTGGAAACTTATAATCAAAAACGCCATAGAGAAAAACAGATTTATCTTTGTCTCATGGGCAGTTATAGATACAAAAAACAGAAAATTGGTGCATAATGTCCTAAGCATACATCTTGTTTTAGACAAAAACAGCTCTTACGGCTATGCCCAATTTATGGCTCCTGCTATACAGTCAGGTCTCAGCTGCGACATTTACAAAAAGATAGTAACCATGCTCTTTAACGACTCTCTTACTCTCCTTAGCGCTTCGACATACTCACTCAGACTACCTCAAGAGTACTTAGAAAAACAGGAGACTTACCACAGCATAAGCGAACTTCTTCGCGCAAATGCGGCTATGCTTCCGTTCAAACTTATAATTGAACTTCCTGACAGACTTGTCCGTCAGGACTCTAAAAACATCAGAGAGTATATAGAGCTCTTTAGAAGGTACAGCATAGATATAGGTATATTTGAGTTTATCGGAGAGAGTGAAGATTACCAGTATCTGCAGGATCTTAGACCTTCATACATAAAAGCGGAGAGCAGCTACTTCTTGACGCAGAGTGATCAGTCCATATCATCTCTGAGGCTGATAACCGACAGTGTTGGGATCTCGCTTATTGCAGTAGGGGTGAGTGATATAGAGACAC
>OBLN01000059.1_pt1 | contig 38404 bp, 48 predicted proteins | sample 1519301 | NCBI WGS metagenome assembly OBLN01 (sample SAMEA2452533, study PRJEB22499) | sediment metagenome | reverse complement strand
TCCGCGAGGGCGGCCGCACCATCGGCGCCGGCTCCGTAACCGATATCATCGAGTAGGAAACAATATGGCAACCAAAATACGCATCAAGTTGAAATCCTTTGACAGTCGTATCCTGGACAAGTCTTCCGCTGAAATCGTGGCCAAGGCAAAGCGCACGGGCGCCAGGGTGGCGGGTCCGATTCCGGTTCCCACAAAGATTGAAAAGTTCTGTGTGCTGCGTTCGCCGCATGTGGACAAGAAATCCCGGGAACACTTCGAGCGGCGCACCCATGCAAGGCTGATCGAGATCCGCGAGCACAATGACGATACGATTGCGGAATTGAAAAAAATGGATCTTCCCGCGGGAGTCGAAGTCGAGGTGAAATCCAACTAGCGGCCCGCGCCGGAAGGCGTGGATGAAAGGTGAGATCAATGATACAAGGACTGATTGGGAAAAAGATCGGCATGACCCAGTTGTTTGACGACGACGGACGGGTTCATCCGGTGACGGTTATCCAGGCAGGTCCCTGCGTGGTGGTGCAAAAGAAATCGAACGCAGGCGATCCCCGTCAGAAAGTCCAGATCGGGCTGGTTGAGGAACGCAAAACCAAAAGCGTCAATCGTCCCATGAAGGGGCATTTCGATAAGGCCGGTGTGCCGCCGACCAGGATTCTGCGCGAAGTCCTGACGGACGACGAGGCGGTATCGATCGGCGATACGGTGAAAGTCGATATCTTTGACGAGAAGGAATCGGTCAGCGTGGTGGGAACCACCAAGGGGAAAGGCTTTCAGGGTGTGGTCAAACGCTGGAACTTCGCCGGCGGCCGTGCCACCCATGGTTCCATGTTCCATCGCCGCCCGGGCTCCACAGGCATGTGCGCCTATCCGGGTGAAGTTCACAAGGGTAAAAAAATGCCCGGACGCATGGGCGGCAATCGCAAAACCGTCAAGGGATTGCGCATTGTACGTGTGGACGCCGTCAACAACCTGATTCTGGTGCACGGCGCCGTCCCCGGGTATAACGGCAACTATGTAATGGTGCTGAAGGATTCCTTTAAAAGGAGATAACCATGATCAAGCTGAAGGTCAGGGACATTCACAATAAAGAGGTCAGCGAGATCAAGCTGCCCGACGAGGTGTTCGACTACCCCTTGAAAGAGCACCTGATATATGAAGCGGTCAAGAGCCACATGGCCGCGCGCCGCCGCGGCAACGCCAGCACCAAGCCCCGCGGGCAGGTGTCCGGAGGCGGACGCAAACTCTGGCGGCAGAAAGGCACCGGTCGCGCGCGCATGGGCTCCAACCGCAGCCCCTTGTGGCGCAGCGGCGGCACGGTGTTCGGACCCCAGCCGCGTGATTACGGCATGGACATGCCCCGCAAAGCCAAGCGCAACGCGTTGAAATCCGTGCTCTCCGACAAGGTCCGCAATGAACGCATTCTGGTGATCGACAAGTTGGATGTGGCTTCGGACAAGACCCGGGAAATGGTGAAAACCCTGTCAAACTTTTCTTTTGACAAGTTGTTGATTGTGGATAAGCGCGAGAACGTCCACCTGCTGAGAAGCACGCGCAACATCCCCAATATCAAGGCCATCGATTACTCTGAAATCAACGTATACGATTCTCTGGATTACGGCCATATCATGTTTTCCCTGGACGCGGTCAACCAGTTGGTGGAGGTGCTCAAGTGAAACTCGAATATACCGATATCATTGTGGCGCCGTTCATCACCGAGAAGTCCACGGAACTGAAGGACCAGCAGAAGGTTCTATGCTTCAAGGTTCACGCCCAGGCCAACAAGGTGATGGTCAAGGAAGCGGTCGAGACCCTGTTCAAGACCCAGGTTGATACCGTTCGCATCATGAACTTTCAGGGAAAGGAAAAGCGCTACGGGCGTTTCAGCGGTCGTCGTCCGGGTTGGAAGAAGGCCTATGTCAAATTGAAACCGGGCGCAAAGATGATTGAGTACTTTGAGGTGGTATGATGGCGATAAAGGCATACAATCCTGTTACTCCCGGACAGCGGGGCAAGACGGGATACACGTTTGATGAAATCACGGCCAAAGCCCCCTATCGCAAGTTGGTGACGGCTCTGAAAAAGAGCGGTGGTCGTTCCAACCAGGGAAGGATCACCCTGCGCTTCCGTGGTGGCGGACATAAACGCATGTACCGCATCATCGATTTCAAGCGCAACAAGCTGGATGTCCCCGGTGTGGTGGAAACCATCGAGTATGACCCCAACCGTTCGGTGCGGATATCCCTGATCAAGTACGCGGATGGAGAGCGCCGTTATATCCTGACGCCACTGGGGCTCAAGGTCGGCGACAATGTGATATCCAGTGACGGCGAGGCGGAAATCACGACCGGGAACGCCCTGCGGCTGAAGAATATCCCCGTGGGCACGGTAATCCACAATGTGGAATTCTCAGTGGGACGGGGAGGCCAGATCGCCCGCACCGCCGGTTCATCGGTGACGCTGATGGCCAAGGAAGGACGTTACGCCTTGTTGAAGATGCCTTCCGGTGAGCTGCGCAAGGTCATCAACGAATGCCGCGCGACGATCGGCCAGATGGGCAATGTGGAGCACGGCAACATCAAAGTGGGGAAGGCCGGCCGCACCCGCTGGCTCGGGCGACGCCCGCATGTGCGCGGCACGGTCATGAACCCCATCGATCACCCGCACGGTGGCGGTGAAGGTAAGACCAAGGGCGGGCGCATCCCCGTGACCCCATGGGGTGTTCCCACCAAAGGTTATCGCACGCGTCGCAACAAGCGTACCCAGCAGTTCATCGTCAGAAGAAGGAGAAAGTAAGCCATGCCACGGTCTGTAAAAAAAGGCGTTTACATCGAAGAGAAGTTGTTCTTGAAGGTCATGCGTGCGAAAAACACCAAGTCTCGTGAAGTCATCAAGACGTGGTCGCGCGCATCTACCGTGGTCCCTGAAATGGTGGGTATGACCATTGCCATCCACAACGGGAAAAAGTTCATCCCCGTATTCGTGACCGAAAACATGGTGGGCTACAAGCTGGGTGAATTCGCGGCTACCCGCAATTACAAGGGCCATACGTCCAAGGGCAAGAAGTAAGGAGGCACCCCATGGGACATACTGCAATCGCTAAAGGTCGCTATATCAGAATCTCGCCCCAGAAAAGCCGGCTTGTGGCTGACCTGGTTCGCGGCAAGGATGCCGGTGAAGCCTTGACCATCCTGAACTTCAGCCGCCGGAAAAAGGCCGCCGGTCATATTTCAAAGGTTTTGAATTCCGCAATCGCCAACGCACAGGTGAAATATCCCAACCTGGATGTCGACAACCTCTATATATCCCGTATCTTTGTCGACCAGGCGCCCGCGCTCAAGCGGTTCCGCCCGGCTCCGCGGGGAAGGGGTGTTCGTATCCTGAAGCATTACGCCCATATTACGGTTTGCTTAGACGAAAGAGAGGAGAAATAATGGGACAGAAAACACATCCATACGGCTTCCGTCTGGGGTTCAATAAAGGCTGGCTGTCTCTCTGGTACAGTCGTGGGAAGCAATACATCGACCTGTTCCACACGGACCTGAAGCTGCGGCATACCATCAAACAACGCTACAAGCACGCAGGAATCGCGTCCATTGAAGTCAAGCGCATTTCCGACACCATCCGGGTCCAGATCAACACGGCCCGGCCGGGAATCATCATCGGCAAGGGCGGATCGGGCATCCAGAAAATGAAGAAAGAGATCCGCGAGATCACGGGCATGACCCTGGACAAGATCCTGGTGGATGTGATCGAGATCAAATATCCCGAGTTGGTGGCGCAACTGGTGGCGGAAGGTGTGGCCTACCAGATCGAACGCCGGATCTCGTTCCGGCGCGCCATGCGCAAAGCCGTGGATTCCACGTTGCGCGCGGGCGCAACCGGCATCAAGATCAAGCTCTCCGGCCGTCTCGGCGGAGCCGAGATCGCCCGCTCTGAATGGTACCTGGTCGGCAAACTGCCTTTGCAGACGCTGAGGGCGGATATCGACTACGGGTTCACCGAAGCGTTTACCGATTATGGCCAGATCGGGATCAAGACCTGGGTCTACACCAGCGACAAGGAAAAAGAGCGTTACCGGGTACAACCCCTTGAGATCGCCGAGAAAGGAGAATAGCCATGTTGATGCCCGCAAAGGTTAAACATAGGAAACAATTCCGCGGCAAACGCCGCGGCAAGGCCACCAAAGGCAATACCCTGGTGTTTGGCGACTACGGTCTCCAGGCCCTGGATAACGCCTGGATTACGGCCAGGCAGATCGAGGCCGGACGCGTGGCCATCAACCGTTTCATCAAGCGTGGCGGTAAACTATGGATCCGCCTCTTTCCCGACAAGCCCGTCACCTCCAAGCCCATCGAAGTGCGTATGGGCAAGGGCAAGGGCGATCCGGAATTCTGGGTGGACGTGGTCAAACGCGGCGCCATCATTTACGAATTGGAAGGCGTCTCGGAGAGTGTGGCCAAAGAAGCCATGCGCCTGGCGCAGGGAAAATTCCCCATTCGCACGCGTTTCATTACGCGCCACAAGTAGGAGTATAGCCATGAAGGCCAAAGAAATCCGAGCCATGACGGCTGACGAAATTGAAAACAAGTTGATTGAGTCCAGGGATAAGATTTTCAAGCAACGCATGCAGAAAGCCCTGGGGCAGGCGGAGAATCCGTTCAAAATCCGTTCGACCCGCCGGGACATCGCCAAGATGAAGACGATTCTTGCCGAGAAGAGGTCTGAAAATGTCAAATAAAGCCGCTGAAAAACAGAAAACCACCGGCACACTGACCGGAGTCGTGGTGTCCAGTAAGGCGCAGAAAACCATTACGGTTAGTGTGGAGCGCATCTTCAAACATCCCATTTACCAGAAAACCGTGAGAATCAAGAAGCAATACCTGGCTCACGACGAGGAAAACCGCTCTAAACCGGGTGACCTGGTCCGTATCCGCCTGGTCCGTCCCATCAGCCGCCGGAAAAAGTGGCTGCTGCAGGAGATCCTGTCTTCCACTCCGGGTCAGGCGCCGGATGATTTGGATAACGAGGTAAGCAAATGATCCAGATGAATACTCGCTTAAAGGTAGCCGACAATTCCGGGGCCCGTGAAATCCAGTTCATTCGCGCTCTTGGCGGATCCGTGGGAAAGGTTGCGCGTGTGGGCGACGTGTTTGTCGGCTCGGTGAAGGCCGCGGAACCCAATTCAAAGATCCGTTCCGGTGACGTTGTGCGTGGTGTGATCGTACGCACGCGCAAGGAAGTCAGGCGCCGTGACGGTTCCTACATCCGCTTTTCCGACAACGCCGTGGTGGTGATTGACAAGCAGGGTGAGCCGGTCGGTACCCGTGTATTCGGGCCGGTGGCGCGCGAACTGCGCGAAAAGCGTTTTATGAAAATCATCTCCCTGGCTCCGGAGGTGCTCTGATGAAAGACAATCCCGGATTGAAAACCAAACTCAAAAAGAATGATCCCGTGGTCGTCATCCGCGGCCGGCGCCAGGATAGAGGAAAAGTCGGCAAGATTCTGCGTTTTGTCCCGGAAAAGAACCGCGTCGTAGTGGAAAAGGTTCACGTGATCAAGGAATATGTGCGTCCCAACCCCCAGAAAAATATCCAGGGAGGTATTGTGGACAAGGAAGGATCCATCCCGTTGTCCAGTGTGCAATATTACTGCCGGGAATGCGAGCAGGGAGTCCGGATCGGTTACAAGGTCACGGATTCAGAGAAAGTCAGGGTCTGCCGCAAGTGTGGAACCGTCCTGGATTAGGAGAACAGGCATGAGCAGATTGTACGAGCAATACAGGGAAAAAGTCCGAGACAGCCTGAAAAAGGAATTGGACCTGAAGAATATCATGATGGTTCCCAGGCTGGAAAAGATCGTGGTGAACTCAGGGGTCGGCGAAGCCACTCAGAATATAAAAGCCCTTGATAAGGTGATGGAGGAGTTGGGCATCATCACCGGTCAGAAACCCACGCTGCGCCGGGCGCGCAAATCGATCGCCCAATTCCGTTTGCGGGCCGGCATGCCCGTCGGCGCCACGGTTACATTGCGGGGGCTGCGCATGTACGATTTTCTGGATCGCCTGATCAGCATCGTGCTTCCCCGCATCAAGGATTTCCGGGGAATCTCGCCGCGCTCGTTCGACGGGCGCGGGAACTATACGCTGGCGTTGAAAGACCAGCTGGTTTTTCCGGAAATCGATTACAACAAAGTGGAAAACCAGAAAGGAATGGCCGTGACCATCGTCACTTCGGCCAGGACGGACAAAGAGGCCCTTGCCCTGCTCAAGGAGCTGGGCATGCCTTTCCGTTAAAGGAGGAATTCGTGGCAAAGACATCGATTATCGCGAAATCACAGCGAACCCCGAAATACAAAGTGCGCAGTCACACCCGCTGCCGCCTCTGCGGTCGCTCCCGGGCGGTTTACCGCAAGTTCCAGATCTGCCGCCTGTGCTTCAGGGAATTGGCCCTGAAAGGCGAAATCCCCGGGATTACGAAATCTTCCTGGTAGGAGAATCACTCATGACTCATACTGATCCAATCGCGGATATGTTGACACGGATTCGCAATGCCACCATGGTGCAGAAAACGACCGTTGAGATGCCCCTGTCCAGGATGAAACTGGAAATCGCCAAGCTGCTCAAGCGCGAAGGCTTTATCCAGAATTTCAAGGTGGAGAACAGCGTGTTCCCGGCGCAGTTGATCCTGGATTTGAAGTACGACGGCAAAAAAAGCGTCATCGAGGGATTGAAACGGATTTCCAAGCCGGGTTGCCGCGTATACGCGTCCTCGGAAGAGATCCCCAGCGTGCTTGGCGGATTGGGAGTGGCGTTACTGTCCACGTCCAAGGGTATCATGACCGGGCGTGAATGTGAAAAAAACCGGATCGGCGGTGAAGTGCTGCTGCATATCTGGTAGGAGGAAGAATGTCTAGGTTAGCATCCAAACCCATTCCGATTGAGTCCGCCGTGAGCGTGGAAATCGGAGACGAGACCATCCAGATAAAAGGGCCCAAAGGTGAATTGTCCGTGCCCCTGCAAGCGGGCGTGGATGTCAGCACCGAGCCGGGAATGATCTGGGTGAAACGCCGGGAGGATAGTTTCCGGGCGGCCCAGGGATTGGCCTGGAGCCTGATCCGTAACGCCGTTCTCGGCGTCACCCAGGGATTCTCGCGCAAGCTGGAAATCGTCGGCAAAGGCTGGCGTTCGCAGGTGAAGGACCGGGTGATCAACCTGCAGGTGGGGCATTCCCATCCCGTCAACTTCGAGCTTCCCGCGGGAGTCACGGCCACCCAGGAAAATCCGGGTTCCTTTACCCTGCATTCGCATGACAAGCAATTGCTGGGCCAGGTCTGCGCGAATATCCAGAAGCTTCGTCCCGTGGAGCCGTACAAGTTGAAAGGGATCCGCCTGGAAGGCCAGTACCTGCGTCAGAAAGTCCGCAAAACGGCTGGAGTGTAAAACATGATTACGGAAAAATACATCGTGAAACAACGTCGCCGTGACCGCGTGCGCAAGTCAATCCGCAAGGTGGTCAACGGCACTCCGGAAAGACCGCGCATGATCATTGTCCGCAGCAACAAGTTCCTCTATACCCAGGTGGTGGATGATCGCAACGGCAATGTGCTGGCGGCCGCGACCACAATGGAAAAGGAACTGCGCTCCAAGCTGAAAAGCACCAAGGATAAAGACGCCGCCAAATTGATGGGCCAGGTGATCGCGCAACGCCTGAAAGCCAAAAAGATCACCAACGTCGTTTTTGACCGCGGTGTCTGCATGTATTCCGGACGGGTCAAGGTTTTTGCTGATGCGGCCCGTGAAAGTGGAATCCAGTTCTAAGGAGATCAAAGTGCCGGAAATGGAAAATATGGAACCCATGTATGAGGAACAGGTCATCCAGATCCGCCGGGTCACCAAGGTGGTCAAAGGTGGAAAAAATCTGCGTTTTTCCGCCGCCGTGGTGGTTGGCGATAAGCGCGGCAGCGTGGGGCTCGGTACGGGCAAAGCCCGCGAGGTGCCCCTTGCCATCAAGAAAGCCGTTGCGGATGCCAAAAAAAATCTGATCAATGTCCCCATCGTCAACCAGACGATCCCATACTATAAAGTGGGACAATTCGGCGCGGCCCGGGTGGTGTTGCGTCCGGCTTCGCCGGGAACCGGCGTGATCGCGGGTGGAGCCGTACGCGTGATCATGGAATTGGGCGGGATCAAGAACATCCTGACCAAGAGCCTGCGCAGCAAGAATATCCTGACCGTGGCCAGGGCCACCATGGAAGGCCTCAAGGATCTGAACCGGCCGGAACAGGTCCAGAACAAACGCAACCTGAAGGAGGAAGAACTATGGCAGTAAAGAAAACGGAATCCTTCCCAAAGGTACGCATCCGCCTGGTCAAGAGCCTGGTCGGCCGCACGGAAACCCAGAGAGCGGTTGTACGGGGATTGGGCCTCCACAAGTTGAACTCATCCGTTATCCGGGAAAAGCGTCCCGAGATCATGGGCATGGTGCGCAAAATCGATTTCATGCTGGAAGTCACGGAGGTGGAGCAATGATCACATTGGCAAACCTGAAGCCCGCTGAAGGGGCTGTCAAAAAGCGCAAGCGCATCGGCCGTGGACCTGGTTCCGGGTGGGGAAAAACCGCCGGACGTGGAATGAACGGCCAGAAGTCGCGCAGCGGGTATGCCCGCAAGCGCGGGTTCGAGGGCGGTCAGATGCCCCTGGTACGCCGCTTGCCCAAGCGCGGATTCATCAACAAGTTCCGCACGGAATACGCCGTGGTCAACCTTGACCGGATTGAAAAATCGGGTCTGGATGAAATCCGTCCCGAGGATTTCGCCCAGGCACGCATGGTTCGCGGCAGAAACGTATTGATCAAAGTCCTGGGAACCGGCACCCTTACCCGTAAGGTACGTGTGCATGCCCACCGTTTTTCGCGGTCCGCGATTGAGAAGATTCAGCAACAGGGCGGAGAAGCCGTTACTCTTGGAGGAGACGAAAATTGATTACCTTTCTGCGTAACATCTTCGTGATTCCGGAACTGAGGAAGCGGGTGGTGTTCACCTTTTTGATGCTGGCGGTCTACCGCATCGGTTCACAGATCGTGATCCCCGGCATCAATATCGAGGCGCTGCAGCAGTTTTTTGAGCAGAACAAGGAGACATTCCTGGGGTTCCTGGACATGTTCTCCGGGCGAAACATGTCGCGCATGACGATTTTCGCCCTGGGCATCATGCCCTACATCAGCGCGTCGATTATCCTGCAATTGCTGCAGGTGGTGTGGCCATACCTCGAACGCATCTCCAAGGAGGGTGAACTGGGTCGACGCAAGATCACGCAATACACCCGCTATGGAACGGTGCTGATCTGCCTGGTCCAGGCTTTTGGTATCGCCATCGCGCTGGAAAAAATGAACCCCAGCGGCCTTCCGGTGGTCCTGAACCCGGGGTGGGGGTTCCGCTTTGTGGCGATTCTCACCCTGACCACGGGAACCGTGTTTATCATGTGGCTGGGTGAGCAGATCTCTGAACGGGGGATCGGCAACGGCATTTCGCTGATCATCTTCGCCGGGATCGTAATCGGTCTGGTGCCCAGTGCCGTGCAAACCATCCAGGGCCTGGGAACCGGCGACATGAGCCCGATCAAAATCATTTTCCTGCTCGCGTTGATGGTGGCGGTGATCGGGTTTATCGTGTTTGTGGAAATGGGTCAGCGTCGTATTCCCGTATCCTACGCCAAGCGCATCCAGGGAAGACGCATGTACGGCGGCCAGAGCACATTCCTGCCGCTGAAGGTAAACACCGGCGGCGTCATCCCCATCATTTTCGCCTCTTCGGTGATCACCTTTCCCGCCACGATCGCGGGTTTCATCAACCATCCCATCGCCAAGAAGATCGCCGCGCAACTCGGCTTCGGCATGCCTCTCTACACGTTGCTCTACGTCACCTCGATCATTTTCTTTACCTACTTCTACGTATCGATCATCTTCAATCCCCAGGACGTGGCCGATAACCTGCAGAAGCATGGCGGATTCATTCCGGGGATCCGCGCGGGCAAGAACACCTCCGCTTTTATCGACAATGTCCTGTCCAAATTGACATTCGTCGGCGCCATCTATCTGGCCCTGATCGCCCTGATCCCGGAGTTTCTGATGACGGGCTTCCGTTTCCAGGCACTCCCCTGGATCGGCGACTGGCTGGACCTGGTGCTGCCCGGATTTATCAAGGAGGGACTCGGTGTTCAGTTCTATTTCGGCGGCACCTCGATCCTGATCGTTGTGGGTGTCGCCATGGATACCGTGCAGCAGATTGAAGCCCAGTTGACCATGCGCAATTACGATTCGTTTTCGCGCAAGGGCAGGATACGCGGGAGGCGTGGATGACGCGGATTATTCTCTTCGGGGCTCCGGGTTCCGGTAAGGGAACCCAGGCCCGTCGCCTTGAGCAGCGATTCGGATATCGCCATATTTCCACCGGCGATCTGATTCGTACCGAGGTGTCCGAGGAGACCGCGTTGGGCCAGCGTGTGCGTCCGATCCTGGAAGCAGGCGGTTACATTGATGATGAAACCATGCTGGAAATGGTGAAACGGCGGGTGGCTCAGGCGGATATTTCCGACGGCTACGTGCTGGACGGGTTTCCGCGCACGATCAACCAGGCCCGGGCGCTTTCCGCTTTGACGGTGGCGCGGGAAATCCCCATTCTGCTGGATATCAAAGATGAAGAATTGATTGTAAAACGCATCCTTTCGCGGGTCACCTGCGGCAGATGCGGAGCTGTTTACAACCTGGAAGTCAATCCTCCCCGTACGCCGGGGCGGTGCGACCAGTGCGGCGAGCAATTGACGCGGCGTTCCGATGACAGCGAAGCATCGGTGCATGAAAGATTGCATGTGTTTCGCGAGCGTACGCTGCCCGTTCTGGAATACTACCGTGAACGGGGTGATCTGTTCCGTGTCAATGCCGCCCTTCCCATTGACCGTGTAAGTGCGGCAATCGAGGAGATCGTCGCATGATCGTGTTAAAGACCCGGCATGAACTGGACCTGCTGCGCGAGGCCAACCGGATTGTCGCCGTGATTCTGGAAGAGATCGCGGAGCGGATCCGGCCGGGTGTCACCACGCTGGAACTCGATCAATGGGCGGAAGCGCGGATTCTGGAATTGAACGCCCGGCCGGGATTCAAAGGCTATGGTGGGTTCCCGGCCACGTTGTGCACTTCCGTGAACGAAGAGGTCGTACACGGTATTCCCTCGCCGGAGCGGGTCTTGCAGGAAGGGGATATCGTGGGGATTGATGTCGGGTCGATATATGCGGGCTACTATGGAGACGGAGCGAGGACCTATGCCGTGGGCGAGGTTTCAGCCGAAGCAAGGCAATTGATGGCGGTATGCCGCGAATCGCTGGGGAAAGGGATCGAGGCCGCCGTGGCCGGCAACCGCATCAGCGATATCTCGCTGGCCATTGACCGCTGCGTGCGGCCGCATGGATTTGAAATCGTGCGGGACCTGACCGGACACGGCATCGGGCGTCAATTGCACGAGGAGCCCCAGATCCTGAATTACGATTGCGGTCGCTCGGGCCCGCGCATCAAACCCAACATGACGCTGGCCATCGAGCCCATGATCACTGCCGGAACCTGGGAGGTCCGCACCTTGGCTGACCAATGGACCGTTGTCACCGCCGATGGCAGCCTGGCGGCCCACTTTGAACACACGGTGGCTGTAACGGATAACGGACCCGAAATACTAACGAGGTTGTAACGGATTATGAGTGCCAAAGACAAGGATGTAATCGAGGTAAAGGGAGTGATCATTGAGACGCTGCCGAATGCCATGTTCCTGGTGGAGCTGGAACAGAACCATCACCGGATTCTGGCTCACCCCTCCGGCAAAATGCGCAAGTACAATATCCGCATTCTGCCGGGCGACCGGATCCTGATGGAGATCTCTCCCTACGACATTACCCGGGGCAGAATCATCTACCGGTACAAATAGGAGGATGCCATGAAAGTACGAGCATCAGTAAAAAAAATGTGCAATCATTGCAAGGTGATCCGCCGCAAGGGCGTGATCCGGGTAATATGCAAAGACCCCAAGCACAAACAGCGTCAAGGCTGACATGGTTTTTCAACAGGAGCAGAAAGATAAATGAAACAGTCGACAGGAGGCAATCTTGGCTAGAATAGCAGGTGTGAACATTCCCGACAACAAGCGGGTGGAAATCGGCCTGACATATATCTTCGGTATCGGCCGTTCCAAGGCGCAGGCTATCCTGAAGGAAGTCAAGGTGGATGTGGATAAAAAGGTCACGGACCTGAATGCCGATGAACTGGCCCGTATCCGCAAGCACATTGAAGAGCAGGAAGTGGTGGAAGGCGACCTGCGCAAACAGGTGAACCAGGATATCAAGCGCCTGATGGATATCAATTGTTACCGGGGTCAGCGGCACAAGCGCGGATTGCCCGCTCGTGGCCAGCGTACCAAGACCAATGCCCGTACGCGCAAAGGTCCGCGCGGCGCGATGATTAAAAAGAAAAAATGACCACCCTAGATAAAGGCGCGTTTCTGGAGGAGAAGCATGGTTAAAAAACAGGTGAAGCGGCGGATCAAGAAAAAGGAAAAGAAGGTTGTATCCCACGGTGTGATGTACATCCACTCGACCTTCAACAACACCATCGTTACGATCACAGATAGTGAAGGCAATGTGCTGTCCTGGTCATCCGGCGGCATGATCGGATTCAAGGGCTCGCGCAAATCCACGCCTTTCGCCGCGCAACTGGCGGCGGAAAAAGCGCTCAAGGATGCCGTCGGATTCGGCATCAAGAGCCTGGATGTGCGGGTAAAGGGACCGGGTTCCGGTCGTGAGAGCGCGTTGCGCACCATCTCCGGTACGCCGTTCCGGGTGCGGACCATCAAGGACATCACCCCCATTCCGCACAACGGCTGTCGTCCGAAAAAGAAGAGACGGGTGTAAGGAGGAAGCAATCATGGGTAGATATACAGACTCCCAGTGCAGGTTGTGCAGGGCGGAGGGCACCAAGCTGTTTCTCAAGGGCAAGCGTTGCCTTTCCGACAAGTGCTCGATTGAGAGGCGCAATTATCCCCCGGGTCAACGTGGCGCCAAAGTATCTTTCCGCAAATCCAACTACAAGTTGCAGTTACGGGAGAAACAGAAGGTGAAACGGTTTTACGGTGTGGGCGAACGGCAGTTCCGTCTGTTTTTCGACCGCGCGACCCGCAAAAAGGGCATTACCGGTGAAAACCTGCTCCAGAGCCTGGAGTTGCGCATCGATAATGTGTTGTATCGCGGTAACATGGCTTACTCCCGCGCCCACGCCCGCCAGATGATTCGCCATGGGCATGTCGCCGTTAATGGACGCAAGGTTTCCATTCCGTCTTATGTGCTCAAGCTCAACGACGTGGTGGCTTTCAGGGAGAAATCGGCAGAGAGTGAAACCATCAAGGCCATGCTGGAAGAAGTGAAGGGTCTGGTGGATGTACCCGCCTGGATCGTCAAGGATCCGGAGAAAGGCGCCGGCAAGATCAACAACCTGCCCACCCGTGAAGATGTTTCGCTCGCGGTTGAGGAACACTTGATCGTCGAGTTGTATTCGAAATAAGGAGGAGATGATGGAGTTCAACTATCAGCGGCCTCGAAGGTTGGAAGTGGATGAGCTGACCGAAAATTTTGGCAGGTTTGTCGCCGAACCCTTTGAAAGAGGCTATGGGAACACCATCGGCATCGCGCTCCGCCGGGTGATGCTGTCTCTCATCGAGGGATTCGCCATTACAGCGGTTCGCATTGACGGCGTTTTACATGAATTCTCCATGATTCCCGGGGTATACGAAGATGTGCTCAACATCATACTCAACCTGAAGAGCGTCCCGTTCAAGCTGAATGTGGATGAACCCCGGATCGTGCGCATTGAAAAATCCGGGGGAGGGGAAATCCTCTCAGGTGATTTTATCACCGATAATAGTGTTGAGGTATTGGATCCCACCATTCACATTGCCTATCTTGAGGAAGGCGCCGAATTCCGCGCCGAAATCCTGGTGAAAAAGGGAGTCGGGTTCCAGCTGGCGGAGCAGAATTACGATGAAAGCCTGCCGGTTGATTTCATTCCCGTCGATTCCAACTTCAACCCGGTGGAGAAAGTCAAATACACCATATCTCCCGCGCGTGTCGGCAAGCGGACCGATTACGAGAAGCTTGCCATGGAAGTGTGGACCAATGGCGCGATATCTCCCAAGAAAGCGCTGGCGCATGCCGGTAAGATCCTGCGTGATCACCTGGCGATCTTTTTGGAAGCCGCGGATGACAGCGTGAGGGGAACCGCGACCGAACCCGAAACCAGCATCGTCATTGAAAAGAAAACCGATATTCTGGAAAAAAACGTGGAATCCATGGGATTGTCCGTGCGCGCGCTCAAATGCCTGAAGCGCCTCGGGGTGGATTACATTTACCAGTTGATCGAGAAATCGGAACATGAGCTGCTGAATTCAAAGAATTTCGGCAAGAAGTCCCTGGAAGAGATCCTGACCAAACTGGAAGAAAATGATCTGGCTCTGGGACAGAAGCTCCCCGATTCGCTGAAAGCCGATTTGAGCGAGCGCCTGGAAAAATCGGCCTATCAGGAAGAGGATGACACGGATGAATGAACCGGCTGAACTGGATTTGCATGCCGGCTTCGCGTATACTGTCCGGCGCGCTGCTTGCCTGCCGGCGTACGTGAATCAAGCAATCAATCTTAATTGCATACAGGAGTGAATGATGAGGCATCTGAACAGCGGATTCAAACTCAGACGCAACCCTTCCCATAGAAAGGCTCTGTTGCGCAACCTGACGCAAAGCCTGATCGAACGCGACCGCATCGAGACCACATTGGCCAAAGCCAAGGCCGTGCGTCCCATCGTGGAAAAGATGGTAACCATGGGCAAAAGCGGTTCTCTGGCAGCCAAGCGGCGCGCCATGGCCTATCTGTACAAGCGCGACACGGTCCACCGTTTGTTCAACGACGTGGCGCCCAGATTCATGGACCGCCCCGGTGGTTACACCCGGATTCTGCGCACCGATTTTCGTCGTGGAGACGGCGCGGAAATGGCCGTTATCGAGTTTGTGGACCATCAGTTCGAGGTTAAAAAGAAACCCAAAGATAAGGGCAAGACCAAGGGCAAGCGGGCATAGCTCAATGGTAGAGCACAAGCTTCCCAAGCTTGGGGTTGCGGGTTCGATCCCCGTTGCCCGCTTTTTTTCTCTTTGGCACGACGGAGAGGGTAAGGCATGAGCGTATTCAAACGCAACAGCGGAAAGGATTTTGTCGAGACCCGGGTTCCTGAGGCTCCGAAGCAGGCACAGCGGGAAAACCGGGTTTCCAGAGGAACGCTTATCGGTCCGAAGCTGAGTGTAAATGGCCATGTGCGCGCCAGTGAACAGGTCCGGGTCCTGGGTAGAGTCACCGGCAATATGAATGTCAGCGGTACCGTCGTGATTGAATCCGGTGGTGTGGTAACCGCGAACATCAAAGCCGAAGAGATCGTCATCCGCGGCAAAGTCCATGGCGATATCGAATGCCTGCGCGCCAACATCGAATCCGGCGGCGAACTGCTGGGAGATGTGGCCTCACCCCGCATGATGCTGGCCGACGGGGCGGTATTCAAGGGAAAAATCGATATGTCCCCCAAAGATGATTCTTCGCTTGAAAGCGAAAAAGCGGAATCCGCCTCAGCGCCTGAAAAGTCCTGAGCCAAGCCATGTCCCGGTGGTTCCTGCTCCTGGAAAAAACGCCATTTCCAGCCGCGGTCAACATGGCACGGGACGAATTCCTTTTTCATTGGTGCGTATCGCACGAAGCCGGAATCCTGCGCCTGTACGCATGGGACAAGCCTTCATTTTCCATCGGAGCTTCACAGAAATCCGCCCGGGCCGTGGATCTGGATGTCCTGTCTCAGGAGCACCATCCCTTGGTCCGTCGCATTACCGGCGGCAAAACGGTTCTGCATGATGATGAGGTGACCTATGCCGTGGTGTCATCCGAAGCCGTTTTTCACCGGGACCATGATCTGTTGCAATCGTACCGACTGATCGCTCAGATCCTCGTGGATGCATTCCGCCGCCTGGATATCCCGGCGCAACTATCCACTGCGCGCCATCCCACACTGGCGCGCAGCGATCATCCCTGCTTTTCATTTCCCACGCCCAACGAAATCGAGATCCAGGGTCGCAAAATCGTCGGCTCCGCGCAGAAACGCAACCAGCGGGCCTTGCTGCAGCACGGATCCATTCCGTTTTCCATGAATTACGAGCTCTATGCAAGGGGAACCCGCATGCGTCCGGAACGCATCCAGGACAGCATGATCACCCTTCATGAAATTCAACCCCGGTTGCGTCGTGAGACATTGAACATGGCCTTGATCGATGCTTTCCAGGCATTCATGCAGGTAACTTTCAAGGAGTTTGATATTGAAGCCGAAGACTCCCGCATGCTTCAGGTACTGGTGGACAAGTACAGCGGCGACGATTGGAATCTTTCTTTGTAGCCTGGCTCAAGGATTGGCGGCATCGTCCCGGCCGGTTGTGTACGCACAATTCCACGGTGAGGACGCCCTGGCGCGGATCAATCCGTTGCAATGGCGTGCGGCGGGAATCGATGGACTGGTTGTCCGGGTATTCCGCAACCAGTCCGATCACGGGGGATTGCTGTTTGAAAACCCTGAATTCCGTGTCATCAAACCCATGCTGTCCAGCCTGGTTCAGCGTAGCCAATCTTCCGGCGCTTCGATCTGGGCATGGATGATCGCCAGGCGTTTTGACTGGGTGGAAGACCCGCGTTTTCTGGATTGCGTGTTCCGTTCCGGCAGGCTGGAAACCATCCGCAGCCTGGATCTGTTCAACCCGGACGCGGTAAAGCGCGTACTGGCGGTTTACAGGCAGCTGGCACAGAGTGGAATCAGCGGCATCCTGATCCAGGACGACCTGATCATCCGCAACAGGGAAGGCCTTTCCTCCTGGGGGCGAGCCCGATACGTGCTGGAAAGCGGAACTCCGGCTCACATTCCTTCCATGCTGCGGCGAGGTTCATCCGACCACGCCGCCTGGATCGATACCAAGACCCGACGGGTTTGCGAAGTGCTGACAGGGATCGTGAAAAGCTGCAAATCCGTCAATCCCGACATCCGGATCGGCCTGAACCTGTACTATGAGACTCCGCTGGATTCCGTTCAGTCACGGGAATGGTACGCTCATGATCTGGACCTGCTGCTGACTTCGGGAGTCGACCGCGTGTTTCTGATGGCCTATCACCGCCAGATGGCGGCGGAATTGAACCTGACTTTCGAGTCGTCGCTGGAATTGTTTTCGCGCCTGGTGAAAGCGGCGGCGGCGGTGTGCGGGGAAAAACTGGTGGTCAAGATCCAATGGCGCGACTGGCAAAGCGACGAATGGATTCCGGATGCCGAGATGGATGCCGTGCTGGATCGTCTGCCCGCGCAGGTCAACCGTGTATGCCTGACCCCGGTCGCCGCTGAAGACCTGCCGCGCATGCGGCGACTGCTGGCCAGGCGCGGCTGGCGGATTTTGCCGGCGGAGGCAGGCCAATGACCACACGGGCGGCTGTTCTGGGACGCTGGCTGTTTCGCAACCGTTCCTGGACACCCCTGCCCCTGATCGCATTGGTGCTGATCTGCTTCGCCCCCCGTCATTACGGTCGATGCCAACCCTGGGTGACGGCTCTCGCCCTGTCCGTCTCCTTCCTGGGCGAGCTGGCCCGCGTATTGACCGTGGGCTTTGCGCAGGCCGGTACGTCCGGGCGTGAATCCTATCTGCGCGCGGATGCCTTGAATGTAACCGGCGCCTATTCACTGGTACGAAACCCCCTTTACATGGCCAATATGCTGATTTTTACCGGGGTAGTGATTTTCTGGGGCAACCCGTGGGCATTGCTGCTGGTATTGTTGTTTTTACGGGTGCAGTACGCCTTGATCATCCGTGGAGAGGAAGGTTACCTCACGCAGAGGTACGGCGATGAATACCGCGACTACCTGGAGCGGGTGCCCCGCTTGATTCCGCATTTCACGAAATTTCGTTCCCCCTTGTCCCCGTTCCAGTGGCGGCGGGTGATCGCCAAGGAAAATGATTCGGTTTTCAATATGCTCGCCATGTTTATGATCCTGGAAGCCTTGCGGGAATACCGGCTGTTCAACCAGGTGATCCACTGGACCTGGCTGACGGCCGTCGGCGGCGTCATTGTCTTGCTTTATGTGCTGATCAAGGTTTGGAAAAAGCGTTTTGCGGGCCGGATTGATCAATCCTGAAGCGCTGAACAGGGTCCCGGATCTTTGCTTTCGTTGACTTTTCGCTTACCCTGGCCTACCATGGGAAATCAACCGTGAGGCATTTCGCCCCGGGGGAAGAACAGAGATGGAAACACGCAGCCAGTGCCGTATGTCCGCCCTGACCGATATCGGCGGCCTTCGCCCCAACAACGAAGACCAGTACCTGGTGGAACGCGTTTCCAATTGGATCGTGGCGGCGGTCGCAGACGGCATGGGCGGAGCGGCCGGCGGCGAGGTGGCCAGCTGGCTGGCGGTACACACGGTGTCCAGCCTTTTTCGCCTGAACGCCGACAGGCTGCCCGTGAGCGAAGTCATGGCGGATTGCATTGTGCTGGCGCATGAACGCATTCGACAACGGGGCAACACCTCGTTCGGAAACCTCAACATGGGGACCACGCTCACGTTTGTGGCGTTTCCCGAGAACATGGATTCTCCGGGCTCATCCAGGCCGGTCGCATTGGGACACGTGGGGGACAGCCGCTTGTACCTGGTGGACCGGATCGGCGTGCGCCAGGTGACGCGTGACCACAGCATGACGCAGCACCTGTTGGATTCCGGTGTACTGACGCCGCAGACGGCGCGTAATTTTCCTTACCGAAATGTCATCTACAAATCGCTTGGCGGTTCCCGGGAACTGGTACCGGATCCGATCCAAACCCTGGATGTGCCACAGGGCACCATATTGCTGCTTTGTACGGACGGTCTGTCCAATTATCTGGATCCCGTGGACATGTGGAAAATCGTGAACCACAGTCGCAACCTGTCCAGGGCGGCTCGCTTAATGGTGGATCTGGCCTTGATGCGTGGCGGAGCGGACAACATCACCGTGGTCCTGGTTTCCATCGGTCGTCCGCGTTTTTCCGTGCGCCGACCCGGCTTGCCGGCCAAGATGATTCGCTTGAGGGAAGTGCGGTCTTTCCCGCGCCGTGCCTTCGCAGGGGTTGCGAGGCTTACCGGCTTGGGGCGCAAGCCGCAGGCGGACAACCTCTCGACCGGGATCCTGTCCTTACCGCCCCCCGAGGCCGGATGTATGTATCCGGGCCGCATGAACGAAGCGGGTGCGGAAATCCCCGCAGGCGGCAGAAGCGGAACAAAAAAGCCACCCCGGGCTGAGCTGTGCGTCGTTTCCGGGCACCTGGCCGGCAGATCCTTCCCGCTGGGCACGCGCGCGCGTATCGGCAGGGTTCGCGGAGAAGTGGTCCTGGAGGATGCATCCGTGTCCAGGGAGCATGCTTTGCTTGTCTTGCGGGAAGGATGCTACGTGCTGAACGGAGTGGACGCGACGGCTCCGGTTGTGATCAACGGCCGGAAAATCAGAAAAGAGCGAAAGCTGTCCGCGGGGGATGAGATCCGGATCGGGAATATCCGGCTGGTTTTCCGGATGTCCGGAAGCCGGAAATCGAAAGGCCGGAGTGAAAAGAGAAAAGAGAAAAGTGAAAAGCAGGTATCAGGTGACAGGAAGATCCGGAATAAGGCATAAAGAATAAAGTGGAAAGAATAAGGCAACTGAATGCCTACCTTCAATTCCCTCAACTGGGTCTGGCGAGAGGCAAGTGGCGATTGGCAAGGGGGAAAAAACGCTAGGGCGATTCAGTTGAGGGAGGAAAAAGAAGTCGGGATAAAATTTTCGCCCGCAGGCTTTTCACCTTGTTCTTCCTTTCCGTGTCTTCCGTGTGTTCCGTGGTTGCTTCTATTTTGCTCTGTTTTTGGTTATTTGAATTTTGCTCATCTGGATTTGTTCGGGACTTCGGGTTTCGGATTTGAACGAATGTAGCTGGTGACGGGAGGCAGGGGGCAGGGGTAGGGACTACCGGCCGTTTAAACCATGGGGCGGAACGCCGAGATGATCAGGTGTTTTTCTCCCGGCGCCTTCCTGAGCCGGTCTGCCGCGGCGAGAAAAAGGGGATGACGCCGAGCGAATACCAGGTCACGGAAATGAAACCCTTTCAACTTCGCGCCGGGCCACAACGGAAGCCACGCTTTGCGGTCGATGACAACCGCGTTCCAGACCGGGGGTGGTTTGCCGCCCGGATTCGCGGGTTGCGGCCGTGAGAATTCCTTCGTCAGTTCGGCAATCAGTTCCCGCTCTTCCTTTGGGATTTGTTCCAGGGCAAGTGATTTCATCCCGCGGAAGCGCAATCGCAGTAAACGGCAAGCAAACGCATGCAGTCGCAAACGGATTCGCTGGCAGATCGTATCCCGGATCAGGACCGGTTCCGGGGCCTGGCGCAAGCGCAGGCCCTTGCGGTTGAGAAAATCGAGTTGTGCCGAAGTCAATTGCAGCGTCAGGCCGTATTTATCGACCACTTGCGGCCGGTGATCGGGACGCAAATGAAAATAGATCGTTTCCCGCCGGGCGCGGGTTTCGATTTCTTCCAGGGAATAACGTTCGTGCGGTCCGGTGCCGGCAAAAATCGGCGTTTGACGAAAGCTGGAATCGTCACCGCTCTGGCGGTGAAGCAAAAAGAAGAGTTCCTCCAACCGTTGCTGATGCGTTACGGGCAGTCGCGCGAACTCCCGCGCGGCCAGTTCGTAGAGGCGACGAGCCGCGCCCGCCCATGAATTCATGAATCCGTCCCCGGGTGGATGCCGGTGTTCCAGTTGCAGGTGAAACACCAGGCCCGCCACCGGGGGCAGGTTGATCTCATCCCAGGGAATGCCGGCATCCGTCAGTACCAGGCGGCATTTTTCGCTGTCCTCCGGCAACGCCAGCACCGCGGGCGCCGCGTTCTGTCCGTAACGGATTCTTCGTGCCAGAAAAGTGCGTGTCAGCAGATGCCCCCTGACCGCCGCTTGAGCGTTCACCTCGATGGTTGCGTCCGCGCTGCGGCAGGACTCACGGATCCGCAGGGGTGTGCCGGGAGGGAGTTTTTCCCGGGTATGGATGGACACCATTGTGTACATGCCCGGCGGAGTCGTCGAGCGGTCGTTTCCCTGACTGATCGATCCGGGGAAGAGGTCGCCGCTGAATGATTCATCCGGACCATTTACCTGTATCGTCACCTGAACAGGAGCAGGCGCGAAGACAGCCAGCCACCCGATTCCCGGCGCATCCAGCAGTTCATGGATCAATGCCTCTCCGGACCTGTCTTCAATCCCGGCCTTTGCCAGTACCCGCAGGGATTCCAGGATCCGTCGCGAAGGAATCCGGCCGTTGTCTCTGATTTGCACGAACTCGGAGGTAAGATCGACTTGCAGTTTCCGCGCGCCACGCTTCAAGGCGTTGCGGATCAGGTCCAGGATGAAGTCGCCGGGTTGATGGTAATGGAAATTCGCCAGCTTTCTCAGGTGGGCCTGCCAGTCGATGCTGAACCATTGCGCGCCGCTCATTATTGCCTCATCAATAATCGCCGGGCCAGCAGGGAGGGGACCAGCAGGTTTTGCGGGCGCAGTACCGGCGCTTCCGCCAGCGAGTTCCGGACCAGGTCAAAGATGATTGCATGCCGGTTCTGCACAGTTCCCGATGCCGCCTGGACATAGGCGGGGTGATGCAGCGAGATTACCAGAACGGGTCGATGCCAGAAGCGGGTGACCCGTCGCTTCAAGGAAGAGATATCGATCCATCTGGGGGGGCCGGTTTCATTGCCGCAGGTGATGCCGACCCGCCAGCCCGGATGCCTGATTTCTTTTCCCATGCTGACCAGGCTGTCCAGGAGGGGATCGCGGTCTCGATCCGCGCGGGAGCAGGCGCGGATGCGAATCGCGGCGATGGCGTCAAGGTCCACTGCGCCGTGGATCAAGCGGAATATCCGGCGGTAATGAGGATTTGCGGAATCCAGTATATCCCTGCCGCTGCTAATCATGGGGTTTCTGGCAGAGGCAAAGAAAAGCCCCTTGCCGTGGATCCGGGTCAGGGCCTGTCTCAGGGAGATGCGCTTTCCGCTCAGGCACGGCAGAACGGCTGAGGTCCAGATACGGTTCTGGCTGCCCCAGCGCCCGGGGTAGAGCAACGCGCCCAATACCAGCCTGGAGAGTGCTTCTTCTACGCGGCGATCAGGTGCGGCGCGCTTCTTGCGCAGCAGGAGCCAGGCCATCGTGCAGAGCACGAGGCAGAGCGGCAGGGCGATCCACCAGTACCGGCGGTGTCTTTGCTTTCCACCGCGGTCGGCTGGTGGGGATTGCGGCAAGCCTGCGCCGACTCCGGCCGGCGATACGGCAAGGTCGAGCGTATGCCATCCCCCGTGAAAATACTCGCCCCAGGCATGCAAGCGGGGAACCAGTTTTCCGTTGCTGCCGACCCATCCCACGCCCAACCGGGCGGGAATTTTCATCTGCCGCAACAGCAGCACGGTAAAGCCGTTGATGACATCGCAATCTCCGCTGCGGACCTGCAATACGCGCCGGATCCAGTCATCCGCTTCCAGGCGGCGGAAGCGCGCGACCGTTCCGGGAGCGGTTTTTGATACCAGGTTTGCGGCAACGAATTCGCGGATTTCCGCCACGCGTTGCGGGATGGGCAGATCGGCGGCTCTTTGAAAAAGCGCGCGGATATCTTCTGGCCATTGCGCGAATTTTACCGCAGCAGACAGGCGGATTTTCCGGTCCAACGGCATGTGGATGTTCCCCGCGGCGGGAAAACACGCGTATTGCAGCAGCCCGACAGCGCCCCCGGGCAGATCTACATGGCAGGCGCCGGAGTTCCGGCGCAGGGTCGCACGTAACGGCCGGCTGTTCCACTTCAGGCTGGAAGGCATGACATGGAGAGCGGGAGGGTGAGGCAACAGGCTGTCGGGACCGCCACGGGTTTTGAGGCGGACATGTACAAGGCCGGGCGCGCCGCTGCGCGGCGGACAGGCTTCGCCGGGACCGGGACGAAAAACGAATCCACGTCTCGCATCAAAGTGCTCGGCGCTGAAAAGACGGAAGTAGATCGCGTTTTCGGGAGAGTAAGCCAGGTCCGGCACAACTGAAACGGCTGGGTCATCGATGGTGGTTGCTGAATAGTCAATATCTTTTACCGTCATGCGGTTGAGCACCGGAGTGCCGCGTGAGCCGAGCCAATGGCGCAGCAGCACGATTTCCGCGGGAATTAACAGCATCAGCGCCAGTGCGACTTTCAGCCATACGTATTTCCGCAGTTGAAAACGCACGGCGGCGAATCCGTCGCGGATGCGTCCGCTGATGCCGCGCCTCCCCCCACGGTCCAGGATACGGGAGAACAGGCGCATGATTTCCCGCTCTCCCCGTTTTCGCAAAGCACTCAAGCGGGCGTCGTTGATCGGTCTCCGTCGGGAGAGGTTGACGTGGATGCCGGGATACTCCATCCAGATGACCGGGTACAACCCATATGAAGACAACTGCTGGAATGCCTTTTGTTCTCCGTCTCCGGCCAGTTCCGCGATGGATGTTCCCCGCCATACGGGTAATCCACCGCTGAATACGCGAACTTCCGGGTTTTCGCCCAGCGCGACTCCGCCAATGATTCCGCGGCCGCGAAAGGTATGGCCGAAATGTCCCGGCGGAGTCAGCGGGCGCGAAATGCGATTGCCGTTGACGCTTACGGGCAGGCTTTTACGGGCTGGATTGCGTTGCATCAGGTGGCGGCAATAAGCTGATGCGGCCCGGGTCAAGGCATCCACGAACAGGTCCTCGTTTGCGAACGCGGCCGGCCGTTGCAGTACAATCCATGTGCCGCGCGCCATCTCTTCCGCGGGAGGCAGTTCCCTGACGCGGAATGCAGCGTCTATTTCCGTTCCCCAGTAGTCTGTTCCGTATCGTGAAAAGATGCGCAGCCGTTCCGGTTTGAAACGGTACACCGACCAGAATCCGATGCCGAAACGGCCGGAGGCACCCGGCGCTTTCTCTTTTGATGAAGCGTAGAATCGAAACAGGTAATCACGCGCGGTCTGCCGGCTCATGCCGCTGCCATCGTCAATGAATTCGATGACTTCCCGGTCCGAGTCGTTACGGTAGGCGCGGATCTCGATCCGGCGTGCTCCGGCGTCGCGACTGTTCTGGGCGAGTTCGCGCAGGAAGAGCCAGGGATCCGGGCCGTATTCGCGAAAACCATCCTGGATCCAGCGGCGGATATCATCGGAAGACAGAAGGGGCCGCTCCGGAACTGTGGTCATTACCGGAATTCTGGCATACCCTGCCGGCGATGTCCACGCGCGGCTTGACTTTTCACCGTCCGCCGTGTAGATTCATCACGAATCGTCCGCACAGAATGTGTACGGCGGGGACAGGGAGGTTGTGATGAAGCGTTTGATCGTGCTTGGAGTGTGGCTGGCTTTGTTGTTGTCTCCGGTTTCGGCCGCCGAGTTCCGCGGTGTGAGCATGCCGGACCAGATCACGGTGGAAGGGCAGGCCCTGGTGCTCAACGGCATGGCCTTGCGCAAGAAAGTCGTGTTCAAAGTCTACGTGGCCGGGCTCTACCTGCCCCAAAAGGAAGCCGATGCCGTAAAGATTCTCTCCTCCGACGCCCCCCGTCGCACGGTGATGCACTTTTTACGCAGTGTCGGAGCCGAAAAGGTCAATTCTGCCTGGTATGAGGGCCTGCAGGCCAATACGCCGAACCATTCCGCCGACCTGAAACGGCGATTCGATGTCCTGGCCGGTTTGATGCAGGACGTGAAAAACGGTGACGAACTGGTTTTTACGTATCTTCCCGGCAAGGGCACGGAAGTGTGCGTCAAGGGTTCGGTCAAGGGGATGATCGAGGGCAAGGATTTCGCCGACGCCCTGTTCGCCTGTTGGATCGGCGAAAAACCCGGTCCCGGCGAGGGATTTAAAAACGCATTGCTGGGAATGGCTGACTGATCGCCGTACCGCCGTCAGGTATCAGTTGTCCGCCAGCACCTCTTCATCGTACATGGTTTCGAAATAGAGTTTGTGCCTGGCTTCTTCCGCGGCCAGACGCAGAAACAGTTTCTGCACCTGGGGGTCATCCATCCTGCCGGCCATATCGGTGTACAGCCGTTGCGCGGTTTCTTCCCGCTTCATGGCAATCGTAATGATGTCTTCAAAATTCATGTCCTCGGTGGGCGGTGAAGAAACCATGTAGTCACTGATCTGAAGGCTCTGAACTCGGGGGATATCCATACGGCTGATTTCCATGCGGCGGATCTTTTCCAGCATTTCGACGTGGCCCTTTTCCATTTCTTCAAATTCATGCAGCAGTTCACGCTGAGAGTTGAAGCGGACCATCTGCTGCAGATCATAGTAGAACTTGATGGCGTCAACTTCTCTTTCCACCGCGAAATCAATAATTTCGTCGAATTTCTTGCGGTCCATCATCGCCTCCTGAGAAACAGCGGTTCTGCATCGTTCGAAAGTTGATCCAAAGTCCGCGACTGTTATTATACGGAATGCGGCGGCGATATGCAATGCGCCGCCCGGGGGCGGATTTGTTGACTTTTGGGCACGGACTGGATACCATTGGGAGGGTTTTTCATTAGGCGGATATTCAGCATGGAAGCATTACCCGAAATTCCCGGCTATCAACTCCAGTACCGCCTGGGCGAAGGCGGCATGGCCAAGGTATACTTCGGCGTACAGATCCGCCTCAAGCGCCGGGTTGCCGTCAAGGTGATGGAGAGCTTCCTGCTGAAGGACGAGAATTTTTCCCGCCGCTTCCTCAAGGAGGCCGAGACCGCCGCCAATCTCAATCATCCCCATATCGTGACCATTTACGATGTCGGCCAGGCCGGCGAAAGCTACTTCATGGTCATGGAGTTTCTGGATGGAACATTGAAAGAGCGGATCCGCCGGGCGCATGAGAAAAGCGGCCGCGGCCTGGAACCGCAGGAAGCGGTCCGCGTCCTGGATGCGATGGCGCGGGCGCTGGAATACGCCCATCATCAAGGATATATCCATCGGGACATCAAGCCGGACAACATCATGTTCCGCGACAGAGAGACGCCGGTGCTGGTGGATTTCGGTATCGCCAAGGCGATCGGGACCTCCACCAAGTTAACCAAGACCGGGATGTCGATCGGTACCCCCCACTACATGAGTCCGGAGCAGATCCGCGGCCAGGAAGTGGACGGCCGCGCGGACCTGTACAGTCTCGGTGTGCTTTTTTATGAGATGCTGACCGGAGATGTGCCTTATAAGGCCACGGACTACATCGCCGTGGTCATGAAGCACCTGAACGATCCGGTTCCCGCCCTGCCTCCCGACTTGAAACGGTTTCAGCCGCTGCTGGAACGCATGATGGCCAAGGATAAGGAAAAGCGTTTTCAAAGCGGCGCCGAATTGCTCAAGGCCTTGCAGGTAACGGCGTCCGGGGGGACTTCCGGGGAACCTGCGGCCGTGGAACCCACGCTGATCGCCCCCGTAATGGAAAGCGGAGGCGCAGCGATCGATTCCGGCGTGCGCAAACGGGTTTCAGAAAAATCTTCGCCCAGGCGGAAGATTCTGCCCGCCGCAGTGGTTTTGCTGGCACTGATCACAACGGCCCTGCTGGTTGTGTGGCATCCATGGAAAGAAAACGTTGAGCCGGCCCTGCCCTTGTCGACCGCGGATGTGGCGCGGAATCGTGACGATTCCCCGGCGGAAGTGAATCGGGAAGCGGCGGATTCGGGCGCTGAAGCGGAAGAAGCGTCGGAGGGTGATATTTCGCCGGTCGGGACGATTCCAGACCCGGACGCGACCCCGGGGGCGGATGCGCCGGCGCTTGAAAACGATCCCGCCGCAATTCCCGCGGTAGAAAAAACGCACCGCGCGGAAACAAAAGAGGAAACAGAACCTGCTGCGACACAGACAGATAAAGCGACATCCCCTCAAAACCAACCCGCAGCCGCGAAAAAACCGGCGGCGCAGGCGGTCGTGAAAGAGGTGGAAAAGTCCGCCAAGCCGAGTGAGACAGTCGTGGATCCAACCCCCGGGCCGCCGCAGAAGGCGGAACCGCGGCAAGAGCCGCCTGATTCATCGCCTCCGGCCGCCATTTCCATGCCGGAGACCGTCAAAATCATCCAACTGGCCACGGAGCAGGCCCGGGGATACAGCCTGCGCATGGATCGCATCGTGGTCAACCAGTTGCCCGCCAGGATCAGGAAAATCATGGGCACCATGACGCTGGAACTGGCGGTTGGCGCAGATGGCAGGATCCGTGTCGTCAAGTCCGTTGACGCACGGGTCGTGGTGATTCCCCAACTCGGCGCCACGCTGGTCAAGCGCCTGATCCTGGAAAAAATCAACTCCATTCAACTGGATCCGCCCAGGGACAAGAACGGCAGAAGCGTGCGCGTGGAAGACTGGCGTTTGTCCTACGGGGTAGGGAATTATGAAGGTCGCATCATACTCAAGAGGAGGTTGTGACATGCTGGGAGCCAAATCGTTGCGAATGACGGGTATGGTCGTATTGCTGCTGTTTTCGTGGTTCACCCTGACCGTCGACCTGGCCTGGGCGGGACAGCAGAGCGAGGGGGATGAGCTGCTGAAGGCACGCCAGATGTACCAGCAGGGCGATTATGAAGGATCGATCAAAGTGCTGGACGAATTCATCGGCAAGCTGAAAGCCATCGTGGCCCAGAAAAAAAACGTGGCCGAGGCGTTCTACCTCCTGGCCAAGGTCTATTACACGGTGGGAGAGGACCAGAAGGTGGATGAGAACCTGCGCAAGGTTTTCGATACCTATCCCGCTTACGAAACCCGCGAAGTGGACGTGGAGTTCGCGCGGCGGGTGGAAGAGGCCAGGCAGGCAGCCAGGTCCGCCGCGGTTGAAAGCGAAACGACCGCCCCGGCCGAAGTGGTGACTGAGCCGGAAACGGCGGTTCCTGCCCGCGACAACGGGGTGATCGTGGCGCCGGCCCAGAAACCGAAAAAGAAGTTTCCCGTGCTGCTGGTGGTGGGCGGTGTGGCCCTGGTGGCGCTGCTGGCCGTGTTGCTGGGCGGAGGCTCGAAAGACGATAAAGCCGAACCCCTGGGCCGGATCACACGCGTGAAAGTTCGGGCGACTGTTGTGTTCGCGGGGCAGAACCTGGTCACAGCCCACAAGATATTCGTCAACAACAATCAGATTTTTTCCCAGATCCTGCGCTTTACGGATCATTACGATCCGGACGCTTCTTATGAAACGTTGCAGAAAAAAGAGGCCACCATTTTCCTGGAAGGTCCGCTGGGTGATTACGAGATCCGTCATGAAGTGGGGCCTGCCTGGTCGAAGGTTTATCCGAACGATGCGGATTACTGGATCGGCTATACGCACTACCAGCTCGATGTGGTTGAATACGACTACATCGATGGCAGGGATCCCGGAACTCCCAAGTTGTCCAAAGCGGAACTGGATTTCACTGTAAATCCCGATGATAGAGACGCCGCCAGCGAGTGGTACCGCATTGAAAAACAATTGTTGCGCATCCTGGCTCCTTCGGCCACGGCTTCGTATCCGGGTTCCCCGCAGTCGCTTTCCGGAAAAAAACTGACGGGCGCCAAACACTGATCGCGCGGACACTCCCCGTTTCCCGGGCGAGACCGGTGCGGTTGACGGGGACTCGTATCCGCGGTACAATCGGCAACAGGATTTTCGCTGCAAGGCATGGTGGCGGATCGGCCGGGGGAGAGAGCGTATGGCTGTTTGTGATATCTGCAAAAAGACCGTTGACTGGCAGGACGCGTACGTGCTCTCCACCCGGGAAGTGGCCACTTCCGCGACGTATTGGGAAAATACCCTGAACGGGCCGCTCTCCCGCCTGCGCGAAATCGATCCGGAAGGCAGCCTGCTGGCCGCGCTGGCACTGCAGCAGGCGGCGCAGCAATCGGGCTGGCTGGTCTGCGAAGCATGCAGCGTCATGTTCGCGTTTGATCGCGAGAAAGCGCGGGCATACGCGCGGGAACGCAACAGCAATCCACCCGGATACGCATCCGCGCCGGTGGAATCGGTGGCGAATGCGGCGACGGCGGCCTGGGAAAAACTCTGCGCCGAACGGGCCACGTCACCCGCCTGAATTGTTTCGTATCTGCGGTTTTTCCGGGACACGGTCGCTGTTCATCGCTTGAAACAGGTGGATCCGCTGCCGCTGGAGAATCAGGCGCCGGGATTCCCGGAGCAGGCGAATCATCGTGGGGACGGCTACGGGACGGCGCATCGGCTGGATTGTTGCCCGGGGTTCTTCTGGTGTCCAGCGGATGGAAACCTCTCCTGGATCCGGAAGTGTCGATTCTTGACGGCAGCGGATGAATTGATATATGCTGAAAAAATCAGGGAGGGGAATGATGCATATCCATTCAGAAAACGCCGGCCGCCCGAAACGCTTGCTGTCCGTCGCGATATTGCTGCTGTTCGGCCTGAACGTTCACGCGGGGGACCGCGGTAATCCAGCCGACATTCTCGCTGATTCTTTGAAAGCGGTGCGATTTTTTGAAAGCTCCTATTATGCGCCGGATTTCGAGAATCGGGTTTATCGCACCCATTTCGTGCAGTCCTGGACGCGTTACATCAACTGGGAGTTGCGCTTTGAAATGGAGCCCCTGGGATACCGCCTGGATTTCCGGGTGGTTGCCCATTGCCGCAACGAAGCCGGAAAGACCATATTCAAGCAGAAAAAGGATTCCTATATCGAGAAGGACTGGAAATTGCCGTGGACGTCGCTGGGATACGGCAGCAAGGCCGGCGGAAGCTGGGAACCCGGGACCTATACCGTGACTTTCGAGGTCAAGGGCCGGCAAATTGCGCAGGCTGCTTTTACCGTGTTGGCGGACGCGGAAGCGGGACTGAATCCGGCAACGATCTGGGACGGCAGTGTTCCCCTGCTTCCCGGGGCCCGGGTCATCAAGTTGACGGAAATGAACCCGGCTGCGACGTTGAGCAGCGCGCTGGTGGAAAGCCCCTGGGACAAGTTGAGTACCTGGAATTACTATCGTTACGCCATGCCCGCCCGCGGCTGGGTCTGGGACAAGGGGTTGGCTGCCGATGAGGAAAGTGGCAGCCTGGAAAACGAGAACATCTGGGGACTGCTCAACTTTACGCGAGACGGTTGTTCCCTGACCCTGATTGTCCTTTCGGATCAGAAGACCGGCGGCAAAGCCACGCAGGTGGACGTAAGCCTGGTCAACCCCCGGGCGGGATTGCCGCTCGCGGAGCTGGTTCGACGCATCCCCCGGGTTACGGTCGACAACTCGCGCATGGGACAGCGTTTCACCAACACGGAGTGGGCGCTCACCGTGAAATCCGCACGCGTGGAAGGCAAGGAAATTGTCAAGGTCAACCACTTCAACAACCGCCGCTACGTGTTTTATTCCGGCAGCCCTGAATTGTACCTGGTGCGCGTAACCGTGGAACTGGAACGCCTGAATGGAAAACCGATCAACAAGGATTTTCTGGTCCGTGCGCTGGCGCATGCCTCGGACGGGAAAACCTATGCCTGCGTCGGCGCCGGGAGCGAGGGCGAATACGCGGAGTACTACGACATGCGCAAAGGTGGCATGCAATCGCTCCTCATGCCCACCATTGCCAAGAGTGATCTTGAATATGTGTTCGCCCTGCCGCTGACTGCGGCGGCCACGGCGTTTGAGTGGCCCGGGTTCGAACCCGTTCCCATTCAGGTTGAATAAGGCGGGCCGGGTATTCAGCAGCAAACAACGCTGCGTTTTTTCCGCTGTCGAACGCGCTGTTTCATGAACTTCGCAATGCGAAGCTGCGTATCAGGAAATGAGGTCGCCCGTAATGGAGGTGGATGATGAAAACCAGGGGCTATCGATCGATGAACACGGATTCCAGGTTGGACCGCAGGGGTTTTATCAAGGTCGGCTCCACTTCTCTGCTGGGCGCCGGATTGATTCTGGGGCGCCCGCCGCTGTGGGGGCGGGAAGGAACGGACAGAACGCCGCCTTCACGGCCGAAGACCAACATCGATGAGGCCCTGGCTGCGGCGCGTACGCCGGATTCCTTGCCCGGGCGCTTTCCCGGCAAGGTGGTGTCGGTGGAGGATCAACGGGCCATGAACGCCGTGAAAGTGGACGGCGGAGTGGTGGCCTCCATGTTTTCCCGTGGCATTGAAGCCCTGTGCGGAAAACCGTTGAGCGATTGTTTCAATATGTTTTTTTCCCCCGGGGACATTGTCGGCATCAAGGTCAATCCGGTCGGCGCCGGCCTGATCTCCACCCGCCTGGAGGTTGTGGACGCGATCATCTCCTGGCTGCGGCAGGGCGGATTGCCTGCGGAACAGATCGTGATCTGGGATCGCTTCGATTACATGTTGACCGATGCCGGCTTTACTTCTGAACGCTATCCCGGCATCACCATCGAAGGATTGCAGACCATGGACGAAGCGGCGGCCGAGGGCAAAAGCCGGGATGACAGTCGCTGGCTGAACAAAAACGGCCATCATGTCAGTGAAAACAACTTCGATCTGGACGCTTTTTATTTTGCCGACGTGGACGCGCCGAAGGACAAGGCCTACCTGAACCAGCATGTGTTTAACGGCAGGCATTCCTATTTCGGGAAGTTGTTGACCCGCAGGCTGACCAAGATTATCAACGTACCCGTGTTTAAAAACACCGGCAACGGGGTTTCCATGGCGACCAAGAATCTCGGCTACGGCGCCATCTGCAATACCAGCCGCCTGCACCGGCCGCTGTTTTTCGATGTGTGCACCGAGGTGCTGGCGTTCCCGGTGATCCGCGACAAGCTGGCGCTAAACATTACCGACGGGTTGCGGGCCCAATACGACGGCGGTCCCGGACCCCTGGCCAAGGCCACCTGGTTCCATAACACCCTGTATTTTGCCACCGATCCTTTTGCGCTGGACATGACCTGTCACAACATCATTCTGGAAAAGCGCAAGCAGATGGGGGTGGCGGTGAACGAGCACCCCAAGTACACAGAATACCTGCGCTACGCGGAGAAACTGGGACTGGGGGTGGCCGATCCGAGCCGGATTCAACGGGTCCGGGCGTGAGTACTCGATGAGCCGGCGCTTCCTGGTTGTGCTGCTGTTGCTGGTCGCCTGGCGAGTAACAGGCGAGAGCTTTCCGCCCGACGGGTTCCATCCGGGGTGGACGCGATCCGGAGATCTCCTGGCTTTTGCTCCCGAAGCCCTTTTCAACCACATCAACGGTGGTGCCGAGCTCTTTCTGGAACTGGGATTTCGTCGCCTGGAAGTGCAGAAATATGCGGGCGACGGGGGGGAAATCGCCGTTGAGGCGTACCGCATGGAAAGTCCGGTTGCGGCGATGGCGATCTACCTGATCAAGGCCAGCCCGGAAACCCCGCTGCCCGGGATCGCGCTCCGGCATTCGGGGGATCGCTACCAGATCGCCATGGTGAAGGGTGATTTCTTTGTGTTTATCAACAATTTCAGCGGTCGGGAAGAATTGCTGCCGGTGATGATCGCCCTGGCGCAGAAATTCTCTGAAACGATTCCCGCGGCGGAAGCGGTTGCCGGACTCGACCGGTTGCCGGAAGAAAACCAGGTGCCGGGAACGTTGCGCCTGGTGCGCGGCCCTTACTCCCTGCAGTCGGTCTACACCCTGGGCGAAGGAGACGTGTTGATGCAGGAAGGCCGGCGCTTCGGCATTTGCGCAACATACGCAAATGCCGGCAAAAAGCACCACGTGCGCATTGTGGTGCCGTACGAAGATAATGCCGTGGCGCGGAAGGCTTTGGCGCATCTGCGCCTCAACCTGGATCCGTATTACCGGGTGGTGTCGGAGGGCGGGAATTTCTTTGTTTTCCGCGATTTTCAGGAGCGCTTCGGCCTGGTTGAAATCAGCGGGAGCACAATTGAAATACGCGCCGGATTACCGGAAGAACCGCCACCGCCCACTCAGTAACCGCGCCGTTTTCCGGCTCGTATTGGACGCGGGCGTTTTGTCCGCTGTGCCGCATTTTCAGGCCCCTCGGAGTGTGATATGATAGCGATTCTCCCACTGGATCTTTCCTGAAATGGAACATGTGCTGAACCCTGAAAAACTGCCTGCCGCCCTGATGAGCCGTGAGGGATGGAGCGATTATCTCGAAAGCCTCCGGACCGGGGAACCCCACCTTCACCAGATCGAGCCCACCAACCATTGTCCCTATACCTGCATCATGTGTCCGCGCACGAAGCTCATGACCCGTTCGCTGGGATTCATGGATTTCGACCTGTATCGCAAGGTCATGGAAGAAGTCGCAGGCTATTCCGAGCCCGTCCGCTCAAAGGAAATCGAGTTGTTCCATTTCGGTGAATCCCTGCTCCACCCGCGGATCCATGACATGGTGGCCCTGGCCGCCGCGCTCGATCTGCGCGTGACCCTGTCGGTGAACGCGCCCCACCTGACCCCGGAACGCGCCGATCGCATCCTTGAACATCACCCTTTCCGCTTGATCATTTCCTTTGACGGCTATGACCGGGAGAGTTACATGCGGCTGCGGGGCAAAGCCGCGGATTACGACAAGGCCGTCCGCCATATCGAGTACCTGGCCGGCCTGCTCGGAACCCGCAGCCTGTCCACGCGCATTACCATCCGCATGATCCGGCTCCATGCCAACGAATCCCATCTGGATCTTTTCCGGCGCCAATGGGAAGACCGGGGATTTCATGTGGAGATCCGCCCTTTTTTCCCCTGGTCGGAGAAAGAGATGGTCGCCCTGGGTGAAGTGGAGAAGTATCCGGCCGGCATGCCCTGTCCATTCCCCTGGCAGTACGTGGTGGTGCAATGGAACGGCGACGTGGTTCCCTGTTGCCGCGATTATAACGGTGTCAACGCCATGGGCAATGTCCGGGATGCTCCTCTGCGGGAAATCTGGAATGGCAAACGTTACGCTGACTTCCGGGAAACCCATCGCCGCGGTGAATACGGGTCCAACACCTTTTGTCGCGAATGCATGGACATCTACTACACTCCGGCGGATGGTGAGGCAACAGCAGCCTTTCGTTCCTGTCCCGATTGCAGCCATCTTCCCCCGCAGCAACGCATGCGCCCGATGCTGGCGCCCGGTCTAACCGCCGATCCGGAACGGGGCGTGGTTGAATCCCCCCGTGGAAGACTGGCGCTGACGAAACCCCAGCGCATCCTGCTGTTCCTGCTGGATCGATGCTGTTGTTCCGGCGCCTTGCAGCGAAAGGCACGGCTTTCTTCCCGGGAATTCCGCAGCGCCTGGGAGGAACTGGTCGACAAGGGGATCGTGATGGAAGTTCCCGGGGCGGAACCGATGGCGGCGGGAGGCGACGAATTGCCGGCAACCCTGCCGGCGCTCTGGAACCGGGCGCTCGGCGCGAATCCGGAGTCTCCCATGCTCCTCTGCGACGGGGACGGCACCGTGTTCTCCCGCGCCGAGACGCGGCGGATTGTGGAGATACTCGCTGCCCGCCTGGTGAAGGCGGGCGTGAACGCGAATGACCGGGTGGTGGCCCTGGGCTTGCAATCCGCCGAGGTCTTTCTGGTTTTCTGGGCTTCGGTCCGGCTCGGAGCGGTGTTTGTCCCCATCGATCCCCGTGCTTCAGAGGTTGAATTGCAGTCTGTTCTGAGGCGGGTTTCTCCCCGGGTGGTTTTTGCCGACTACGCACACTGCCGTGTTGCGGGATCCGGGGAAGAACCCGAATGGGTGGCGCTGGATGATCCGCCTGAACTGGATCCGGGCTCTCCTGTGCGTCTGGCGAATTGGATGGAAGCGGGTATGGACGGCCCTGCGCCGCTTGCGGATGTGGATGCGCAATCTCCGGCGGTGATTCTTTTTACTTCGGGCACAACCGGTGAATCCAAGGGCGTGCGTATTTCCCACGGCGCCCTGATCCGCAGCGCCGCCCGGCTGGTACGGAGCTACGGCTGGAAAGCGGAAGATGTGCTGCTCAGCCTGGGAGACTTCCACACCATGAGCGGACTGCGCAATCCATGCGTGGCCGCGGTGCTGGCCGGGTCCAACGTGGTTATCGCGTCCCGGGAAGGCCGGTCCAACGCGCGGGTAATCGCCGAAACCATGTCACGGCACGGGGTTACCGTGCTGACCACCGTTCCGGCTGTGTTGAAGCAGTTCGCCGATGCGGCCGGACGCCTGCCGCAGGAAGTCGTGGCCCATCTGCGACAGGTATTGTGCACGGCCAGTCATCTGAATCCACAGGACGCGGATCTGTTGCGTCGTCGCTTCGGTGTTCCCGTTTACAACTATTACGGACTCACGGAGACTGCGGGGATATGCGCCGGAATCGTCCCCGGGCAGGATGATGCGCCCGCGGGCTCGATCGGACACCCGCTGGACAGCCTGATGATCCTGGATGCGCCGCCGCGGCAACGCCCGAATCGCGGTACCCCGGGGGAGTTGCTGGTTTTCAGTGAAAATCTCATGCTGGATTATCTCGATGATCCCACGCGTACGGCGCACGCATTCGATTCGGGTTTTTACCGCACCGGTGATCTGGCCTACCGTGATTCCGCGGGCTGGATATTCCTGGTCGGGCGCAAGGGAGATGCCATCAAGAACCACCAGGGGGAGTTCGTCCATCCCCGGACCCTGGAAGACGCACTCGAGGCGGAAGGCTCGGTTCGCGAAGCGGGCGTATGCGGATTGAATGTGGGAACCGAACGGGAAGAACTGGTGGCGGCGATTGTGCCGGCCGAACCGGTTACAGATGTTGAAGGATTTCTATTCGCCTTGAAGCGGGTACTCCTGGGAAAGCTGGGCCAGCACCGCCTGCCGGCAAGGATAATCCTGACGGATGCGCTGCCCCGGGGAACCAACGGCAAGTTGCTGCGGAATGAACTGAAAAAACGGCTGGAGCAGGGTCATGAATAGAAAAGAGGCCTGGTTTTTGGGAGATTTCCTATCCGCCGCCGCCGCAGATGCGCGCCGCGACCTGCGCCGTCCCTTGATGGTGAACGACAAGGAAACCCTGACCTACGGTCAACTCCAGGATTTTCTGGGCCGATTGTTGCGGCTATACAGCCAGGAAGGGCTGGCGCTCGAGGACCGGGTGGTTGTGGCCACGCGAAATCCCATCGACACGGCTGTTTTTTTCCTTTCGCTGCTGGCTGCCGGCCTGCCGGCGGTGATCCTGGACCCCGATTCGCCCGCGGCGGCCGCCCGCGGGATCCTGCAGGCCGCTTCCCCCCGGGGCCTGATCATCGATGCCGAGTTGCAGCGGGAATGGCTACTGCCGGCGCCACCATTCCACCTGACCGTGCAACGGAGCGTTTCCAGGGGAACGCGCTTGTTAAAGAAATTTGCGTTGCCGGGCGCCCTGCCGGCGGATTTGGGTGATACCTATCCGGAGGTTTTGCGCACGCTGGAACCCGCCGCCCCGCCGCCGGTGATTTCAGGGGAAAAAGTCGCCCTGATCATGTTTACATCCGGTACCACTTCCCGCCCCAAGGGGGTGGAATTGACCCGTGCGAACCTGGTTTATCACCTGGAAACCCTGTCAAGGCAATTCGGCCACGGCCCGGAGTCCAGAATTCTGAACGTTCTGCCCCTGCATCATGTCGACGGCCTGATCCAGGGTCCGCTGATCGCATTCCGGAACTCAGCCGCCGTGTTCCGACCCTGCCCGTTCACCATACCCAACATCGGGCTTCTGATGGACAGTATTTATTCGCAACGGATCACGCATCTGGTAGCGGTTCCGACCATGCTGAACCTGATGCTCCGGTTCGGCCGGGAATTCGGCGAAAACTTCACTTCCCCCGACTTCCGTTTCATCATTTCCGCGGCCGCCCAACTGGAGGAGAACCTGTGGCGGAGTTTCGAAGATACGTTCCAGGTACGTGTGGCCAATATGTACGGCCTGACCGAGACGGTTACCGGAGGGCTTTTCAGTGGTCCGGGCGAGGAGGACCATGGTTACGGCACCGTGGGTCGTCCCGTGGATTGCGAAGCCCGCATCGTTAGTGAAACGGGCGCGGTCGTCGATGGAGAAGGAGAAGGGGAATTGCAATTGCGGGGCGCCAATATCATGCGGGGCTACTTCAACGATCCTGCAGCCACCGCCGCCGCCTTCTCGGACGACTGGCTGCGCACCGGTGATGTGGCCGCCAGGGACAGCCGCGGCTTCTACCGCATCGTGGGCCGGAGCAAACGGCTCATTATTTCCGGCGGCATGAATATTCACCCCGAAGAATTGGAAGAAGTCTTGTTGCGGCACCCCGGTGTAATCGAGGCCCATGCCTTTGGAATTCCCGATGACACCTGGGGGGAAAGGGCAGTTGCTGCTGTAGTCAGTGCTCCGGGAAGCGGGACGAAAGAGGACGAACTGGTCCGTTTCTGCCGTTCCCAGTTGCCGCCCGCGCGGGTTCCCCATCAGATCCACTTCATGCCATCCCTCCCCAAGGGACCGACTGGAAAAGTGATTTCAGAGCGGGTTGCAGAAGCGTTACGCAATCGGGAAAAAGGCCGCGGGGAAGTTGATAACAACGACCTCGGCGGACGCCTCTACCGGATCGCAGCGGAGTGTTTCCATGTCCCTCCCGGTGAGCTCGGCCCCGGTTCGACCCTGGCGAATACGCCGGGGTGGGATTCGCTGGCGCACTTCATTTTTGTGTCCAGCTTGGAGAAGGCTTTTTCAATCCGCTTCAGCCCCCGGGAAATCATGCAGATCGATTCCCTGCAGCGTGCCGAAGAGATCGTCACAGGCAAGCATGATTCCTGATGGTTCAGCCCCGAAGCGGGCCATGATTCCGGATGCTCCTCCCCTGCGGGTATGGATCCTGGTTGTATCCCTGCTGGTATTGGGCCTGTCCCTGCTGGCGTTTCTGGAAATCCGCGAGATCAGCGGTGTCAACGCCCGGTTCCGCAGCCATCACCGGCAGCGCATCCATGAGTTTGCGCAGCGGGTATCGGTTGAGTCGAGGCAGCGGGTGGTGATCCTCGGTACGTCACTGCTGTTCCGCAGCGCGCGGACCCACAACCTGGTCAAGATGGCAAAGGAACTCGGGCTCGGCCGCATGCGATTCCTGATTCTGGCGCGTCCCCAGGGCAGTTTCTACGATTATCTGCCCCTGATGGATTCCATCCTGGATTTGTCGCCGGATCTGCTGTTGATCGAATCGGACCTGCTGTTTTCCATCGAGTACGTCGGCTTCTGCAGTCGCGAATTCCTGCGCCGGCTACCCGGGCTGATCTCCAGGCGCATCCGGGGAGGGGTTGATAAGGGCGACGGCCGGACGCGCATGCAACGCGATCCCCAGCGCTACCTGAAGCGCCGCCAGCAGGCGATGCGTCAACGCATGGCGCTGCCGCCGGTGCGCCCGG
>OBLN01000058.1_pt1 | contig 38589 bp, 39 predicted proteins | sample 1519301 | NCBI WGS metagenome assembly OBLN01 (sample SAMEA2452533, study PRJEB22499) | sediment metagenome | reverse complement strand
TTATTGTCAGACATAAATACTGATGAATGAAATTCCAGATAGTGCAGGCAGCCGGATTTATCCCTGTGGCATGTTCCGATTACGTCTTCTTTATTCTGAAGCACATGCTCTATCAGGTTTCTGGTGCGTTCCGGTTTTGAGGTTGTCAGATCCAGAATTCTTTTTTGGGTGAGTTCCCTGAGGCTGTAGCCGTAAAGACGGCATGCAGCGTCATTTGCATCGGTAATAAGTGTTGTCTCCGGATCAAAGGTAACCATGCAGGCTTTTGCGTATCTGAAAATATGTTCATAATCAGACACAGTATTACTGTTCAGATCTGTCCGTTCGGAAAAATTCAATTGAGTCATAATTCAGTCCTTAATCTTGTGTATAAGCTAAATCATATATTTCCTGCGATTAAAATCAATAATAAAAAAGACTGAAAAAGGATAAAAAGAAAGCAGGGAGCGTCAGCTCCCTGAAAATTTATACCAGATGTTCATGGTTTCTGTTCCGCCGCAGATGTTTGTATTGTTTATCAGTCTGCCGCCGAAATTATATCCTCTTTTTGCAAAAGTTATATTCATGCCAAAGGAGAGAGAGCGGGCTATGGTGTAAAAAGTGCTTATGCCAAGCTTAGGCACTTCATCCTCCATTCTGGCGAGGAGTGCGCCTGCGTATCCCTTGCTTCTCACATCGGGCAGAGTGGCAAAGTCTGTCATTTCCGCCGCATTGATATGAGGATTCAGCTCCGCACTTGCCAGAGCGGTTATCTTCCCGTTTTCTCTTATGCCGAAGTATGCCACTGAATCCCGCATTGTTTTTCTTATGTAATCGGGATCGTGAATGGGAAAAGGGTAGGACTCAAATACTACCCTGTAAACCTCCGCCATCTCGTCAGCATCGGCAGGGGACATCCTCTCGCACATATCAAAGGGTACCTCCTGTGAAGGCTGATAGCTGAGTGCTTTCACAAGGATCTCTGATTGAAGCTTCTTCTCTTTCTCTTCACGTCGGGACGGGTCGGTGAATTTGGATAGGAACACCGCCTTCTCCCACGGAGCGTCTTTTAAAGGCAGCTCTGCTTCCGTTATGAAGCCTCTGTTCAGAAAAATATCTGTTTTGGTATCCGGCACTTTGGCAATTATTTTGGAGTAGCCGTTTTTTTCTGCCAGTTCTTCCGCTTTTGCTGCGGTTTCTTCTCCGCAGGTTTCAGGAAAAGAGAGTATATAAACCCTGTCACTGAATTTTCCGTGATGTACCGAAGCACCGTCCAGAGTTATTATCTCATCCGTCATCGTTGCGTCTCCTCAGCCTTTCAGTGTCTTCGGGGATCAGCGTTATCTGGTCATCATAGTCTGCCATGAGACGCTCTATCCCTATTGCAGAGGGGTTTTCCTCTCCCGTGACATTGAGGACAAGGTTGCATGTGTCGCATTTTCTGTCGCAGAACACAGGCTCGTATGAGTCAGGCTCCTTGTAAGAGCAGATAACCCCTTCATAGTTGCGGAGTATAACCTTATTGGTTGACCATGACACCACATAATTGGGACTGACGGGTATTTTTCCGCCCCCGCCGGGAGCATCGATGACGTAAACAGGAACGGCGAAGCCGCTTGTATGTCCTCTGAGAGCTTCGATTATCTCTATACCTTTGCCCACTGGTGTGCGGAAGTGGGAAAGACCTTCTGAAAGGTCGCACTGATAAAGGTAGTACGGGCGCACACGGTTGCTCACCAGCTTCTGAACAAGCTTTTTCATTATGTACGGGCAGTCATTTACCCCCGCAAGGAGAACAGACTGATTGCCCAGGGGAACTCCGGCGGATGAAAGCTTTTTGAGGGCTGCCATAGATGAATCGGTGATCTCTCTCGGATGGTTGAAATGAGTGTTAAGCCACAGGTTAGGGTAACTTCCGAGGAGCTTTGCCAGATCGTCTGTTACTCTGTAAGGGAGAACAACGGGTATTCTGGTTCCTATTCTTATCACTTCCACATGCTCTATTGCGCTCAGTTCGTCCAGTATCCACTCTATAGCTGAATCCGTCAGCATGAGCGGGTCACCGCCGGATATAAGCACATCTCTCACTTCGGGGGTCTTTCTGATGTATGCAAGCCCTTTTTCCAGGGTTTCTCTGCCGGGGATGAAATCCTTATCACCGACTTTACGTTTTCTTGTGCAGTGTCTGCAGTACATGGCGCACATGTTGCTTACATGAAAAAGAACCCTGTCCGGGTAACGGTGGGTTATGCACTCTGCCGGGCTGTCAACATCCTCGGACAAAGGGTCGCTCATTTCCCATGTTTCGGTTATGAGTTCGTTTACTGATGGAAATGCCTGTCTGAATACGGGGTCGTCGCGCCAGTTCTCTTTGTCTATAAGAGAGGCGTAATAGGGGGTTATTGCGATGGGAAACTTCTCAGCCGTCATTTCCAGATGCTTTCGCTCTTCCGGAGTGAAGCTGATTCCCAGCACCGCCTCAAAGGTTCTTATGTCCCTGATCGTTCGGCGGAGCTGCCAGTGCCAGTCTTTCCAGTCCTTCATGCACGAATCCGGCTGAATGCATTCGGCAATTGACTTCTGATTAGGTGTGTAAATACTCACTGTTGCCTCCTTTTTGTTACAATTATATATCATGTAGACATATTTTCAACATGAAATATAAACATATGTATGAGTTTTGCCCCTATAAATGGGCATAAAAAGCAGTTTAAGAGCATTTTAAGCTTATTTTAATGTTAAAAGTTCCTCAAATGTGCCGTTCTTGGTTGACAAACGGTTAGCCCTCTGATATTTCCGTTTAATTTATGAAACTGAAGATCGTAATGACCTCACGGATACGTGACAAAGCCGTAGAAGAACTGACATCGGAGTATGTGAAAAGAATAGGCGCATACGCTGACTGTTCGGTGGTTGAGGCTTTTTCCGCCAACAAATCAAAGCAGCTTCCTCTTCTGCTCAAGGCCGGAGAAGGGGCACTTGTGGGGATGGACCCTGCGGGAAAAACATTCACCAGCGAAAAATTTGCAGCATGGCTGGAAAAAAAGCTTGAAGAATATGGCGGAGTTACTTTCTTTATCGGCGAGGCAGACGGTCTGCACGAGGAGCTTAAAGCCCATTTACACGAAACTGTTTCGCTTTCTGCGATGACAATGGCGCACAGGATAAGCCTTGTCGTTCTGGCGGAGCAGCTCTACAGGGCATTAACTATAATAAAGGGTCATCCCTACCATAAATAGGAGGGTTAATGTATGATGGATGCTGAAAGGTTAAGCTACCATAGACAGAAACTGCTCGATATGAAAAAAGAGCTTATCGAGAAACTGAACGAAAAGTATAACGAAGCAATAAAGCTTGGTACTGAAGGGGTTCAGGATTCCGCTGACGAAGCTTACAACATCTACAACAAAAACCTCATGCTCGGTAAGGTCGAAACCGATGCGCTTAAACTCAGGCTGGTTGAGCAGGCTCTCCAGCGTATAGCAACCGGAACTTACGGCGTGTGCATAGAGTGCGAAGAGGAAATAGAGCAAAAAAGGCTCGAATATGTTCCCTTTGCAAGATACTGCACCGACTGCAAATCCGAACTGGAAAAAAAGGGTCTCATAAAAATGTAGCATAAATCCGGCATAGGCGGGAATTCCCGCTTTTGCCGGTGTTTTGTTTTATTTTCGGCTTCGTGAGGAGTCTTTTTCTGTTGCCGTTTTTCACCGCCTCTATTATCTTAACGCTTGCGCGACTGCATCGCGAGAATATGGTATTGTTAAATACAGTCAGTATCAATTCGCAGCGGATATAAAAGGTGTGTAATGGTTGATAAGCTTATATTACTGATACTTGACGGCTGGGGCTGCCGTGAAGATGAAAAGAACAACGCCGTTTTTGAGTCCCATCCTGCCAATTTTCTTAAACTCATAGACACATGCCCGCATACACTCCTAGACGCAAGCGAGGAAAGGGTCGGCCTTCCCGCCGGACAGATGGGCAATTCTGAAGTCGGTCACACAAACATAGGCGCAGGGCGCATAGTTTATCAGGATTTCCTGAAAATAAGCATGGATGTACGTTCCGGCGCCATTGAGGAAAACTCAAATATAAACACTTTTTTTGATGATGCCCGCAAAGGCTCCGGAAGGCTGCATTTCTTTGGTCTTCTCTCTGACGGCGGGGTTCACAGCCATATTGACCATCTTAAGGGTCTGATAATAATGGCGCAGAAGAAAGGAATCAAAGAAATTTTCATCCATGCCTTCATGGACGGCAGAGACACTCCTCCGAAAAGCGGCATTGAATATATCAAAGAGCTTGAAGCTTTCCTTCTTGAAAAACAGACAGGTAAAATTGCCACTGTCACTGGCAGATATTATGCAATGGACAGAGATAAAAGATGGGAAAGAGTGGAAAAAGCCTACAATATTCTCCGTCTGGGTATCGGGCGCAGGGCGGAATCAGCCGCTCAGGCTGTGCTTGACTCCTACGCACATAACGAAACCGATGAATTTATACAGCCCGCAGTTATAGAAGGTGTTAACGGAAAGGTGAAGGACGGAGACTTTGTGTTCTTTTATAATTTCCGTGCGGACAGGGCAAGGGAACTCTGCCTTGCTTTTAATGACAGCAAATTTGGCGGTTTTGCCAGAAAAGACCATCCGCAGGTCAATTTTATGACACTGACAAGATATGAAAAGAACTACAGCTTTCCCGTGGCGTATCCGCCGGAGGAGCTGAACGATATCTTCGGCGAGGTCATAAGCGCTCAGGGTTTAAAACAGCTCCGCATAGCCGAAACAGAAAAATATGCTCACGTTACGTACTTTTTTAACGGCGGACGTGAGACTGTCTTTGACGGTGAAGTGCGGGAGCTCATAGAATCCCCAAAGGATGTTCCTACTTATGATAAAAAACCTGAAATGAGCGTTTATAAGGTTGCGGAAAGGTTTAAGGAAGTCTTCCTCAAGGGCGGAATAGATGTTGCGGTGATGAACTTCGCAAACCCTGATATGGTAGGGCACACCGGAATAGAAGAGGCTGCCGTCAAGGCATGCCGTGCTGTGGACGAATGCCTTGGCGAGGTTATCCGCATAGCGGATGAAACAGGAGCCGTGCTTGCGGTAACTGCGGATCACGGCAACTGCGAGCAGATGTGGGACTATGAGAATGATCAGCCTCACACTGCACATACCTTGAATCCTGTACCGTTTATAGTTTATAATTATAAATGCAGGCTGAAAAGCGGCAGAGGCAAACTTGCAGACATTGCCCCTACGCTTCTTGATATACTGGGAATTAAACAGCCTGAGGCGATGACAGGTGAATCGCTTCTGGTGAAATAAGACTTATAAAGGGAGCGGAGAACGGATGTTATCGGAAATTTTCCGCCCTGTCTGCGCTTCCTGCGGGGAAGATGCCCCCGGTGGAATCTTCTGCGCTGAATGCGCCGGAAATCTGCGTAATCTGACAACATTCTGCAAAACATGCGGGCACCCTCTGAACGTAGAGGCTCTTGTATGCGGTTTTTGCTCTACAAGACGTTATGACAGACTGTATACGGATCTTCTGTATGCTCCGCCGCTGAAGGATTTGTTAAAGAAAATCAAGTTTGCTTACGGTGTGAGGGGTATTTTTCATCTGGGCGGGCTCATAAAACAGCCGGACAGCATTTTTCTCAAATATGATGTGATTGCCCCCGTGCCTTCGCATTATACAAGAAAACTGCGGAGGGTTATGCACCCTGCGGATGTGCTGGCTGAATATATCGCCGGAATAAGCGGCAAAAAGGCCGAAAGGCTCATTGTGCGCCGCAGGAAAACCGGTTATCAGTGGAAACTGAAAAAAAAGCAGAGGATAAGGAACGTAAGCGGTGCGTTCGCCGTCAGCGGCGTTTGCTCGGGAAAGAAAATCCTCATAGTTGACGATATCTACACAACAGGCTCAACAGTCAACGAATGCGCTAAGGTTCTTAAAATAAACGGAGCGGAGCTGGTGGATGTATATACACTTTGCTGCTCAGGATATTATTGATGGAGTTTTTTAAATGAAGATGCTGGACATGCTCGCATCCAACCTCAAAGGGCTGGATTTCCCCATGTTTGCATATCTGCCGCACACCGGCAAAATGTACCGTATTGACGGGGGAAAAACATCACTCATGCCTGTTCCTGAAACTATCAGACCGGGGCTTGAGGATGAGTCCAAATCTGTTATTTATTTCAGAAAAGGGGATGAAATAATCGTCTTTTACTTCTTCCGGATTGAGGCGGAAGGGAGTGAAATCATTCTTGTCATTCAGGACAGCAAAGGCGGGCAGAAATCTGCCAGGGTTCTTTCTCTGTTTGCGTCAAAGGCGCTCACTGAAAAGCCTGCTCCCGAACCTGTTTTCAGAAACTATACTGCTGATGAGACACTTCGACGTGAGCTTGAAAGAGTGATCGGTAAAGTTACGGAACTTGAGATAAATATAGCCGAAAAAGACGGAAAACTGCTCGAACTTCAGCGCAGGCTTTTTGTTCAGAATGAGCTTCTGGAAAAGATGGAGAACGCCGAAAGCAGTGATGACAGCAGCCTTGAAGAAGTCATGGAGCTTAAAGAGCAGATTGTCGCCAAAAACGAGGAGATTCTGAACCTTAAGGCTGAACTTCAGTCTGTTCAGATAGAGGCGGAAGCCCTCAACAGTAAGCTCGGCAGTTATGATGATGTTCTGTCAGATAATGATGTGAAGATACATGAGCTTGAGGCGGAGCTTGAAACCCACAGTGAGGAGCTTGTTAAGTCTGAAGAGCTTCTCGGTATAGTCAAGATAAGCCGAAACAAGATAAGAAAGCTGATGGACGGTCTGCCAATGCCGCTTTTCTCTGTGGACAGGCATTATATAGTCAAAAACGTCAACCGTGCTGCCGGCACTTTTTCAGGGGATACTCCGCTGAATGAGATTGTGGGGCAGGAATGTTATAAAGTCTTTTACGGCTTTGACCAGCCATGCTCATGGTGCCATCTCAGCGATGCTCTGGAAGGAAAGGAAACCACAGAACATATAGATGTTTATAAAGGAGAGAAGCTCCTTAAAATAGAGCAGCAAATGTATCCCGTGCCGAACCATGACGGTGAGATTGACGAAGCCGGAGAGCATTTGTTTGACATGACAGAACAGTACGAGCTTATCAGCTCCCTTGAAACATACAAAGGGCAGATTAAAAAGTATAAAATGTCAAAACTTAACGACATAAATGAGATAGAAGAACTTAAAAAGGAATATGCCGCCCTGAATGAAAGCTATGAGGAGCTTCAGGCAAAGTTCCAGAAAATGCGTATAACCCTTGAGCGTCTTCTGTCTGAAGATAAAATGAACGAACTGCTCCGTACAAGGAACGAAAATGCCGAACTCCGCAATAAGCTCACCCGTGCGGCGAGTGCATTGAGGAATTATCAGGTTAACCTTGACGACAGCAAGACCAGATACACCGAACTGAATAAAAAAACGGTTTATCAGCTTGAAAGACTGATAAACGTTCTTAATAACAAGGCATCCCTCAAGCAGCCGGATATGGAACAGAGTCTCGCTTTCCTTAACAGCGAGATCGCCCGCCTTAAACGTGATTATGATAAACTTTGTGGTGGAAAAACAGCCAAAACAAGTGTAAATGTTAGTGACGCCGGAGACAGTGCGCCGGAAGCCGGCTGATAAGGTTTTTCAGCAGAACAGTGTGCTATTTAGGCGGCAGTGTTTGCCGCATGTTTCAGGCGTATTAAGACGGTATACTGACTCCGTTTATGCGGAGTTTTTCAGTTTAATGAAACTAATTAAAATATATGGAGGCACATGATGGGTGTTAAAATCGGTATTAACGGATTCGGAAGAATCGGACGCTGCGCATTCAGAGCGATCTTTGAAAGAGGACTTGACGTTGATGTGGTCGCAATAAACGACCTTACCAGCCCCGATACTCTTGCACATCTTCTTAAATATGATTCTGTACACGGAATCTTTGGCTTTGACGTGAAGGCGGAGGCGGACGCCATCATAGTTGACGGAAAAAGAATTGCTATCAGCGCTGAAAGAGACCCTGCAAATCTTCCCTGGGGTAAGCTGGGTGTTGACGTTGTTATCGAATCAACAGGCATATTCACTAAGAGAGAGAAGGCAGAGCTTCACCTTAAAGCAGGTGCTAAAAAAGTAGTTATCTCCGCTCCGGCCACTGACCCTGACATCACACTTGTTATCGGTGTTAATGACGACCAGTACGACAAAACCAAGCACAATATCATCTCTAACGCTTCATGCACAACAAACTGCCTTGCTCCCGTTGCGAAAGTGCTTAATGACAATTTCGGTATAGAGTCAGGAATTATGACTACTATCCACTCATACACTAACGACCAGCAGATTCTTGATCTTCCTCACAAAGACCTGAGAAGGGCAAGAGCCGCAGCTCTCAGCATGATACCCACTTCCACCGGCGCTGCTAAGGCTGTGGGTCTGGTTCTGCCTGAGCTTAAAGGAAAACTTACCGGTACGTCTGTCCGTGTTCCCACACCCAACGTATCTATAGTTGACCTCACTGTAAGTCTTAAAAAATCTGTTACTGTTGAAGAAGTCAACGCAGCTGTCAAAGATGCGGCTGATAAACTTAAAGGCATTCTTTTCTACAGCGAAGAGCCCCTTGTTTCATGCGATTTCAACGGTAACCCTCACTCATCAATCTTTGATGCAGAGCTTACAACGCTTATCGACGGCAAACTGCTTAAGGTTTTCAGCTGGTATGACAACGAATGGGGCTACTCGAACAGAGTTGCCGAACTCGTTACCAGAGTTCTGTAATCCTTGACGGATAGAACGAAATGGCTAAAAGCATAAAAGATCTTGAATTAAAAGGAAGAAGACTGTTCATGAGGGTGGATTTTAACATCCCCCTCAAAGACGGTGTAGTTCAGGACGATACCCGCATACGTGAGGCTCTGGAATCCATCAGGTATGCCAAGGACGCAGGGGCGAGGGTTATTCTCGCCTCACACCTAGGCAGACCCAAAGGCGAGAGAAATCCGGCGTATTCCCTTGAACCAGTTGCCGAATATATAAGCAAAAACTATTTCCATGTGGATTTTATAGACGACTGCATAGGAGAAAAGGTGCAGGACACCGTGCGCAAAATGCGTGACGGTGAAGTTCTTCTCCTTGAGAACCTCCGTTTTTACAAAGGCGAGGAGAAAAATCTCCCCGAATTTGTGGAGGAGCTTGCGAAGCTCACGGACGCTTATGTTAATGATGCCTTCGGCACATGCCACAGAAAGCACGCATCGGTTTACGGTCTTCCCGAGGTTGTTGAGGATAAAGCAGCAGGCTTCCTTGTTGAAAGGGAGATAAGGTATTTTGAAAAGCTTCTTAAAAACGCTGACAGACCCTTCGCTGCTATCCTAGGCGGTGCGAAGGTTTCCGATAAAATCGGCGTAATAGAGTCGCTTATCTCGCTCACTGACAGAATTTTCATCGGCGGAGCAATGGCTTATACCTTTCTCAAGTTCAAAGGCATTAAGACAGGCATCTCCCTTGTTGAAAATGATCAGGACGAAACTGTAGACAAAATTCTCAAAAAAGCCTCTGAAAAAGGGGTGCAGATATATCTTCCGGTGGATCATGTTGTTGCGCCGGAATTCAATGCGTCCACAGGCACTATAACTGAAGGGGAAAATATCCCTGACGGCATGATGGGGCTTGATATCGGACCGAAGACAACGCAGTTGTATATAAAGGCACTTGATGAGTGTAAAACTGTTCTCTGGAACGGCCCTATGGGTGTATTTGAGAAGGAACAGTTTTCCAAAGGCACTTTCTCACTGGCGAGAGCCCTTGGCGACAGTGACGCTGTGGTGGTTGTCGGCGGCGGTGATTCAGTTTCCGCTGCTTGTCAGGCAGGTGTTTCTGATAAACTTGCGCATATCTCCACCGGCGGCGGAGCATCTCTTGAATATATTGAGTTCGGCAAACTGCCCGGAATAGAAGTCTTAGGATAAAAAGATATAAAGATACCAACATCCGGTTTCTTTGGAAGGAGTTTGAGGGAACTTTTCTTTTACGTGAAAGAAAGGTTCCCTCAATTTTATTTTGACCAAAACATTCGTTTAATAGAAAGCTTACTTGCCGCCGCTAACCTTGTCTGTCTTCTGATAGTTCATAGAAACCAACATCCCTGTTGTTTCTATTCACACGCAGGCTTCACGGCAAAGCCGTTTGCTGCTTCCGCTTCGTTCTGCGTTCCTCGCATGCGCTGCGGTACGCACTCCGCGGGCACATCCATGTGCCTTATCTAAGATACTGGACGATCGTTTAATAGAAAGCTTACTTGCCGCCGCTAACCTTGTCCAGAGCCATGTCGTTGATTTTCTTTTCATCAGTTTTGCGGATTGAGGTGAACTGGATGCCGCATAGTTTGTGGGTGCGCCATGCTACACGCCCTCTGATTATATCTGATGCGAATGAGTCCGCAGTGAGCGGCATATTCGGGCATTTCAGGCACGCCAGTTTCTTCATGGAGTGCTTGTTGCCTATTTCCACCTCTTCACCTTCAAGGAGGTTATTATTGTGGAATATGCAGAGCCCTCCGGCGCTGTAGTCATGCACTCGGGCAATAAAGCAAGTGGACGGTTCTGTCAGCCCTGTTTTTTTATCTGTTTTAAGAACAGTTATACAGAGTCTGAACCCGCCTGACGCACGCCTGAAGCTGCGCTTGCGCTCCCCTTTTGAGATTAATCCTTTAATTTTGTTGAACATTGTGTATGAACCTTTAAATATTTATACAATTCTACATGAAATTATTATAAAATTACAAGACCTCGGAGAAAAAAATGACAGATGTTGCGGCAGCGGTGATATTTAAAGACAACAAAGTTTTTCTTGCCCGCAGGGGTGAGAACCAGAGGCTTGGCGGTTTCTGGGAGTTTCCCGGCGGAAAGATTGAGCAGGGCGAATCCGGCGCAGAAGCGATCGTACGTGAGATTAATGAGGAACTGGGCATATATGTCCGTGTGGGCGGTCTCATAGGCGAGTGTATCCACCATTACGACACATGGTCAATCCGCCTTATTGTCTATGAATGCGATTGGATTTCAGGGCGTCTTGTGCCTAAGGTTCACGATGATACGGCATGGGTCAGCGCTGATGAATTAGGTTCATACAGCCTTGCCCCTGCGGATGTTCATTTTGTTGAACCTGTCCGTACCATCATACTGAGCAGAGCTTAGGAGTTGTTTAAGAGCATTTGTATAGCAAATTGTTTGGCTATTCTTCCGCTTCTTCCGCCTCTGTCCATTGCGTAGTTTTCCGCAGTCCTCTGCCAGTCATCAATATTTAACCCGAATTTATTAAGGTAATGTTCCGCAATGCGCAAATAGGGTTCCTTTCTCATGGGATAAAAGCCTATGTTTATGGCAAAACGTGATTTAAGGGAGATTTTTTCATTCTCCTCGTCACGGTCGTAAATATCATTGGTGTCTGCAGCCTTATCGGGAACCATATGACGCATATTTGACGTGGCAACTATCATACAGTTTGACGGACGCTTTTCCAGTCCGCCCTCAAGTGCGGATTTAAAACGCCTGAACAGCGCATCATTGCGGTCGAACGATATGTCATCAAAGAAGATCATATAGTAGTGTCTGGAGTCTCTGCGGATTGTGGAATAAAGAGCGGAAAGTTCTGCTATATTTTCCTGACGGAACTCCACCGCTCTGAGCCCCTGTTTATGATATTCGGTGAGGAGCATTTTGATTATGGATGATTTGCCTGCACCTCTTTCCCCCCAGAGGAGCATATCAAGATGAGCCCCTCCGGCTGTGAAAGAACGTATATTTTTTTCTGCAAGTTCTATCTGGTTGTCCAGATCCACAAGGTCACTGCGGTGAACTGCGTCCATTTCTTCAATGGTCTCAAGGGCACCGCCGCGCCATTTAAAAGCGTAGACTCCATTCATCTCAGAGAAGCCTTGCCGCATCCTTTGCGAAGTAGGTGAGAATAAGTTTAGCGCCTGCTCTCTTCATTGAGAGAAGGGATTCAAACATTACTTTTTCATAGTCAAGCCAGCCTCTCTGAGCGGCGGCGTGGAGCATTGCGTATTCTCCGCTGACATTGTAAGCGGCGATTGGTTTGTCAAAGTTGTCTGCAAGTTCACGGATTATATCAAGATAGGGTAGACCGGGTTTAACCATGAGAATATCAGCGCCTTCTTCAACATCGCTCATTGCCTCACGGAGAGCCTCACGCCTGTTGGCAGGATCCATCTGGTATGTTTTGCGGTCGCCGAATGAGGGTGTGCTTTCTGCCGCTTCACGGAAGGGACCGTAAAAGGCAGAGCTGTATTTAACAGCATAGCTCATAATCGGGATGTTATGGTAGCCGTTGCCGTCAAGAATGTCTCTGATGGTTATGATGCGTCCGTCCATCATATCGCTGGGGGCAACCATATCCGCACCTGCTTCAACGTGGCTGAGAGCCTCAAGAGCGAGGTATTTCAGTGTTTCATCATTATCAACATCGTTGTTTTTGATAATTCCGCAGTGCCCGTGGTCTGTGTATTCGCACATGCAGACATCTGTCACAACATACATTTCTGGGACTTCGTGTTTTATTGCTCTGATTGCGTTCTGGATTACGCCGTGTTTATCGTATGCCTGTGAACCTAAGGCATCTTTATGTTCGGGGATTCCGAAAAGAATAACAGCGGGAACACCGAGAGCCTTGAGTTTCTGGCATTCCGTAACAATATGCTCAATGCTCATCTGGTAAACGCCGGGCATTGAGGAGATCTCTTTTTTGATCCCTTCTCCTTCCGCCACAAAAAGAGGGTAGATAAGATCATCAACTGAAAGGTGAGTTTCTCTCACCATTTTTCTGATTGCCGGATTACTTCTGAGTCTTCTGCCTCTGTCTATGGGAAATGCCATGTTAAACTCCTTTGTAAAGATTAGCTATTAATTCAGTCATGCCTTCTATGGTCTGCACCTGAGGATAAACAGAGTCATGCCCTCTTTCTTTCAGATACTGCCATGTGGTTTTGCCTATACTGACAAGTGTCACACTCTTTAAGTTCTCTGTCTGGGAGAGGAGACTTTCTGCGGCGCTCGGTGCGGTCAGGGTTATTATATCTATGCCGTTGTCTTTTAAATATTTATCAACAAAGCCTTTTTCGTATATTACCGGGGATGTTTTATAAGTGCTTATTTTGTCAACAATTGCTCCCCTTTCTGCAAGATAGCCGCAGAGATCCCCAGCACGCTTTTCCGCACCGGGAGAGAGAACCGTCATCCCTTTTACGTCAATTTCTGAGAACATGCGGATCAGTCCTTCCGCTGAAAATTCATCCGGAATTCCGTCGGGAGTGATGCCGTACTCTCCAAGTTTTTTGGCGGTTTTTGTTCCCACTGCAACAGTATAGCGGAATTTAACTTTGCCGAAGTTGGGGGCAAAGGAGGAAACGGCAACAGGACTGGTGAAAACTGCCACATCGTATTCGCTTGCAGGAATTTCGGCACCTGTGGGAGATGTCTCTATGAGCGGCAGTGAGAAAACCTGAAAGCCTTCTTTCTCAAGAAGGCGCACAAGTTCAGCCGACTGGCTTTTCTGTCTGGTTACAAGAACCTGTCTCATTTTGAATATATTTCATCCAGTATTTCCTTACCGCCTGCGGCAAGTATAGATTCAGCAAGTTCATAACCGATTTCGGCTGCATCAAGGACACTGCCTTTGTTTTCGGCTTCTATGTATGTTTCGCCTATAAGGTCAGAAACAAGCCCTTTCATTATAATACGGTCGCCTTCAATAACGGAATGACCTGCTATGGGAGCCTGACATCCGCCTTCGAGCCTTCTTAAGAAGGTTCTTTCGCATCTTACCCTTGTTTCTGTGGGTTCATGGCGGAGAAAGTCAAGGAGAGCCTTGCTTTCTTTGTCGTCACTGCGGACTTCTATACCCAGAATCCCCTGGCAGACAGCGGGAAGCATGTCTTCGGTTGATATAACGTCTGTCACTCTGTCATGGTATTCAAGGCGCACAAGACCCGCACGGGCAAGGATTATTGCGTCATATTCGCCTTCGTCAAGCTTTCTGAGGCGTGTGTTCACATTGCCTCTTAAATCTTTTATCTCAAGATCAGGGCGCAGGCGTGCAAGCTGAACCTTTCTGCGGAGGCTGCTTGTACCCACGACTGCATTCTGAGGCAGGTCTGCTATATTTTTGTATTTCACTGAGACGAAAGCATCTTCCGGTGCTTCCCCTTCGGGGCTGGCGTAAAGTTCAAGACCTTCCGGAAGCTCCATGGGGACGTCCTTCATGCTGTGAACTGCTATATCCGCCTGATTTTCAAGCAGTGCTGTCTCTATCTCTTTCACGAAAAGCCCTTTACCGCCAATTTTAGCGAGGGGCACATCGAGAATTTTATCTCCCTGAGTTTTGATAACAAGAAGCTCACACTCCACCTTGTGCTGTTTTTCAAGCAGATCCTTGATGTGGTTTGCCTGCCATAAAGCGAGCATGCTTCCTCTTGTTGCAATTCTTACTTTTTTCATTATCTATCCCCTGTATTAATCTTTTAAGTCGAAAATAATTTTAACAGCCTCATCAAGACTGTAGCGTTCCTTGCCGGGAGCCAGATCCTTCAGGTTGTTCAGTGGAGTGTGGAGAACCTTGTTCATGAATGCGCTGAGGAGGTACTCAAGCTTTCTGCGTTCCCCGGCATCACTGACCTTAAACTTATCACAGAAGCGGTCAAGCTCAAGCATGCGCTTTTCGTCAAAGCTTTCACGCAGGGCCTTTATCACCGGTACAATCTTCATGGATTCTACCCAGCGGTAGAAGTCCGCAACTCCGGTTTCAATATATTCCATAGCCTTCACAGCCTCTTTCTGGCGGAGTTTTTTGTTGGACTCCACAACGGCTTTCAGGTCATCAATGTCGTAAACGTATGCGTTCTCAATGTCAGCCACCGCAGGGTCAATATCTCTGGGTACGGCTATATCAATGAAAAACATCGGTTTATGTTTGCGTTTGATCATAACAGGCTTGATGTCAGCTGCTTCGATCATATATCCGCTTGCTCCGGTTGATGAAAGCACTATATCCGCATGGGAAAGCTCCTCACGGAAGTTTTCAAGGGGAACAGCGCTTCCTCCGACCTCTTCAGCGAGTCGTTCAGCTTTCTCAAATGTTCTGTTGGTAACGGTTATGCCTCCGATGCTTGCGCCCCGGAGGTGTTTACAGGCGATCTCACACATTTCCCCGGCGCCGACCACGAGGGCATGTTTGTCCTCAAGGCTGCCGAAAATCTTGGAAGCCAGTTCAACAGCAGCAGAGCTGACAGAAACCGGATTATCCCCTATGCCTGTGTTGGTTCTGACCTTTTTGGTGGTTTTGATAACGAATTCTTCAAGCTTGCGGATAAAGGTTTTTGCCGCATTATATTTGCGTGAGTTCTCGAAGGCATCTTTTACCTGACCGAATATCTGAGGTTCGCCCATAACCAGAGAGTCAAGCCCGCCGGCCACACGGAAGATATGCTTTGCGGCGTCTTCACCGCAATGTATGTAAGTGTACTTCTGGAGGATAGAGCGTTCAATTCTGCATTGCTCTGAAATGATCTTGAGAACACTGTCAACGTTACAGAGAAAGTCATCGGTGACTATGTAATATTCCACCCTGTTACATGTGGAGATCACCATTGCTTCATATATTCTGTCATTACGGAGGATATCTGCATAAAGCTCCTCCAGAACCGCTTCGGCTACTGCCAAAGTTTCCCGCACCTCAACAGGCGCAGTATTGTGGTTTAATCCTACAACTGCTAACTGCATCTATATTCAGCCCATGAGAAAAAACGCAACACCGGCGTAAGTGACCAAAACGGAAATAAACCCCGCCAAAGTCGAGTAGGCGGTGCTTCTCGGCGTCATGCCTCTGTATTTTTTTAAATATGTTATCAAGCCGAATATCACCCATGTGATAACGGCAAATATCATTTTCGGCATAATGAACCCTATGCGGTCGGGTTCGTACATCATCCAGACAAAGCCGGATATTAAACCCACGCTGAAAAAATAAAACCCGCAAAGGAGGTTTATAGCGGTGAGACGGTCAATCTGATTAAGTGGCGGAAAACGCTTGAATATTATCCCGAAGTTTTTGCGTTTAAGCTCCCGCTCCTGAAGAAAGTACATAATGCTTGCCACTGTCGCAAATATAAAAAAAGCAGTGCCAACAACAGTGAAGGGCAGGTGGATAAACAGCCATATGCTGCTTGCTCCTGCTGCGTCTTTCGGTGCGGCGGAAGGCAGAACCAGTACAAGGGCGCTAAGTATAATAACTATGGGAAATATGAAAAGCCCAAGCAGGGGGCGTCTGTACTTCATGTAGAGAAGCAGGTAGATAAGAGTAAGCGTAAGGGAGACCATAGCAAAAAGATCACCCAAGGAGTAGGAGGGAAAGTGCCCGAAATGTTTCCAGTGGGTAGCTATACTCCCCGTAAAGAGAAGAAACGCCAGAACTGCGAACAGATTTGTAAGGTGCTGGAGATACTTGTTCCCCAGAAAAAGATAAAGCGTTATATGTATGAAAGCGAGGATAGCCGCGCCCAGAGCAAAATCAAAGTGCATGTTTTCTCCCACTCCGCTGATGATTCGTAAGTTACAAAAATTATCCGGTTTTGTGAAGTCCGAAATATTATTATATAAAATTTTCCCGTGATCGTAAGCTTTTATTTTGATATTCCTGTTTTATTTATGTTTTTTAATTGCCTGATCCGCTTTTTTTGACGCTGTAAATGATGTTAAGAGTTTTTCCCATTGAAAGAAGACAACCCTTGTAGTATTTTCATCTGCTATGACTTGTATGACTTGGGAAAAAATAGATTTAAATCATAAGGAACTGCTGTACGGAAGGTTTCGCAGTATATCCGAACCACTTTCCGAATATACCTTTGCCAATATCTTTCTTTTCAGAGATACGCATGAGTATGAGATATGCGCCGGAGACGAGCCTGTTATCAAAGGCAAAACTTACGACGGCAAAAAGTATATCCAGCCGGTGAACAACATTCAGGCATATTCAAAGGAAAAAATTCTTGAGCTTCAGAAAGAAGCGGAGTTTTTCTTCCCTGTATCAGAGGAAAGCCTCGCCCTGCTTGATCCTGAAAGCATAGAATATGTCAGTGATGAAGCGGATTCGGACTACATATACACCAGAGAAAAGATGGCTACATACGCAGGGCGTAAGCTGCACAAAAAGCGCAATCTCGTTAAGCAGTTTCACGAGGAGTATGAGGGCACAAGCCGTTCTATCTGCAGCGAAGTTAAGGAGGATGCTCTTTCTATCCTTGAGAAATGGCAGGAGCAGGCAGATCTTCCTAAAGAGCAGACAGACTATACTGCGTGTCTGGAGGCTCTGACTCATTGTGAGGAGCTTGTACTTTGCGGTGAAATCTACTACGCAAACGGAAAACCCTGCGGATTTATTCTGGGTGAAGAGCTTAACTCCGATACTTATGTTATGCACTTTGCAAAAGGGCTTGTGGAGTTTAAGGGTGTGTACCAGTTCATTTTCAATGAATTTGCAAAACACCTGCCCGAACACTATAAATACATCAACTTTGAGCAGGACATGGGCAAGGACAGCCTCCGTCAGTCCAAAAAAAGCTATCAGCCTGATCTTCTCCTGAAAAAATACAGGGTTAAGTTCAAGATCTGACCATTAGAACACTTCTAAGTTGAGATTCCCTCAAGCAGTATGGTGAGCTTAAGCTTTATGTTCTCTTCAAAGGGAATTGAGCGGCTCATCATAGCAGACTGGAGCATCGCCATAAAAGCTTCACAGATTATGGGGGCAGGCAGATCTTTTTTGTAGTCGCCCCTTCTCCATCCCTCTTCAATTATTGAAGTCAGAATATCCTTAAATTCAGAGCCGTGCGGTGGCGAGGTCATGGGCGGCAGATGGGCTAAGAGCTTAAACAGGCTTATATTTCTGTTCATAAGCTGACCTGCGGATTTTGATATCATAAACAGTTTGTTTGATGGTGAATCGTCTGAGTTTTTTATTTCCCTGAGAACTTCTCCGGCTTCTTCAATTTTTACAGAGATGGCATATCTTATTACATCTTCCTTTGACTGAAAGTAGTTATAGAATGTTCCTGTGGCGAGGTCAGCTTCATTGGTTATGTCCGATATTGATGTCTGGCTGAAACCTTTTTCGGAGAAAAGCCTTATCGCTACTTCGGTTAATGCCTGTTGAGCGAGAATCTTCTTTCTTTCCCTGCGGTTTAGTTTTTCCATCTGATTTTTCTCCCTATGTATAAATACATTCTTTTACTTATCTGTTCAATGAAAACTGTCAAAAATGAATATGTTCATTTTTTTTGGTTGACTTTAATCCGGGCGAGCTATAAAAATGAATAAATTCAATATTGAATAGGTTATAAGTTTGTGTATGGGATTAAGGAAAAGTTAGGAGATGTGTATGAAAAAAAGAGTTACAGAAAAGTGGGTATTTCTTGTTATGGCAGTATTTGGGATGTGCGCAAATGCCTTTGCGGCAGATAATCTGAGTGATAGTGAAAAGATACTTCGCCTGACCTCTGAGGCTATGAAGGAAGCTGTCTGGTATATGCCGGCGGAAGTGGCTGAAATAGTTAAAAAAGATGATAAAAAATATTTTATAGTAAGCATTCAGAACCGTCAGGAATATGACGCAGGGCATGTGCCCGGCTCTGTGCTTGTGTCAGTCGATTTCAACGAACCAGAGAAAATGGCGAAACAGTTCCCTCAGGATAAAAAAATTATAATAGTTTCATCAAACGGTCAGGAAGCCTGCAAGGTCAGTTTGCTTCTTAGGCAGCTGGGTTACGATTCAGGTATTTTGCTTCTGGGTATGAATTCCTATAACCGCTTGTATGCCGGCAGCGGAGCCTATACAGGGGATATTGGCGGTGAACTCAGCACTTCTCCGCTTGAACCGGAAGCAAAAGAATCTGTCTCTTCGTATTCGGATAAAAGTGCCAGAGAGCTTGTTATCGAAAAAACTGCCGAATATGCAGCAGCTAACCGTCCTTTTGAAGTAACTGCTTATGATTTGGTTAAACTGGATGATGCTGTTCTTATAAGCATGCAGAAGGCAGAAGACTATGCCAAGGGGCATATTCCCGGTACAATCAATATTCCCGGAGCTGATTTTTTAAACGGAGATAAGCGTCTTTTACAGCTCCCGAAGGGTAAAAAGATAATAGTAACCTGCTATCTGGGGCATTATTCAAGCATGGGGGCGATGCTCCTGAACCAGATGGGTTATGAAGCCTACAGCCTTCGCTGGGGTGCGTCCGGCTGGAACATAAAGCTGACAGAAGATATTTCATCTATGCTTACCGCAGGGATGGGGCTGGGTGTAGAAAAGCAAACACACTGAAAGTATTAAAAAAAAGCCGCCCTTAAGAGGCGGCTTTATTGATTTCAAGTTTTTTTTCTTATATCCCGACTACATTATAGCCGCAGTCAACGTGCAGTGTTTCCCCGGTAATAGTCTTGGAAAGATCGCTTGCTAGGAAAGCCGCAGTGTCGCCGACATCTTCAATGGTAACGTTCTGGTGAAGGGGTGAACGCTCCTCAATGTGTGCGAGAATGTTTTTAAAACCTCCGATGCCTGATGCGGCAAGGGTTTTGATGGGTCCTGCGGATATGCTGTTTATTCTAACCTTCTTTTCGCCGAGGTCACAGGCAAGGTAGCGTGTGGAGCATTCCAGAGCGGCTTTTGCCACACCCATAAGGTTATAGTTTGTAACAACCTTTTCTGCGCCGTAGTAAGACATGTTAATAACGCTGCCCCATTCATTCATTATGGGTTCTGCCGCTTTGCAGAGCGCCACCAGCGAATAAGCGCTGATATCCATTGAGAGCTTGAAAGCGTCTCTGGCGGTGTCGATATAGCGTCCCTTGAGAGCCTCGCCGGGGGCGAAGGCTATTGAGTGGACAAGAATATCTATATTACCGAAATCTTTGGCTATTATGCCGAATGCTTTCGCTATATCTTCATCGCATGTGACATCACAGGGAACACAGAGCTTTGCGCCGAGTTCTTCTGCAATGGGTACTACTCTGGATTCAAGCTTTTCACCTGCGTAGGAGACCGCAAGTTCCGCCCCTTCTTCCTTAAATTTTTTAGCTATGCCGTAAGCTATGCTTTTATTATTGGCAATGCCGAAGATAAGAGCCTTTTTTCCTGTAAGTAAGCCCATGTTTCCTCCAATAACTGATGTTTAAAAAAGCCGCATAAGCGGTTTCAGACAAGGTGTCTGCTTAGAATTTGTCAAGAAAGTCTGAAATATTTTTAACAGGGATTATATCAAGTTTTCCGTCAAAGTCTATCTTTTCGGGGAGATATGCACGCTTCACGCCAAATTTGACCGCTTCGGTCAATCTGTTTTTAACATTTGCCACATTCCTTGTTTCCCCTGTCAGCCCCACTTCTCCTATGAAAACAGTGTCTGTCCGAACCGGTTTTTCCCTGAACGAAGAAATTATTGCGGCGCATACTGCAAGGTCGGCGGAGGTTTCGGTTATCTTTATTCCTCCGGCTATGTTCAGATAAATATCAGATGCTCCGAGATTCAGCCCGCCTTTTTTATCAAGGACAGCAATAAGCATGTTGAGCCTGTTACTGTCAAAGCCGTTGGCGTTGCGGCGTGAAAACTGAAAATAGGTGGGTGTGACAAGCGCCTGAAGCTCAACAAGGAATGCCCTTGTGCCTTCCATAACGGGAACAAGCACCTTTCCGGCGGCGTCAGACTGTGTGCTGCCGAGAAGTCCGCCGTCAGGACATTCCAGAAGTCCCTGACTGCTCATTTCAAAGAGCCCTACTTCGTTTGTGGGACCGAAACGGTTTTTAACGGAGCGGAGTATCCTTATCCCTCTGGAATAGTCTCCTTCAAAGTATAGAACTGTGTCCACAAGGTGTTCCAAAACCTTAGGACCTGCGATATATCCGTCTTTTGTAACCTGACCGACGATAAGAGTTGTTATGCCCTTCTGTTTGGCGGCCTCCACCATGCGGTAGGTGACATGCTTCACCTGTCCCACTGTTCCGGGAGCAGAGCTTAACTCCTCCGAGGCGATTGTCTGCACGGAGTCTGCCACAATATATTCAAACTTATCCCTGTCTGCCGCTGTGAGAATATCCTCAAGGGAGTTTGTGGCAAGGATCGATAGATTGTCAGTTGATATGCCCAGCCTTTCGGCACGCATCTTTATCTGGGAGGGCGATTCCTCGCCGGATGCGTAGAGTATCTTTGCGCCCCTTGTGCCGAGAATGCCCGCTACCTGAAGCATAATGGTTGATTTGCCTATGCCCGGTTCACCGCCAACGAGAACCACAGAGCCTTTAACAAAGCCGCCGCCCAGAACCTGATCAAGCTCGCCGATTCCGGTTATTGTGCGGTCAACTTCAAGACCTTTGATTGAGCCGAGAAGGAGCGGCTGAACATCCCGCACTTTTGCAGACGGGGAAGCCTCGTCCTGAGGCATTTCTTCAACATAACTGCTCCATGCTCCGCATTCGGGACATTTGCCTATCCATTTAGGGGATACGCTGCCGCAGCTCTGGCATATATAGACCGATTTCTTCTTAGCCATCAGTCCTCCATGAAGTCGTCAAGGCAGAGCCTGCCTTTTGATTCCAGATGAAGATGCTCATAGGCGAGGCGTGTTGCCACCCTGCCTCTGGGAGTTTTTTTGACGAATCCTTTATATATAAGGTACGGTTCAATGACGTCCTCTATGGTGTCTTTTTCTTCAGACATTGTGGCGGCAAGGGTTTCCACCCCCACTGGTCCGCCTTCATATTTTTCGATAATTGCACGGAGAAAATTACGGTCAGAGGCGTCAAGCCCCTCATTATCTATCTCAAGGCGGAGAAGCCCCTCACGGGCAATATCCAGATCCACAAGACCGTTATTAAGCACATCAGCAAAGTCACGCACACGGCGGAGAATACGGTGAGCTATACGGGGAGTGCCTCTGCTCCTGCGGGCTATTTCAAGTGCCGCTGCATGTTCTGTCTTAAGGTTGAGTATTTTTGAAGCTCTGGAGATTATGGATGCGAGGTTATCCTCATCATAAAACTCAAGGCGCATGATCACGCCGAAGCGGTCACGCAGGGGTGATGTGAGAAGCCCCGCTCTGGTAGTGGCTCCAACAAGGGTAAAGCTTTGGAGATCCACCTTTATTGTCCTTGCCGCAGGTCCCTGACCGATTATTATATCCAGCTTGAAGTCCTCCATAGCCGGATAAAGTATCTCCTCAACGTTTGAGTGCAGCCGGTGGATTTCATCTATAAACAGGACATCCCCTTCCTGAAGGTTTGTGAGAATAGCGGCGAGATCCCCTGCCTTTTCGATTACGGGTCCGGATGTGGCGTTGATGTTTACCCCAAGCTCGCTGGCAATGATGTATGCGAGGGTGGTTTTGCCCAAACCGGGAGGACCGTAAAACAGGCAGTGATCAAGGCTCTGCCCACGCTGTTTTGCAGCCTGAACAAATATCCGCAGGTTTTCTTTAACCTTGTGCTGACCTATGTAGTCGTCAAGCTTCTGCGGGCGTATGTGGCTTGTGAGCCCGTCTTCATCGAATTTATCTTTGGAAAAAATGTTATCTGAATCCATCGGGAAAAGAATATCAGCAAAGAAATTAAAAAGCAACAAGGCGGAGAGGTATGTGTGTTTCAGGGCAGTTTCTATTTGATCGAGATGCGGATTGATGATTATTTTTATTGTAATCAGCCCGAATCAGGCTTATTTTCTTTAAATCTCTATAAACGGCGTTTTACACCTTGATCATGTATAGGTGTTGTGCTAATGTTATTGCTTAACAATGTTTAGCCTGCCTGAAGTCAGGCAGGGCGCAAAACTTTCTCAAAGCCTTGAAACCGCAGGGTTTTTAAGGCTTTTTTCTACATTAAGGAGAGCCTAATGCGAAGCGACAGAGTGAAAAAAGGTCTGGACAGAGCCCCTGCACGCGCGCTTATGTACGGCGCAGGCGTACCCAAAAGCAGCATGGAAAGACCGCACATCGGCATCTGCTCCAGTTTCACCGACCTTATACCCGGACACACAGGGATGAGAGACCTAGAGCGTTTCATTGACAAAGGCATTCACACAGGCGGAGGGCACGGCTTCATTTTCTGTGTGCCCGGAATTTGCGACGGCATTTCCATGGGGCATTCAGGAATGCACTACAGCCTTCCTTCAAGGGACGCCATTGCCGATATGATTGAGTGTGTGGTTGAAGCACACGCTCTTGACGGAGTGGTATTCCTATCCAACTGCGATAAAATCACCCCCGGCATGCTTATGGCGGCGGCAAGGCTTAATGTTCCATCTATTATTGTTACGGCGGGTCCTATGCTCGGCGGAAGCTGGCGCATGAAGAGACGTTCTTTCATCACAGACAGCTTCGAGGCTATGGCTCAGTGCCGTGCGGGCAATATCACCGCTGAAGAGATGGAAGGGCTTGAGATGAACGCATGCCCCGGACAGGGAGCCTGTCAGGGTCTTTTTACCGCAAACACTATGGCGTGTCTCACGGAAGCTATGGGAATGAGCATTCCCGGATGCGGAACAGGGCTTGCAGGTTCAGGCAATAAGCGCAGAATCGCCTTTGAATCAGGCGTTCAAATATGCGAACTTGTACGTCAGGACATTAAACCCAGAGACATTATGAATGAAAAGGCGTTTAACAACGCAGTGAAGATGGATCTTGCTCTCGGCGGTTCCACTAACACCACTCTTCACCTTCCCGCAATCGCTTATGAAGCGGGTGTTGAACTTAACCTTCAGACATTTGATAAATTCAGCAAATCCACGCCGCACATCACAAGCATCAACCCCGGCGGGGAGTATTATATGGAAGACGTTGACGCCGCAGGCGGTATCCCCGCTTTTCAGAAACGTCTTAAGCCTCTGCTTGAGGACAATATAACCGTTAGCGGCAGCACAATATATGAAATCGCCGACAAAGCCCGCATCTTTGATGAGGACATAGTTCGTCCGTTGGACAACCCTTATCATAAAGAGGGCGGAATAGCCGTTCTGAAAGGGAACATTGCTCCCAACGGATGCGTTATCAAGCAGTCCGCAGTTAATGACGACATGCTTGTTTTCAGCGGCAAGGCAAAAGTATTCGACAGCGAGGAAGCAACTATGGCTGCTATCCACGCCGGTAAAATAGTAAACGGTGACGTTGTTGTCATCCGTTACGAAGGTCCCAAGGGCGGACCGGGAATGCGTGAAATGCTTGCTCCCACCGCCGCCATAATGGGCATGGGGCTTAACAAAGTTGCACTTATTACAGACGGACGCTTCTCCGGCGGCACGAGGGGACCCTGCATAGGGCACATATCTCCCGAAGCTGCGGAGGGCGGAATGATTGCGTTAGTAGAAGACGGGGATGTCATTGACATCAATATCCCGGAGAGAGGTATTGGTCTCGCTGTTTCCGAAGATGAACTTAGGAGACGGCAGGCCCGTTGGGTCAAACCTGAACCCAAAGTTAAGCACGGCTACCTATTGAAATACGCAAAAGGTGTTTCAAGCGCGGCAGACGGCGCCATCTTCAAAAGGGACTGAACCGTTTATCTAACTTATTTATAGTTTGTAGCAATCAGGAGAATTACAATGCCCATAACCGGAGCGGAAATATTAGTTAAAGCACTGCACGAAGAGGGAGCCGACCTTATATTCGGATACCCCGGCGGTGTGCTTTTAGGCATATACGACACACTTTTTGACGCGGATCTGCTCCACGTCCTCCCTCGCCATGAGCAGGGAGGGGTACATGCAGCGGAAGGCTACGCAAGAGCCACAGGCAAAGTCGGAGTGTGCTTCGGAACATCAGGTCCCGGAGCAACAAATCTTGTTACCGGGATAGCCAATGCCTATATGGATTCAATACCCATGGTTATCTTCACCGGGCAGGTCTCCACAAGCCTCATCGGCGGCGATGCTTTTCAGGAAGCAGATATAGTGGGCATAACCAGACCCATAGTTAAGCACAGTTATCTGATTAAAGATGCCAAAGATATAGCACCAAGCATTAAAGAAGCTTTCTATGTGGCGAGAACAGGCAGACCCGGACCCGTTGTGGTTGATCTGCCGAAAGATGTTGTGGCTGCCAAGGCTGAATTTAACTGGGACAAAGAGATCAACCTCCCCGGCTACAGCCCCAACACCAAAGGACACCCCGGACAGATACGCAAAATGCTTAAGCTCCTCGAAGGGGCGAAAAAGCCTGTTATTCTCTCCGGAGGAGGGGTTACGCTGGCAGATGCTTCAGAAGAGCTTAAGAAGCTTGCGGAGATCACTGGCGTTCCTGTTATCACTACTTTCCTTGGTCTCGGCACATTTCCCGGAACACATCCCCAGTGTGTAGGCTGGCTTGGAATGCACGGAAACAAAGCATCCAACATGGCTGTGACCGAAGCGGACTACATAATAGCAGTGGGTACAAGGTTTTCTGACCGCTCAACAGGCAAACTCAGCGGCTTTGCTCCACATGCAAAAATAGCGCATATTGATGTTGACCCTGCTTCCATAAGCAAAAATGTTCCCGTTGAGATACCAATTGTCGGTGATTGTAAAATAGTTCTTGAACAGGCATTGGAAGAGGTAGGCAGCTTTAACTGGGACAAACATAAAACGGACAGAGCAGAATGGCAGACAAAAATCGATGCTTGGAACAAAGAACAGCCGTTTTCCTATGTTCATTCCGATAAAGTAATCAAGCCTCAATATGTTGTTGAGCAGATTTACAACGTAACCAAAGGCGATGCGATAATATGCACAGAAGTCGGACAGCACCAGATGTGGGCAGGTCAGTTTTATAAATATGACCGTCCCCGTCAGTTTATATCCTCCGGCGGTCTCGGAACAATGGGCTACGGTTTTCCCGCGGCAATCGGCGCTAAACTCGGAAGACCCGACAAGGAAGTTTTCGATATAGCAGGCGATGGCAGCTTCCTGATGAATATTCAGGAAATGACAACTGCTGTCCAGTACAGAGTCGGCGTTAAGGTGGCTATCCTCAACAACTTCTTCCTCGGAATGGTAAGGCAGTGGCAGCAGATGTTCTTTAACAAACGCTACAGCAGCACATGCCTTGAATGCCAGCCGGATTTTGTTAAGGTCGCAGAAGCTTTCGGGTGCGTTGGTCTGCGTGCGGAGAAGCCCTCCGAAGTCGAGGCTGTTCTCCGTGAATCCCTCAAGGTCAAAAATGTCCCTGTTATCATGGATTTCCGTGTTGACAGAGAGGAAAATGTTTTCCCGATGGTTCCTGCCGGAGCCTCAAACAATGAAATGATCTTTAAGTAGGGAGGCAGACAGATGAGACATATCATATCCGTTCTTGTTGAAAACAAATTCGGCGTTCTCTCCCGCATATCAGGTCTTTTCAGCGGCAGAGGTTATAATATCGAGAGCCTTTCCGTGGGTGTGACTGCGGAGGAAGGACTTTCTATCATGACAATAGTTACATGGGGCGATGACGCTGTGATCGAGCAGATCATAAAACAGCTCCGCAAACTTGTAAATGTTATAAAAGTGCGTGATGTTGTGGCTATGGATCACATCGAGCGTGAAATGCTCCTTGTGAAAGTCCATGCAAACGGACGCACCAGACCGGAGATCTTCAACATTGTCAGCACGTTCAGGGCGAAAACTATTGACCTCAACGGCGAGTCTCTTGTTATAGAAATCACGGGAACAAAAGATAAGAATACCGCATTCCTCAAAGTGATGGAGCCATACGGAATAATCGAAGTGGTCCGCACCGGAAGCGTGGCAATCGCACGGGGCAGCAAAGCCACCAGCGATAAATAGTGCTTTTGCTCATAGCCGTTTATCTGCATTGCAATCGGGGAAAAGATATGTATAAAAATTTTCCCAAAAGATATAAGTTATAAAAATATAAAATTAAGCTAAACAGCCGGAGGGAATTTCACGATGAAAGTTTACTATGAGAAGGACACTAACCTTTCGCTCATAAAAGGTAAAAAAGTTGCCGTAATCGGTTACGGTTCACAGGGTTACGGACACACCAACAACATGAAGGACAGCGGCGTTGAGGTTGTTGTGGGTTTGAGAAAATCCAGCCCTTCATGGAAAAAAGCAGAAGGTGCAGGTCTTAAGGTTATGGAAGTGGCGGAAGCCGCTGCATGGGCTGATTTTATAATGATCCTCGCTCCCGATGAAACTCAGGGCGAAATCTATAAAACGGCTGTAGCTCCCAACCTTAAAGCTGGCGATACCATCGCTTTTGCTCACGGCTTCAACATCCATTTCAACCAGATCGTTCCCCCTGCGGATGTAAACGTGGTTATGATAGCCCCCAAGGGACCCGGTCACCTTGTGAGAGCTGAATACCAGAAAGGCGGCGGTGTTCCCTGCCTTATCGCTATCTATCAGGATGCAACAGGCGATTCCAGAGAAGTTGCCCTTTCATACGCAAACGCAATAGGCGGAGCAAGAGCCGGTGTTCTTGAAACTACTTTTAAGGAAGAAACAGAAACTGATCTTTTCGGTGAGCAGGCTGTTCTCTGCGGCGGTCTCGCACAGCTTATCAAATACGGCTTTGAAACCCTTACCGAAGCTGGATACGCTCCTGAAATGGCATATTTTGAGTGCCTTCACGAAGTTAAGCTCATTGTTGACCTTATCTATGAAGGCGGTATCTCCAACATGCGCTACTCAATCAGCAACACTGCCCAGTACGGCGACATGACAAGAGGACCCAGAGTTATCAGCCCTGAAGTAAAAGAAACTATGAAACAGGTGCTTAAAGAAATACAGACAGGTCAGTTCGCTAATGAGTGGATGCTTGAAAACAGTGTGAATAAACCCCTGTTTAAAGCCCTTGAGCGCATCGGTGAGGAACACCCCATTGAAGAAGTGGGCAAAAAGCTCCGCAGCATGATGAGCTGGCTGGGTAAGAGCAAGATTGTTGACAAAGATAAAAACTAATATATTGTAATTATTCAGGGCGGTGTTTCCGCCCTGAAATAATTTTTTCGGAGTTCTCCCTTGTTTGCAAAAGAAGGCTATCCGTTTATTCTTACGGCCCTTGTTGTTTTCATCCTCATTTTCTTCCTGCCGAAAGGTCTGCTCACTTTCCTTTCGCTTGTTGTTCTTGCCCTGTTTCTCTGGTTTTTCAGAGATCCGGAAAGAGATATTCCCCCGTTTGACGAAATAGCTGTTTCAGCGGCGGATGGCAAGGTTATCGACATTGCGGAAACTGAGTTTGAAGGAAGAACTTATAACAAGCTCAGTGTTTTCATGAATGTTTTTAATGTTCATGTTAACAGAATGCCCGTTGCGGGCACTATTACCGGAATGCGTCATAAACCCGGTTCGTTCATCCCTGCTGACAGACCTGATGCAGGTGACAGAAACGAGCAGAATGTTATCTATGTGGATACGGAATACGGTCCCATGATTGTCAAGCAGATAGCCGGTCTGGTAGCTAGACGCACTGTGTGCTACTGGAAGAAAGGCGATAAAGTATGCTTCGGTGACAGGCTGGGTATAATTAAATTTTCATCCCGTGTGGATCTGTTCCTGCCTAAAAGCTTTGACATCATCGTTAAAAATGGCGATATTGTAAAAGCAGGTGAAACTGTTATAGCGAAGTATAACGAAAAGCTTGATACAGACGATTAATAATATAAGGCGATGTCAGTGAAGGTATTCAACAAAGAGGCAGAATTAAATCGTAATGCGATTTTCCCCAATTTCGTGACGCTTCTGGGGCTTTTCAGCGGTTTCTACTCCATAGTGGCAACTCTGAACGGCAACTATGTGATGGCATCATATGCCACTCTCGTTGCGTTCGTTTTTGATGGACTGGACGGAAAGATCGCAAGGATGCTGAACGCCTCCAGCGAGTTCGGCATTCAGCTTGACTCACTGGCGGATCTCATATCCTTTGGTGTCGCTCCTGCTCTGCTTGTTTATAAATGGGCTCTGGAACCATACGGAAGGCTCGGCTGGATGGCTGCTTTCCTTTTTGTGGCTTGTGCCGCACTGAGGCTTGCCCGTTTTAATGTGCAGTCCAAAAGAATCTCCAATAAGTTCTTTGTGGGGTTGCCAAGTCCTGCTGCTGCTGGTGTTGTGGTGACAAGCGTTTTGTTTGCACGTCATTTCTTCGGTGATCCTACAGCAATAGAAGTTCCCCTGTGGTTCACGTTCATGATCTATATTTTAGCTTTCCTGATGGTGAGCAACGTTCCATATTTCAGCTTTAAAAATATCGAATATTTCCACAAAAAGCCTTTTAACTCCATGGTGGCTTTTGTTCTTTTCATATTTGTCCTTGGTCTCTATCCCGAAGTGTTTCTGTTCCTCTTTGCATCAGCTTATGCTGCAAGCGGTATAGTTGCGCTACTACTAAGGAAAAATAAAGTACATCTGGAGGAAGAGGCGCAGGAAGTATAGCTGTAAGAATATCCTGTTATACAGGCTTAAGTTATATTAAGAGGTCTCACCCTTCAGAGGGATGAGACCTTTTTTTTTTGTAAAAACTGACAGAAATTTAACTCAGGAGGCGGAAAATGATCGGCAAAAACCATCCGAAAAGAAAAACCACGGTGCTACAGGCTCTATGGCTTCCTCTATGATGATAAAACATAAAAATTAATAACTGATAAAATGAATACATAAGGAGAATTAAAATGGATAAGAAAAGAGTGATAATTTTCGATACTACACTGAGAGACGGCGAACAGGCACCCGGTTTCAGCATGAATACCGAAGAAAAAATCAAGATGGCAATCCAGCTTGAAAAGCTGGGGGTTGATGTTATGGAAGCTGGCTTCCCCATATCGTCTCCCGGAGATTTTGAGGCTGTGCAGAAGGTTGCTGCTGTTGTTAAAAATGCCGGAGTAGCAGGGCTTTGCAGAGCCAATCAGAAAGATATTTCCGTGGGCTGGGATGCACTGAAAGGCGCTGTACGCCCCAGAATCCACACATTCCTCGCAACAAGCGACATCCATATGCAGTATAAGCTGAAAAAGACCCGTGAAGAGGTTCTGGAAATAGCCACAGGTGCAGTGAAATTCGCCCGCAACCTCTGCGGAGATGTTGAGTTCAGCGCAGAAGACGCCACAAGAACGGATCTGGACTTCCTGTGTCAGATTGTTGAGGCTGTTATCGCAGCCGGAGCATCGACAGTAAACCTGCCTGATACTGTCGGTTATACTGTTCCGTTTGAGTATGAAAAAATTATCTCAACAATAATGAACAAAGTTCCTAATATTGATAAAGCCAGAATAAGCGTACATTGTCACAACGACCTCGGTCTGGCATCTGCTAACTCACTGGCGGCCGTCCGTGCCGGTGCGACACAGGTTGAGTGTACCATCAACGGAATAGGCGAAAGAGCCGGTAATGCAGCGTTTGAGGAAGTCATAATGGCTCTGAACGTGCGTAAGGATCTGTTTAATGTGGAAACAAACGTAAACACCAAAGAGATTTACAGAGCAAGCAAGCTGCTGACATCCATTACAGGTGTTGGTGTGCAGCCCAACAAAGCTATAGTGGGCAAAAACGCATTCGCCCATGAAGCCGGGATACATCAGGACGGCGTGCTGAAAAACAGGATCACTTATGAAATAATGACACCTGAAAGTGTCGGTTATCCTTCAAACGCTCTGGTTCTGGGTAAACACTCCGGACGTCATGCGTTTATCAAGAGGCTTGAGGCTCTTGGTTTTACTCTGGATGCGGAACAGACTGAAACTGCCTTCAACAAATTCAAGGTGCTTGCAGATAAAAAGAAAGAGGTATTTGATGAAGACCTTGAGATGCTTGTTGAACAGCAGCTTAATGAATCAATCAAACATTTTGCTGTTGGAACAGTTACCTTCGCAAGCGGTAACGCAGGCATACCCACTGCGACTGTTGAGCTTAAGAACGAAGAAGGAGAGACCTTTGTGGACGCATCCATAGGTGACGGACCTGTAGATGCCTGCCTTAAGGCAATAGAACGCACCACAGGCGTCACAGGAAGGCTTAAAAGCTACAAAATCAATGCTCTCACAGCAGGTAAGGATGCACAAGGCGAAGTTGTGCTTTCTGTTGAGTTTGAAGGCTGCGGGTATGATGTCACAGGCAGAGGCTCAAATACCGATGTAGTTGTGGCAAGTGCAGAAGCATATGTTTACGCTCTGAACAGATACCTCTCCAGAAAAGACCATAAAAAAGAAACAGAAGACAAAGGAATATAGGTAAAAGAAAGGGGAGCGGCTGAACTGCTCCCCTTTTGTATTTATTTTACAGAAAAACCGACTACGGCTTCCGGTGTGATTACTCTGAAAGTGAATGATTCAGTAAGGAACAGATGCACCTTTTCTGAGTCATGGTTGTGGTATCCCACTGCAAAATCCTGACCAATTGTGAGTTCAAGATCTCCTTCTCTGTCTGCGACAAGCAGTGCCCCGTCAACAGCTTCGGAGTAGATTACAGAACCCTTGATCTGTTCTTTCACAAGGTCACCGAGTGTTCCGCCGGGGAATAGGCGGGCAAGGTATTTCCACAATGCAGGGTTAACCACAAGGTTAGCGCCGCCTGTTATACCTTCTTTCATCATGCGTGTCTGAGCTTCGCTCACTGCATCCACAATGCTGTCTTTATCAAGAGTCATGGCAATTTTTGACTTGGCTGTGAGCTGGTTCAAACCCACAATACCGCTGTCTTTAAATCCGTTAAATACAGCGTTTTCCTCGAATGCTGCAAGCTTTCTTGCTGCTTCGGTGAGAGGTTCAAGCTCAAGGTCTTTTGCGCCTCTGTCTATGTTGTCAAGTTCCCAGATATCAAGTGAGAAGTTGACTCTTGTTTCAACGAGGGGGAGAACTTTATGCACGCCGAAGCATACTTCACCTGATTTCTGTTTAGCAGGCAGAGCTAGACGCCCCACACTTACTGATGTATAGTCAATGCCGTAAGGACCTTCAACATCAGCAAATTTTCTTGCTGAAAGGTTGGCGGAGAGTGTTTCTTTTGCGAGTGTATTTATCTCTTTCCATGCAGCAGAGCTGATGGGTGCAAAATCTTTTCTAAGCAGATTCATACTTACCTCCTTAAATTATTTCTTTTTCAGGCTGCCTATTCCCAGCCCGCCGCTAGTGCCGGACGCAGGTTCTGCTCCTTCAGGAGCTGCTCCGGAAAGAAATTCGTCTTCAACTTCTTTATATCCCTGCTGGTAAAAATCTTCTTCCTGAGGATCAAGCTCCTTAAGCAGACGGAGAAACTCTCCTGCATGCACTTTTTCCTCATCGGCTATATCCATAAGAACCGCCTGAGCCAGCTTGTTGTCTGTTGATTCGGCAAGCTGCTGATAAAGCTGGATAGCCTCGTACTCTGCCGCTACCATAAAGCGGATTGCTCTGACAAGCTCCTGATCAGTAAGTTTGCGATCACTTTTCAAACCGCTGAAAGGATTTCCAAAATCGGGCATTTTATCCTCCTTGTCCTTTTTCCCAATGATACAATATAAATCGTGCTATTTCGCAACGATTATGCATAGAGATTAATATAGTTCTATTTTTAAAAAATACAAAGGATAATTTTTATTGTTTGGTCCAGGATGGGTAAAAGATTTGTTAAGCATGAAAAAGGTTGAAAATATAGTCTTTGCCGAATAATATCTTATATAATTAAACTTGTGGGGTACACAATGAAACTTACTGCACCGAAATTTATTACATGGCTTCTCGGAACTTTTTTAGGTGTTCTGGGGCTTCTTATCTACTTCGGAGTGGTCAGCATCAGCATTATGTCTTTTAGTCCATTCTGGCTTATTGTTGCAGGTTTTGCCATACTCGCCGCTGCTCCTCTTTTTTCAGGACTGTAGTTTTTTCCCTTTATCCAGCAGAAATCAAATAAAAAAAGGCGGCTTCCTTATTCAGGGAGCCGCCTTATATTTTTGTCTGTTTTTTAGATTACTTATGGCATGTGTTGCAGGACTTTTTCACACGCTGTTTTGTGTGGCAGTCGATGCAGAGCTTTTCGTGGAAAGCGTTTTTCATACCTTTTACTTCGCCCGGTTCAAACTTCAGAGTACCTGATTCAGGCTCTGAGTGGCATTCTGTGCATGCCATTTTCTGAGCATGGACAAGATGTTCAAAGTTTACTGCGGGTTTTGTAGGCTCAGGGACATACTTTTCAGCTATGTTGATTATCTCCATAGCAGAAGCAATTTCCATAAGCTCTTCAGGGTTTCCTGCAAAAGCGGGTTCTGCGGGGGTTTCCTCGACTGCAGCAGCCTGCTGAACCATAGGTTCTGCGGTTTCTTCTGCAACTGGCTCTGTCCAAGTATCTATGGCTTCGGTAAGCTCAATAGCTCTTGTGAAGAGTGCGTCAAGGTAGTCAGGGTTGTGGACGCCTTTTGAGCCGTCCATCTCGGCTATTCTGATAATGCGTGCATACTCATTGAAAAGAGCGCGTTTGCCCATGGGCATATCTTCTCTTTCATTGAAAAGCTGTGCATATTTCGCTTTAACTTCTTCAAGTCTTTCAGCAAAAGCCGCCTGAGTGTCTGTCATTATATCCGCATAGGACTCATCATGGCACATAACGCATTTGTCAGTGTTGGGACGATCAAAAGCCGAGTCATGGCAATCACCGCACTCAAGGTCAGCCATGTACCATCTCATTTCGTCCACACCTTTTACATAAGTGCCTTCCTGAAGACCTTTCTGCATTGTATGGCAAGCAGCGCAGTCCTCATTTGCGGGAACTGTCTGCACTTGTTCTCTTACATTGTCATGGCAGTCGAAGCATGTCTGCATTTTAGGTTTGTTATAAAGCTCGCCGCCGTGCGCCACTCCCAGGTGACAGTTGGTGCAGAGAAGACCTGCCTGAATATGGGCAGCGTGATTCGGTTCAACACCTTTTGTTACAGGCTCACCTGTTATGCTGGCAAGACCGTATTCTGTTCTGTAAGTGGGGTTTTTAACTTCGTCAAGATTCCTGAAGTGGATTCCGACAGAGATAAGCTTCTCCCTGCGGAGCTGCTGATTTACATCATCTGAGTGGCAGAAAAGACATGCCGCATCGGGTGCTGCGTGTTCAGCTGCAACAGGGTCAGTAGCTGCGTGGGTAAGAAGTTCCTGAATTTTTTCTTCTGAAACGAATATCTCATATAAAAGACTTTTTGTACCCGCTATGACGTGAGCGTCAAGATAACCGAGTATACCGGGATCACCGTGACAGTCAAGACAGCTTACGTCCGCCTTGCTGTGGATGTTTTTGTCCCAGGTGTAGTGTTCGCCCCGTACGCCTACTCTCTGTTCTGCGTGACAAATTTTACAGAACGTATCTTTACCTGTCATGTGCATAGCCTCAAGACCGCCATACGTGGCTCCCACAACAATAACAATAATGACAAGTACGAAGATGAGAGGGTCTTTACGGCTGAAGTTTTTGACTTTCTGCCACATTTAAGCCTCCGTTATGGTGAAAGAAGGGCAGGGAATCCTTTTGAGGAGCCCCTGCCCTTTTATTAGTGCCTGTTATTAAACAACAAGAAGAAGGATAAGTGCAACTACGAGTGCGTAGATTGCGATTGACTCGATAAGTGCAAGACCGATGATCATAGTAGTGGAGATTTTACCGGATGCGCTGGGGTTTCTGGAGATACCTTCAACTGCGCCTCTGATAGCGTTACCCTGGCCCATACCTGTACCGAGAGCAGCGATACCCATGCCGAAGCCTGCTGCTATGTAGTGTGCCCATTTGTAAGTTTCGCCGCCTTCTGCTGCGAATGCGCTTACTGAAAATACAGCCATGATTGCTGCTACGTTGAAAAGAATTTTTGCTGCTTTAGACATTTAAGTCCTCCTGATATTAGTTTATCTTTTAGTGTGCTTCTTCAAGTGCACCACTGATATAGATCATAGAGAGCATCATGAACACATACGCCTGAAGAGCGCCGGTGAACATGCCGAGCATAACCATGGGTAGCGGTATGAGGAAGGGAACGAGCATGAAAAGAATAACAATAACAAGCTCCTCACCGAAAACGTTACCGAAAAGCCTCATGGAGAGCGACATAGGTCTTGCGAGGTGGCCTATGACTTCGATTATAAACATAAGGGGGGCAAGAAAAGCCACGGGTCCGAGGAAGTGTTTGATGTAGTGGAAGCCGTGTTTTTTAATTCCTATTGCCTGATAAGTAAAGAAAACAACCAGTGCGGGAGCAATGGTGGAGTTCAGGTTTGATGTGGGCGCAAGAAAACCGGGTATAAGCCCCATCCAGTTTGAGAAGAGTACATAAACACCTATACCGAAAATAAGCGGTATATAAGGTTTGCCTTCTTCTCCCATGAGATCTACGCCCATGTTGTAGACTGCGCCAACAGCCATTTCAAATACGCCCTGCGTTCTGCCGGGGACTTCGCTGCCCTGTCTGGAGGCTATGCTTCCGAGGAAAAGAGTAAACACCATAACAAGGAAAGTCATCATGACATGCCAGTATGTGTGTCCGATTTCCGCGGGAAAAAGCATGGAAATATTAAGCGGGTGTTCCATCTTCAAGTTCTCCGTAAAAACAATTTAAAACTTTTTAGGTCAGGTGAAAGTCAAGCCGACCCTCCGCATCCGTCTGATGTATCATCATTTTCGGAGCGGTAGTGATGAATGGCGACCGGAAGGATACACAGGGGTACAACAGAGATCCCTACTAGTATGCCTATCATGCTGACATGAAGATATTCATAAGCTGCCCAGACTGCGGCTCCGGTACCCAGAAGCCTTATTTGAGTATTAAAGGCAAGGGCACTGAAGATCTTACCTTCAAAGGCATTTTTTATCTTCCGTGAAAGCATGAAGAAGTTTAGTCCGGCAATTAAGTAACCGCACAAAACCCCAGCCGTGAAACTTTTATTAAAAAAGATCGTGCATACTGTATACAAGATAACAAAAAAGATCAACGAAAGAATGATGATTTTATTTGTTATCTTCATCAAAAACGCCGGCTTTTTTCATAAAATAGATCATGTTTTTAAATCCTGCGGCTATTCCGAACAGCATAAAAATAAAGGTAAGTACAGGTTTTGTTCCGAAAAACTTGTCAAGCCACCAACCCATCCCCGTTCCGATCAGTATGCTGAATGCGAACGACATCCCTATTGAGCTTGCGTGCATTAGTTTGTCGGCTTTTTTGAGTTTTGATTCAGTTTTTTCTTTTTCTTCGCTGTTCATCTTATCTCCGTGAGGAAGGGACAGTATCACAACGTATGTTTTTTCTCAAGAAATTATGAAAAAGGGGAAACCGTAACGGCTTCCCCACATAAATTTTATTACTGTCAGCCTATTTCTTTCAAGCTGTCGTAATGGGCTGCGATTGTTTTTGCCAGATCCTCGTCTGTGTGGGCGGCAGAAACAAACATGCACTCAAACTGCGCAGGAGCAAGGTTTACGCCTCTCTTCAGCATTGCGTGGAAGAAGGCGGCGTATTTTTTGGTGTCTGACTTTACCGCCTGTGCGAAGGACTTAACCTCGCCGTCTGTAAAGAACATGCAGCCGAGGGATTCCACACTGTTGAAGGCGTATTTGAGACCGAGTTTTTTACAGTTTTCGCCGAATCCGTTCCAGAGAATATCTGACTTTGCTTTAAGAGCCTCATAAAAGCCCGGCTGATTGAGTTTTTTCAGTGTAGCAAGTCCCGCAGCAGTTGCCAGAGGGTTGCCGGAGAGTGTGCCTGCCTGATATACAGCGCCGACTGGTGAGATCATTTCCATGATCTCTTTCCTTGCGCCGTATGCTCCGACAGGGAGACCGCCGCCGATAATTTTGCCAAGAGTGGTAATGTCGGGCTGAACATTGTAATATTTCTGCGCTCCGCCTGCACTCATACGGAAACCTGTTATTACTTCGTCAAAAAGAAGAAGTGCGCCTTCTTCAGAGCAAAGGTTTTTAAGGCTTTCAAGGAATCCTTTTTCGGGAAGAACAAGTCCCATGTTTCCGGCTGCCGGTTCAACAAGCACGCAGGCTATTTTATCTTTGTTTTCTTTAAAGAGTGCTCTCACACTGTCAATATCATTGTATTGGGCTATGAGTGTGTGCTTTGCGAAATCTTCCGGTACACCGGGACTTGAAGGCTGGTTGAAGGTGAGCAGACCGCTTCCCGCTTTCACAAGAAGGCTGTCTGAGTGACCGTGGTAGCAGCCTTCGAACTTAACTATGGTATCTCTTTTTGTATAAGCCCTTGCCAGACGGATTGCACTCATCAGTGCTTCCGTACCGGAGCTCACGAGGCGCACCATCTCAACTGACGGAACCATTTCCGTGATGAGCTTGGTCATGTTCAGCTCATTTACGGTGGGCGCACCGAAGCTGGCTCCTTTTTCTGCTGCGTCTTTTATTGCTTTAAGGACATCCTCATCAGTATGTCCGAGGATCATAGGACCCCATGAGCAGACATAGTCAATGTATTCCTTTCCGTTAACGTCATATATTTTAGAGCCCTTCGCTCTGTCCACAAAAACAGGCTCTCCGCCTACGGAGCCGAAGGCTCTCACGGGGCTGTTGACACCGCCGGGCATATATTTGCAAGATTCCTGAAAATAATTCATCGCATCCTCCGAAAAATGAATTTCAAAGGCGATCATAATAGAAATAAGCCAAACGTACAAGAGAATATGCCTTTAAAATACAGCATTAAAGAGGTTGAAATTTATTTGTTTCCTAAAGCTTAGATTATGCTAAAATAAATCCATGAATATTGCTTTTATTAACTTTAACAAAAGATGGACCGGTGCAAAAACAATGACTGTGGACTACGGCAGGGAGCTGCTGAGGCTTGGTCATAAGGTCATTATGATTATCCGCAAAGGCACTGCTCACAGAAGTGTTTACGAGGCGGCAGGCTTCACTGTTTATGAAGTCCGTCTTGGAATGAAGTACAACCCTCCGACCATATATAAACTTTCAAAAATTCTGACAAAGAATGACATAGATATTTCCATTGTGAGTCTTGCGAAAGACCTTAACATCGGTGCCACGGCGTCAAAGCTGGCGGGCATTCCGGTTGTTCACCGTGTGGGACTTTTCAAGGAGATTAAAAATAAGCTTGAAGACAGGGCTCTACATAAAACAATAGTCGATGCGGTTATTGTGCCTAACCAGTTTCTGAAGGACGAGCTGGCGGAGATAAAATGGTTTGATACCGAACGTGTGCATGTTGTGCCCAACAGCAAACCCGCCGCCGATTTCCCCCTTGCAGAAAAGGTAAATGAGGGGCGGATCTTCGGAATAAAAAGCAGGCTAGAGGCTGAAAAGGGGCATGACATACTCATTGAGGCGTTTGCAAAAGTTAAACAGTCAGTGCCCGATGCGAAGCTTTACATAGCAGGTACAGGAAAACGTGAAAAAAGGATAAGGAAACAGATCAGACTTTTAGGGCTTGAGGAAAGCGTAAAGTTTGCAGGCTTTGTTACGGATATTCCCGGTTTTATGTCCATGCTTGACATCTGCGTTCTCACAAGCCTGAATGAGGGCTTCGGCAACACAGTTATTGAGGCTATGTTTGCCGGCTTGCCTGTGATCTCCTTTG